>Ga0310694_10003708_pt1 | contig 14959 bp, 15 predicted proteins | sample 174DNAGHGhighgp2_FD_203884 | JGI IMG/M metagenome (GOLD analysis project Ga0310694, IMG submission 203884) | Sheep rumen microbial communities from Palmerston North, Manawatu-Wanganui, New Zealand - 1742 DNA GHGhigh gp2 (v2) (version 2) | ecosystem: Host-associated > Mammals > Digestive system... | reverse complement strand
CGAGGTCCGCCTTCATGCCCTCGTGCGTCGTGTTGCCGTCCATGAAGTACCAGTACACCCACGGTTGGGCGGAGTCCGGCGGGTTCTCAAACGCCTGTTCAAGCGGAAGCGCCAATTCAGTAGGGCGAGGCGTCCCCGCCGAGCCATTAAATGCAGCCAACGCAAAAGCGGCCGCGAGAATGTGTGAGGTTATCGTTTTCATATCATTATTTTCCTTATGTAGGGTAGAAGTACGTGAGTGACCACATGCGCGTTCATGCGGTGTCCGCCTTGAAACACGTGCGCCATGCCGGGGTAGTGCTGTTCGAAGATCGGACGCACCTCCGGCATCATCTCGTCCTCATCGCCGAAAAGGCCGTGGCACAGCATGCGGTCGGCGTCGTCAATGCCGTCGAATTGCCGTGCCTCAAGTTCCTGAAAGTGCGCAATCGTCTCCTTCGTGACGTGGAACTCCGTTTCGCCGTCCTCGCGCCGGTTGAGCCACTTGTGCTTGCCCACGTAAAGCACGTTGTATTTCTTCGAGATGGTGAAGGACGGGTTTACGCAGATTCGCGTGAACCCGTGCAGCATCTGGGCGTACATGCCGCCCATCGACGTGCCTATCACGAGGTCCGGCATCACGTCGTACGCCAGCGCTTCAAGCATCGGCATCGCGACCGCAGGATCGACGGGGATGTCCGGCGCCGTCACGGTGGCACGGTGCGCGGTGTCAGTGTTCCAGAACTCCTTGCGCAGCAGCTCCACCGTCCCGCTCGCGCCGGAAGATCCGAAACCGTGCAGATATAGAATACACTTCATTCCTTTCAACCAATTTCCTGTTTCATCTCAACATTGCCATGAACTATCCCACCTCTCCTACAAGGCGAGCAGGAGCCGACAGAGCCAAGCCGGCAACTTTAGGTTGCGGTCGGTCATCTCGGTGATATACGATTTGAAGTCGAACGGCAGACGCCTAATCGCAACCCGTTGCGCTTCCGTGTCGAAGATTCCATACGCGCTGCAGAGGTCGTTCCGCGGATAGCCGACGCTTCCGACGTTGACGATGTAGCGGCTTTTAGGATTCAACTTGAAGGAGATCGACCCAGCCTTTGCCACTGGCTGCCTGAAACGCTTCTCCATTTTCAGGCGACACAGACCCTTCTCCGTCCGTTCCCAGATCGACGCATGGTGCGTATGTCCGCAGAACATAAGGCTCTCGGCGCGTGCCTGGAAATTCCGAACCGCAGCGTCGCTAAACAAGATGTAGTTCCACATGTTCGGCTGCGTGAAGTCGCCATGCGAGCAGACAAAGCCATCCTCCTCATGCATATACCCACGCCCGCGCAGCCATTCGCGTTCTTCCTCTGACAACTGCTCGCGTGCCATCCGGTCGAAGTCGTAGTTGCTGTTCATCACCACTTCCCATTCCGGTTCAAGCCCCACGCAAGCCGAGTCGTGGTTGCCCATCAGAACGATGTCGAAATTCCTGCGAACTATCTCCAGCGTCCTCTTCGGATCGTATCCATATCCCGTAACGTCCCCAAGTAGGATGAACTTGCCGCATCCTACGGCACGCGCATCCGCCAACGCCGTTTCCAGCGCTACCGGATTCGCATGCACGTCACTCATGATAGCATACTTCATCTTCACATTTCCTCGAACGGCTTATTGTACCATAATTCAGGATGCCATTCCGCATAAATGTGATCCACAACACCACAGCGAACATCCAGCTCGTTCATTACCGTATTTTATGGCGAGTCGTGGCGAAAACCCTTCACTAGAAATGCCCAGGCCCCCGCCTTCGTCGCGATGCCTGTCACTTGAAAATCTTGGTGAGTTCATCGCGGGTTAAGAAGGACGGGCAGTAGAGTTCATTGACGACCTTTGCGATGTCGCCTCCTATGCGCTTTTCCTTCCCGTTGCTTTTCTGGACGGTCACATTGCCGGTCTGGAGGGGCGCCTCATGCACATTCTTCGGCTTCGCGGCCTCGACGCCGCGAAGGAAGTAGTCCATCGACACGTTGTTGATGTTCACGTTTTGTACAGGCATGGCATATTTCCTTTCAACTCTTCATCTTGTTTACACACTAATCGATCGAAGGTTACATCGCTGTCAAGCCAGACGAAAAGCCCAATCCGTCAGAACGCCGCGTTGGGCATGTCTGGCTGGTGCGCAATGATGTCCGGCCTGAGAAAATCTATCCAATAATCGATGCCGAAGTCGTTTGCTGGGAACTCAAACTGCGTTCCCGGGGGCAAGGTCGCATACTTCTCCATCACTCGTGCCCGGACGTCTCTGTAACTCCCGTACCACGGATCGGACGGCAGATGCATGATCCTGCGAATTTCGCGCTCCATGGGCAGCATATTGAAAGCCGGCACGGCCGCCAATGCCAGGAAAGCCAATATTCTGCACATGGGGACGGCGTTGATTGCGACCGCCCAATCCACACCCAGGCGCGAACGAATCTCAAGAACCAGTCCCAGCACAAGCAGTGTCGTACCCGGACACAAAAGTCGGAAGCCAAGTGGATCGAATGGCATGAGAAAGCGCAAGACGACAACCGTGCCGTTGCACAAAAGCCCAAACAGGACGAACACCATCCCGTTGGGCGCACCTTCTTCTTTTGCCTCGCCAGACCCTCTTCTCAACATTCCGGAACCTGCCGCAACAAATAGGATGCCTACCCAAAATGCTGCAAAGAAAAACGCCTGCGTCTCATTCAGCAGCGCTACGAACGTCCGTCTTGACAGCGCGAGAAACGATTCCTGGACCCCAGTAGGGTGTCCACCTGTAAACGCCCCGCACATGATGTGATTCAGGAAAAGATACCCGCCAGCGAATGCGGCGACGGCTATTGCGGCACACGCGGCGGCGCACGCCATGCCCAGATTCCGTCTTTGAAGCTTCGCCGCAAGGAACGATGCCGCAATAGCCCAAAAAACCGCAAACACCCCTACATACCGAAACAGGAATGCCGCGATACACAATCCGGCGATGGCGAGAGATGCGATTTTGCGATTGCCGTCTTTCCCTGACAGGACGAAGCAAAGCGCCAAAAGGGCGAGAACATACGTCTGTTCGCTATACGCCACCCTGAACACACCGCAAAAGGACAGGTCGAGAAGCGAAAGGGCCAAAACAGGAAATGCGGAGCGCGCACAGCGAGCAAGCACTAGAAGAATTCCACCGGCAATCAACGTCGCCACGATCCGTGCCGAGGTGAACGCGTCCAGCGACGTGAGCTTGATGACAAGCGCGATGCACCAGGGATAGCCAAGCGGCCAGACCGCAAACCAACCATTATGCCCGGCCACACCGTTCGGATTGAAGAGATGCCCCCGGGCAGCCGCCTCGCCATGCGCAGATAGCTGACACCATCAGGGGAAAGCCAGCACGAGCTGAAATACCCTTCTCCCCATATACACCAGGACATGGCCATAAATACGACCATGCCTATCAAACAACAGTTGGATACTCTTGTCTTCATTCCTACGTTCCGAATCAGGGCCAGATTACCTGAATGTCTTCGGCGGTGGCAGGGAGATCGGCCTCGAGACGCGAGATGAGAGGACCCCATTCCTCGCCGGAATCTACGACCTCGCCATCAGAACCGACAATGGTATAACTTGCGCCGGATTCGTCGGCCGTCACGGAAAGCGCCGCCTCGCCGTCGTGAAGCAGAGTCCCGCTTGACGACGCGATCAACAGTATGGCGAGACGGATTGCCGCGCCGATTCGTGCGGCATCCAGCTTCTGCTCCTCCTCACCGGAAAGAACCCGCGCATACGGCAGGACGTATTCGATCTCCAAACCGTCCGACTGCCACGAAAAGGCGAAGTAACGGCTCTGGAGCCCGTGTCCTTCCACGAACATCTCGAGCCCTTCGTCCGATTCAAGCCCCGCCAACGCAGCCTTGAGCTCATTGATCGTTTCTTCTTGCTTATTGTTTTCCATTTTCACACCTCGTTCTTTTCGTGTTCAATCCTCGAACCAGCTTTCCTGATGGCTCTGTTTACACCTCTGCCGACAAAAGGTTACAAGCGACGCACATTATAGCATAAAATCCCCCTCGCCGTACCGAAAATCACAAAGACAAAAGGCGAATTTCGGGGTCGAAGGCGTAGCCCACTCGTAATCGTAGGTTTTCGTGATGTCACAGCCGGCCATGCCATCTCATTTCTTCTATCGTCATCAGTATTGACGTCCCCTGATAAAACAAATCAGCCGACCAATAATCAACGTGCGCAAGACACACCCAGATGTCGAGGTGGACCGGCCATTTCTTGTCCGCATAGACCTGTTTTGGCACTATTGACTCCAACTGCGATTTTTATACTTAGGGGTCACTCTCGTCCCATAGGCATGTTGTGAATAGTCTCGCGCGGAGCCGGAGAGGCCTTCTATCCCAGAGAGCCCTGAAAAGAAACGCAAAGTCGCCTTGCCGGTTTTCCTGTCAGAGCATTGTGCCGAGCGAATTGCCCTTCCGCCCTTCGTCGTGGATGCGGCGGATTTCATCGCGGGAGAGCGAACGCGTCCAGAGCGCGAAGTCATCTATATCGCCTTTGAGCGACACCTTGCATTTGCCGGCGCCATCCTGTCCAATCCAGAAGGGAAGCCCCGTCTTGAGGACAAGCGCGGAGGCGTCCTCGGCGATCCAGTAGAGGTGACCGTCTTGTCCGCCCTGGTAAATGGTCAACACCCCATCCGTACGACGCGTGACGGCGTAGAAGCACCACTCGCCGTAGTTGATGTCGAAGGTGCCCATGTCAATGCGCTTCGCGTCGCCGGAAAGTCCGCCGTTGAAGCACACGCCGAAAGTCTTCACCGCATCCGTCTTGCGGGCGCCTATGAGGACGACGCCGGGGTTCTTGCCGGATTCCCAGTCCTTGTTCGCGAAGATCGGTGCCTGCGGCTCCTGCTGTTCGTCAAGGCGCAGCCAGAGCGCAACGGTGAAATCGGCACCGTTCTCGAACGCGAGCTTCTCCGACCCGTCGAGCGACACGCCGCACGCGCCCTTCTCGTCCGCCGCCACGCGCAGACACCTCCCGAACATCCCTCCGTCAATTCCGGACGCCGTCTTCCCGTGCGCCTTTGCCGCGATAGCACCGGCAACGGCGTTTGCCGGTTCCGCATCCGTGAACGAAAGGTATGCCGCAAGGCCATCGGCGAGACCGCGCGTCTTCACGGCTAACGGCGCTCCAAGCGGTTTGCCGTCAAGGTTCATCTTCTTCACGTCAAGCGCGAAGTGCGCAAGCGCCATCGGCGCAAGGTCGAAGTTGCGCGGCATCCCGGAGATTTCTCCCTGCGGCACGTTGCGTCCAGCGACAATCAAGGGGATAGTCGTTGCGTGTCCGCCCCAGATGCCGTGGGATTTACCGTACCCGCCGTGGTCGCTCGTGATCATTATGAGCCAGTCCTCGTCGTCAAACTGCGGACGCGAGGCTATCGCCGCGAGGGTGTCGCCGATGATGCGGTCAACAAGGCGCGCGTCGTGGAGGTATTCCTTTCCGTATGGATAGAACCCGGTGCGGTGTCCACCAAGGTCCGCGATGTCGATGAAGTAGAGTACTGCGTCCGGCGCATCGTCCGCCGCCATGATCTTCGGCACGGTCGAAGCGTACTTCGCGTAAGAGCCGGGAATCGTCGGCCAGTTTACGTCGCAAACCGTCGTGAGGCGGAGGTTCTGCACGTTCGGATGCGGCGAAAGCTCGATGTCGCCCTTCCACGAGTAGGTGTAGAGAGCCTTCGTGCCAGGCTTCGTATTTACGAGGCGCACGAGCCAGCTCGGCCATTCGGCGAAGTTGCCATTTGGCGTATCTCCGTTTTTGAATATCCTGGACTTCTCGGCCGTCACGCCGGTCGCGATGGCACAGTGGTTCGCCGCACTCGACGGACGCGCGTCGTAGAGCGTATGCGCGGTGAGCGTGCTGAAGCCCTTGTATCCTGGACGCCACCGTCCCTCGCGCAATGCCAGCAGGTTCGGCATCGGCGCGTTCTCCACGGCGTCGCCCCTGAGACCATCCATCATCACCATAAGGGCTTTCGGCCTTTTCGGCCCTCCGGCAACGGCAACAACCGACGCCACCAGCGCCGTAACGGTAATCATACTTCTTTTCATGTTGGAATCATCCTTTCCTTGGTCTGTTTGGCTGATATTATACCAACTTGCCCTCTGCACTGCAATCCCGACGTATGCACATGCACAGAAAAACCGATTATTCGTCCGCCAGGGCGCCGAACTATGATATACTAACGCCATGGAAAAGTATATTGAACGGCTGGCATGGGGAACCGATGCGGGGTTCTACCGCATGATTCCCGAGGAAGTGGTAATGCCCTCAGGCATACCGGATGCCGTGGACATCGTACGGCGTGCGCGGCGCGAAGGGAAGCACATCACCTTCCGCGCAGCGGGCACGTCGCTTTCAGGACAGGCAATCACAGACTCCCTGCTCGTCGTGTGCGGGAAGAAGTGGGAAGGCTACGAGGTACTCGACGGCGGCGCACGCATTCGAGTGCAACCGGGCGTAGTGGGCGGACGCGTGAACGAGATCCTGAAACCCTACGGCTACAAGTTCCTCCCGGACCCAGCCTCCGTCAACAGCGCAATGGTGGGCGGCATCACTATGAACAATGCCTCCGGCATGAGCTGTGGTACGCACGCAAACGCCGAGCGTACAATTCTCTCCGCAAAGGTCGTGTTCGCAGACGGCACGGTGCTCGATACCGGCGACGCGGAGTCCCGCGCCGCATTCGCCGTATCGCATCCCGATTTCATGAAACGCCTCTGTGACCTGCGCGACCGCGTGCAGGGCGACCCAGAGCTGAAGGACCTCATCCTCCGCAAGTACTCGATCAAGAACGTTACGGGCCTCACCATCCTGCCGTTCGCCGAATGCGAAGACCCGTTTGAGATCATAACGCGCCTCATTCCAGGCAGCGAGGGAACGCTCATGTTCCTCGCCGAGGCCACCTTCCGCACGGGGAAGATCGCGCCCGCGAGTGAGTCCGCTCTCCTCCTCTTCCCCACCACGCACGCCGCATGCGAAGCCGTGGCCGCGATGAAGGCGACGGGGGCGCTCACGGCGGCCGAGTTCTTCGACCGCAAGGCGATGCGCACCGTGGAGAAGGACTTCCCCGAACTTGCGGGCCTGCCCGAGGAAGCGGGCGCCGTGCTCGTGATGACCGAGGGCACGCCGAAGGAAGTCGCCGAGAAACGCCGGAAACTCGAATCAGTTCTTGCTTCTTTCACGCTTTGCAGTTCTGGCAAAACAGGTCTGACCGGTTTTGCCACATCGTTCACCGGCGATCCGGCAGTGACCGGCAAGTGGTGGGCCATGCGAAGCGGCATTTTCCCGGCGGTAGGCGGCACGCGCGAAATCGGCACTACATGTCTCATCGAAGACGTGGCAGTGCCCGTGCCGCACCTCGCGGAATTCACGGACGATTTGCAGCGGCTGTTCAAGGACCATGGTTATCCCGACGCCGTGATCTACGGGCACGCCCTCGAGGGCAACTGGCACTTCATCCTCAACCAGCGTTTCGACACGCCCGAGGCCGTAGCGCAGTACGACGGCATGATGCGCGCCGTCATCAAGCTCGTCACAGAGAAATACCACGGCTCGCTCAAGGCCGAACACGGCACGGGACGCAACATGGCGCCGTTCGTGCGCGTGGAGTGGGGCGACAAGGCGTACCAGCTGATGAAGGACGTGAAGGAACTCTTCGACCCGGACAACCTTTTCAACCCAGGCGTGATCTTCAACGAGGATCCGCAGAGCTACATCTCCAACCTCAAACCCCTTCCTCGCATCCATCCACTCGTGGACCGCTGCATCGAGTGCGGTTTCTGCGAAGTGAACTGCGTCTCTTGCGGCTATGCCCTCTCTTCGCGCCAACGTATCGTGGTGAGCCGCGAGATCGTACGCCTCGCAGAAGCAGGCAAGACAGATCCTGCCGCCCGGCGTGCATCTAAGCGCCTCGCGCGCGACTTCCGTAAACTCGGCGACGCGCTCTGTGCGGGCGACGGACTCTGCTCTACGAGCTGTCCCGTGAAGATCAACGTGGGCGAGTACATCCACGTGGTGCGCGAACGCGGACACGGCGCGCTCGCGCGCGGTGTGGGGAAGTTCGCCGCCGACCACCTCAGCGTCGTGGCGGGAGGCGTCTCGGCGATGCTCGGCCTCGCGGCGTTCGGACAAACCATCCTCGGCAACAAGCTGATGGGGGCGATCTGCACCGCGCTCCACAAGGGTTCGTTCGGACTCATCCCGCTGTGGACGAGCGCAATGCCACACCGCGCACGGATCAAAGCCATCAAAGAGAAGTCGCTGGACTTCCCTGACAAGGTGGTTTACTTCCCAAGCTGCATCAACCAGCGCATGGGGCTCGCCAAGGGAGACCCCGCGCAGCGTCCGCTTGTGGACGAGACCGTGGCCCTTCTGCACAAGGCCGGCTACGAAGTCATCTTCCCCGCCGGAATGAAGAACCTCTGCTGCGGCATGACGTGGGAGTCAAAGGGAATGCCGGACGTGGCGGACGCGAAAACCGCCGAACTGGAGGCTGCTCTGCGCATAGCGTCCGAAAACGGACGTTGGCCAATCCTCTGCGACCAGAGTCCGTGCCTGCATCGAATGCGCGAAAAGATTACAGGCCTCAAGTTGTACGAGCCGGTGGAGTTCATCGACCGCTTCGTGCTCGACCGTGTGCAAATCGAACCGCTCGACGAGTGCGTGGCCGTCCACGCCACATGTACCACGCGCAAGATGGGTCTTGTGGACACTCTCCTCAAGGTCGCGCGCAAGTGCGCAAAGAAAGTGGTACTGCCTGAGGAGATCGGTTGCTGCGCCTTTGCGGGTGACAAGGGTTTCACTAATCCGGAACTCAACGCCTGGGCACTGCGCAAGCTCCGTACGCGCATTGCCAAGGCGGGCGCAACGATGGGCTACAGCAACAGTCGTACATGCGAGATCGGCCTCACGCACCATTCGGGAATCCCTTACATGGGCATCGTCTATCTCGTCAACCGCGCAATCAAGTGACTTCGTTAAGCTTCCTGAGAAGAATGGCGAGGCGATCGAGCGACTTCACGCCAGGGGAAGTCTCAAGGGAACTGTTGACGTCAAGCACGTCGGCTCCCGTAGCGTAGGCTTCGGCTATGTTCTCAGCAGAAAGCCCCCCCGCGAGAATCGCCTTTTTTCCAGCTGCCTGAACGATCGGGACGCGTGACCAGTCTGACCGCTCGCCCGTGCCACCCAGCTGATCTCCCTTCACGCCATCGATGAGGATGCCATCCGCAATCGTCGCACCAGGATCACCACCATCGTCGAGCAACCATACCTCGCGTCCGCTCGCCTTCACGGCGGCGACATCCTCCGCCGCGTAGCGTCCGTGCAGCTGCACCACGTCGAATTCCACTTTGTCCGAGATGCGCAATATATCCGCCACGGGACGCGGCGTAAAGACCCCAACCATGCATGGTGAAGTGCGCCGACGCACTGAGGCCACGATTTCCGCCGCCTTGGCTGGCGTGATGCCGCGCGGCGATTTGGACGAGAATATGAAGCCTAGGCACTCCACTCCCGCCATCGCCGCCATGCCGGCAAAATAATCATCCGTAATGCCGCAGACCTTTAACATGGACTTCATCCTTTAACCTCAGGGAAAAATCCAAGGCGGAACACGCTTTCGCGCATTCCGCCCTACTTGTTAACTTTGCTCCGTCAATCGCTCAGCCAAGTTGATCTACAACCGCATCGATGCGACCAAGAAGCCATGCAGGTCAATCGCCGATCGGGAAGTAGCAGTTGAAGATCGGTAGGAAAGGAACCTGGTTGTCCATGATGAGGTTCACGAGACCGAGCTGGAAACCAGCCGAACAGGTGGCCGCGTAGTTGACGATACCGATCTGCGCACCGCGAAGCTCGTCCGTCATGTTGCAGATACCGACGGTCTGGAGGCCATGCACGCGACGGGCGAAGTTGCCACCGAGCGCGACCTGCCAACCCCACAACTCCTCACGCACCGCGCTACCGAGACCCGCGACGGAAAGACCGTAAACGGATGAGTCAGTCATCGAGGCAAGCAGGTCTGCGCGGAGGCCAATGAACTCGCGGTTCATGCCAAAAGCATCCACCGCGATACCGTAAGCCGTGCGGTTGCACACCGTGGCGAGCGCGACCTGCAAGCCGATTGCGTCGCGGTTTGCGAATGCGCAGCCAAGAGCGGCCTGGACGCCGATCATGTCAAGGCGCGCCGTGCTGCCAACGCCGGCGAGTTCAACGCCGTACATCTTGTTACAGTCGCTGTACGCCAAATTCGCGTTGAGGCCGAACACGTCCCAGTCGAAATCCCAGGGAAGGGACACGGGCGTGGCAAGGCCAATCATCAACACGGTGTAGCCGTAACTCTTCGGGTCAGGCGCACCGACATATTCTTTTTCCTGCGCCAGCACAGGTTGTGCAGCAAACGCTGCAAGGGCACCGGCGAACAGACCACATTTTACTATACGCTTCATTTTTACTCCTTTTGATTTTCTGAAATCGTCAAAGACGCCTCTTATGATACCTAATTCTCGGCGCATAGTCAATCCCGAATGTAAATTATTTACAAAAGGCGAAAACGATGCGAAGGAGGTCCCAAAGCATCTTTGGAGCGTCCAGAAATATTTTAAGCGAGCTTCGCCTCCCGCCATACCACGCGATGGGCACCTCGGCGACCGTGCCTCCCGCACGCAAAACACGGCGTATCAACTCGACGTCGAAGGCGAACCGATCAATGCGTTGTTGTTCGAATATGGCGCGCATAACGTCCATGCGGAACAGCTTGAACCCGCATTGCGTATCATGTATGCCGCGTACGCCGGCGCACCACACAAAGAGATGGAAAAGCCCGGAGAGGATGCGACGGCGGAACGGCATGCCCTTCCTTCCGTGACGCGATCCACACGCCATCCACACATCCGCCCGCCGAGCGAGCTGCTCGAACTCCGTGAACGGAGCGCTCATGTCAACGTCGCTCATCAGTACCCAGTCGCCCTTCGCCGCAAGTGCGCCGCAACGCACCGCCGCGCCCTTGCCGCGATTTGTCTCCACGCGAATCACACGGCACTTGGAGTTGGACAACTCCAACGGCGGCGTCGATCCATCGTCAACGAAAATCGCCTCGGCAAGTTTGAATCCGCACGACGCAGCCGTATGCTCCAGCGACGGCAACGCGCGCACTGCGGCGCACGCTAGGTCCTGCGCGTTGAAAACGGGAACCACTAGCGAAAGGCTGCGCTCTGTCATGGCGTAAATCTGGCTGACGGGCCTTCCGACAGTCTGCGGAATTCCGCAGGGAGCAAATCGTCGAGGTCAGTGACGTCGCGCCACTCAAACTCAATCCAGTCTTCCTGCGACTGCGCCGCCGCATCTGCGGGAAGCGTCAGTTCATATACGAGATTGACCTCCGCATGGGGCTTCCCGTGCTGCTGGAACGAATTCTCCACAACGCCGAGGAACGCGCCCGTTCCCGCGTCGATGCCAAGTTCCTCCTTCACCTCGCGCACAAGCGCCTCGCGTCCGGTCTCGCCGAACTCGACGTGTCCGCCGGGAAGATAAGTGGTCGCACCGCCCTTGGCCCTGCAAAGAAGGATCTTCCCGCCGCGTATGCAAACGCCGCGCGCAATCACCTCAATCCCCGCCAGCTCGTACTCGCTATTCACTATTATCTCCAACCGATATCTCTTAACTAACCACTACTTCTTCAGTCCCATCCACGGGGCTAGTCTCACGCTGCGAGCCTCGCGCGACTGGTTCGTCGCGCCGGGCAACCCCATCTCCAACGCCGAAAGACGCGCCAGCAACGTCTGCTGGTCGGCAGCGTGCCGCTGCCGCTCGGCCTCGGACTTCTGCCGCTCCTCCATCAGCTCTTTCTCACGGCGCATCAGACGCTCACGCGCCTCCTGAAGCTGACGGTAGAGCCCCGTCGTGTCAGTGGCCTGCTGCCGCAGACGGTTGACCTCCGCATCGCGTTCACGCAACTTGGAAGAGAGGTCACGCAACTTGCGGTCGTTTTCAAGCGCGGCCTTTTCCTGCAAAAGACGCAATGCTTCAAGCTCCTGACGCATCTGCTCTGTGCGCGGATCCTCCGGATGCGCGAAAAGCGCGCGCCTAGTCATGTCCTCCGCGTCCGTGCCTATGCGCCGGAGAATCTCCTGACGGCGGCACATCAGCCGTTCACGGCGTGACTGGTGGATGCGGCGGAGTTCGTCAAGCTCGCGCGTCTCCTCCTCGATGCCGGCGGCTATGTCGTCCGCCTCGTCCTTCATCAACGCATATACAGCCGCCTGTGCGTCGGCAGCGAGGCGCGCGGTTGGCGGCAGACGCTTGAGCTCGTCGGAGAGTTCCTGGATGCGCCCCTCGTACTTGGTCGCGCTTTCCTTCGATGCTGCAAGAGCCTGTTCGGCGGCGGCCTTCGACTCCGCAAGCGCCTGCTCCGCCTCGACGCGCTCCGCCTTGAACTCGTTCTCTCGCGCGGCCTTGGCTGCTGCGAGTTCGTCCAGATCCTTCAGGGCCTGCGCCTTCTCGGATTCCACCGCCTCGCTGCGGGCCATGACTGCGGACATCCTCTCCTCCGCGGCACGAGCCGCGTCAGCCGCATCCTTCGCCTCGCGTTTCGCGACGCGCACCCGGGCCTCCGCTTCCTTGAGCGATTCCTTCAGGCGCTCGATCTCGCGGCGGAGCGCCGGAGTCTCGTCAGGCGTAGGCGGAGGTGCAGGCGCGACGGATGCCGCCGGCGCCGACACCTCGCGCGGAGGAACGGACGGCGCGGGTTCAACGAAAGGCGGACGCACCTCCACGACGCGCGAACCCGGCGGAAGGCGTCCGCTCGCAATCAGCGCCTGCGCGGCGACTTTGTTGAACGGACCACGCGGATGTCCGTCACCGATGTCAATAGACCAGCGCATGTCGAGGAACGGCACCTCCGTGGCCGGAGTCCACGTCTCGCCGTCCGACGATATTTCCTGCCCCGGCTGGATGCGTCCCATGCGCGCCCATTCAAGCATACGCTCGCGGCTCTCCGGTCCGAACGTTTCATCTTGCGTTCGGAGATACCACTGATTTCCCATCGGCGCATCCACCTCGCTTCCTACTTCTTCAGCCTAAACAGCTTCTTGACCCCTGAAGGTCCCATGCGCGCAAGCTCCTGCTGCGCGCGCCTCTCCAGCTCTGCGAGCGCGGACTGGGACGGCGAAGCAAACGCCTGGCGCGCCACGGGCGGCGGAGGCTCGTTGACAACGACCTCCGGCACGACCACCTCGGTCTTCCACTCGCGCTCGTGTACCACGCTGCTCTTCGCCAACTGCTCCTTGAGCGCAGCTATCTCAGCGTCGCGATTAGCCATCTGTTCGTCGCGTGTGGTTATCTCTGCATCGCGTTTGGCTATTTCCGCGTCACGCTTGGCTATTTCCTCATCGCGCTTGGCTATCTCAGCGTCGCGCTTGGCTATTTCCGCGTCGCAATCGGACTTCAGCTTTTCGTGCTCGGCCAGGGCAGATTCAAGCGCATGGACCCGTTCCTCGGCGGCACCACGGTCGTCAAGGAAGAAGCGAGCTGACGGCGAAAGCGTACCCGTCTTCACGAGGTCGTCAAGCACAGCGCGGTGCGTGGGGCCGTAGAACTGGCCGGCGTTGTTCTCGACAACCCAGTTCATCTCCAGTTCGGGCATCTGCGGCGCGACCACCCAGTTGGAGAGGTCGCTCGAAACACCCGCAAGCGGCTCCACGCGACCTTCCCTCACCCAGCCCTTGAGCGTCTCCAGGTCAATTGGTCCGAACACCTTCCCCGCGGTGTTCCGCACGTACCATTTCGTCGCTTCCATGGCGTGTCAGCCGAGCGCGGACACCGTCGCGTCGAGCGTCGCGAGGTCGGAGACGTTCGTGACCGTGAGCGCGGCGTCGATTTTCTTGATAAGCCCCGACAGCACCTTGCCCGGACCGAACTCGACAAAACGCGTGCATCCAAGCGCCTTCGCGCTCTCCACGTCCGCCGCCCAGTTCGTGGTCTGCGTGACCTGCTCAAGCATGAGCTCGCGGATCGCGCCGGGATCGGACGAATGGGGCTTGCCGGTGACGTTTGAAAGGACGGGAAACTTCGGGGCGCTCCACGCAACGGTATCGAGTACCGGCGCAAGCTTCTCTCTCGCAGGAGCCATGAACGGCGAGTGGAACGCACCTGCGGTCGCAAGCGGAATCGCGCGCTTGATGCCAAGCTCCTTCGCAACCTCTGCCGCCTTCGCCACGGCGTCCTTCGAACCGGACAGCACCTGCTGCGCCGCGGAGTTGATGTTAGCGACCGTGCATCCGGTCCTTTCGCAAAGCTGATTGAGCTGGTCGGCGGACGCGCCCACGATGGCGATCATTCCCGACGGAACCGCCGCGCACGCCTCCTGCATGAAACGCCCACGCGCCTCAAGCACCTTGAGAGTGGAGTCGAAGTCCAGCACCCCCGCCGCGCACAACGCGCTCCATTCGCCAAGCGAAAGACCCGCCGCACAGGCGAATGATGTAGGACGCTTCTTCTGCAGCGCAAGATACGCCGCGTAGCTCGTCACGAATATGGCCGGCTGGCACACGTTCGACTTCGTGAGTTCCTCCGCAGGGCCCTCGAAGCAGATTTTCTTCAAGTCGAAGCCAAGGACGGCGTTCGCCTTGCCGAAAAGAGCCATCGCCTCGGCGTCGGCCTCGGCGAAATCCTTGCCCATGCCGGGCACCTGCGCACCCTGGCCGGCGAATATGCAACAATCAGACATTTTCATTCCTCTCTTTTGTGTACTGAACGACGGCATTATGATACCATATCCGCGCACCTTATGCAATGCTCACGGAGTTTTCATTTGACCGTCTGCTTCTATCCGATTCCAGCGCTGCACTTCGCTGAAAACTTCGCCGCCCTGCCAGCCTGATGGCCCGGAAGCGGGGACCCCGCCCAC
>Ga0310694_10003707_pt1 | contig 14960 bp, 10 predicted proteins | sample 174DNAGHGhighgp2_FD_203884 | JGI IMG/M metagenome (GOLD analysis project Ga0310694, IMG submission 203884) | Sheep rumen microbial communities from Palmerston North, Manawatu-Wanganui, New Zealand - 1742 DNA GHGhigh gp2 (v2) (version 2) | ecosystem: Host-associated > Mammals > Digestive system... | reverse complement strand
TATGACAAGCTGGAGAACGCCATTCGCCGTGTCTTTGGCCGCAAGGGCGACGCCGTGGTTGACGCTAACCTCAAGGCTCTTGCCATCGGAAAGGAGGCTCAACGATGAAGCCCACACCCATTAGCCGCGAGATCATCGACCGCGCGATTGACGAGTATGGCATCATCGACTATGCCAACGCCACCATCCGCGAGGTGAAAGCCATTGCCGAGCGTGCCGAGCGCGAGTCAGGAAAAGAGTTTATCAAGATGGAGATGGGTATTCCCGGCCTGCCCGCTGCCAAGATTGGTGTCGATGCACAGATCAAGGCCCTGCAGAACGGTTGCGCCCGCCTCTATCCCGCATTGCCCGGTGAGCCCATGATCAAGGAGGCTACCTCCCGCTTCATCAAGGCCTTTATCGACATTGACATTCCCGCTGAGTGCTGCATTCCCACCGTCGGCTCGATGCAGGGCACCTTCGCTTCGCTGCTCACCATCACCCAGAGCAACAAGAAGAAGAACAAGGCTCTGTTTATCGACCCCGGTTTCCCCGTGCAGAAGTTGCAGCTCGAAATTCAGGATGTCCCCTACGAGACGTTCGACATCTACGAGTTCCGCGGCAAGAAGCTGCGTGCCAAGCTCGAGGAGTATATGTCCAAGGGTGATGTGTGCTGTCTGATCTACAGCAACCCCAACAACCCCGCATGGATCTGCCTGACCGACGACGAGTTGCGTGACATCGGCGAGTTGGCTACCAAGTATGATGTGATCGTGCTCGAGGACTTGGCTTACTTTGCCATGGACTTCCGCCTGGACATCAGCAAGCCCTTTGAACCGCCCTTCCAGCCCAGTGTGGCCAAGTACACCGACAACTACATCATGCACATCAGTGGCAGTAAGGCCTTCTCCTATGCCGGCGAGCGTATCGCAATGGCCTGCATCAGCCCGGCCATCTTCAACCGCCACTATCCTGATTTGTCGGCCCGCTACGATGGACTGCCATTCGGCAAGGTGTTCATCACCCGCACGCTATATGCCCTGTCATCGGGTACGAGTCACAGCGCCCAGTATGCCCTGGCCGCCATCATGGATGCCGCCAGCAACGGTGAGTACCACTTCCGTGACGACGTCATCGTCTATGGCGAGCGCGCTCACAAGCTGAAGGAGATTTTCACCCGCCACGGCTTCCGCATCGTCTATGGCATGGATGGCGACAAGCCCATTGCCGACGGTTTCTACTTCACCATCGGCTACGGCAACATGACAAGTGGTGAGTTGGCACGCGAGTTGATGTACTACGGCGTGAGTGCCATCTGCCTGGCCACCACCGGCTCTTGGCAGGAAGGTCTGCGCGTGTGCACATCGTTCATCCAGGATCACCAGTACGCGATCCTCGACGAGCGCATGGCCATCTTTGCCGAGAACAACCCCATCGATTGATAGATGAACTGCAGATGATCGATTAAGAAACTGTGTTATTTCTTTTTTGAGACTACACGCATAATAATGATGCGGGAGAGTCATTCCAACCGACCCTCCCGCATTTATTTTTTGGAAAATCCATGTTTTTTATATATTTTTGCACTTGTAATATCAACTAAATCTTTACTGTGATGGATATTAACAGACGCGAATTCCTGCGCCGCCTCGGCATTGCAACAGGTTCGGCGGCGGCGTTGGCGGCCTTGGAGCCGTTCACTACCCTGGCTGGCACGACCAGCCGTCCTCAATCCCCAGCCAATGGGTCAGACCAGGCCGTGCGCATGACCTACCGCGTGCAGCGCGGCACGGGCGAGCAAGTGTCGCTGCTGGGCTTCGGCATGATGCGCCTGCCCCGTGACAATCAGGAACTGGTCAATCAACTGGTGGACTATGCCATTGCCCATGGTGTGAACTACTTTGACACCGCGCCGATTTATGGCGGCGGCCTCAACGAGGGCATCACCGGTGCTGCCTTGAGCCGTCATCCCCGCGAGAAGTACCTTGTGGCCACCAAGATGTCGAACTACAACGAGCGCTTGTGGAACCTCGACGAGGCCAAGAAGATGTACGAGAACTCCTTCCATGAACTGCGGGTGGACTACATCGACTACTACCTGTTGCACGGCGTGGGGCAGGGTGGAATGGACAACCTGAACAGCCGCTTCATCAACAAAGGCCTGCTCGATTTCCTCCTCGGCGAGCGTGAGGCGGGCCGCATCCGTCACCTGGGATTCTCCTATCATGGCGACGTCAGGGTATTTGACTGGCTCATCGACCACAACGACAAGTATCACTGGGACTTCGTGCAGATCCAGATGAATTTCCTCGACTGGCGCCATGCCTCGCTCAACAAGGAAGGTCGCAAGCGCGATGCCGATGCCGAGTACCTCTATGACAAACTCGAGAAGGCGGGCATCCAGGTCGTGGTGATGGAGCCCTTGCGCGGTGGTTCACTGGCCAATATGCCCAGTGAATATGCCAGCAGGCTGCGTGCCGTGCGTCCCGATGCTCTGCCTGCCGAATGGGCCTTCCGCTGGGTGGGTTCCCATCCCAACATCCTGACCACCTTGAGTGGCATGAACCAGATGGAGCATCTGGAGCAGAACATCCGCACCCACTCGCCCCTCGAGTTGTGCACCGATGCCGAGAACGCCCTGCTCGAGGAGATTGCCGACGGTATGGCGGGCATCCCCATCATTCCCTGCACCGCCTGTGCCTACTGCATGCCGTGCCCCTATGGCGTGGACATCCCGGGCAACTTCAGTTTCTACAACGAGGCCATCAACCAGCACATCCTGCCCTTGCCTGTGCCCGGCGCGCCCGACTATGCCGAGCGCAAGGAGCGCTTCCTCACGGGCTATCGCCAGGCCATCCCTGCCGATGCCCGAGCCAACCAGTGTGTCGATTGCGAGGCTTGCCTGTCCAAGTGCCCGCAGCAGATACGCATCCCCAACCAGATGAGCCGCATCGTCCAACTCATGCGCAAGCCCTAGCCCAACTTCGTCCCCGAAAGCGCCCCACACATCCCAGTTACCGTCAAGAACAGGCGTAAAGGAGAATCACCCACCGCCCTTCAGCCAGACGGTAGCTGTTTAATGACAAATGTCCTTTTGGAGCTTCTGATATGTGTTGCGGTCAGAAGTCGAAGCCTAGGGAGATGTAGGGGTAGAGTTGGTGGGTAAAGTTGCTCCAACTCAGGGAAGCGCCCAGTGGACCGACGATGCTGTTGTAGCAATAGCCGACTTGTGCGCCCCAGATGGGCTTACCGTCAAAGATGTGACCCAGTCGCTTGTTATGCTCAGCCACCTGGCCCTTGACGATGAGGTAATGTTCCTGGAACACGCGCTGCTGCAACTTGAAGCCCGCCACGAGCAGCTTGCTGCCCATGACGTGGCAGTGACCGAAGCCCGCAAAGGGTAGCTGTTGCTGATAGTAGATGCCGAACCGGTTGCCGCCCATCATGTTGGCGGCAGTAGCCGGGACATCCTTGCCAAACAACAGCCGCCCATAGACCATGGGCTGCAGGTGGGTCGTGCGAGAGAGTGGCACCGTCATGCGCCAGTGGAGTTTCACCTCACTCATGCCGCTGTGCCCCTTCCACTGGGCAAAGTTATCGGTAAGGTAGGCATAGGAGAGGTCGGCACGCATACCCTTGCGGGTGAAGTACCAGTTGTCCTCGGTGTTGTATTGCGCTGCGGCATGGTAGCTGAAGTAATATTCATTCTTGCTGAAGCCGCTCACGCTATACTCATTGCTCAGCACATCATAGTTGCGGTAATAGTCCCACGCGATGCCCAGGTCCAGGTTCAGGTTCAGGGCATCGAGCGAGAGTAGGGTGGCGTTGGCACGCTGGTAGAAGGACAGCAGGTTGTCGCTGCGATGATTGCGCTGGTACAGGTTGAAGTCGTTGTGCCAGATTTCATAAGAGAGGCCGATGCGGCGGTGAGGTTTGATGCTGGCGCTCCATTCCACGCGCCCCATTGTGCGCCTTCCCAGCCTGAGGGTGAGATCCAACTTGTGGTCCAGCCTGTTGCCGAAGTAATAGGTGGCGCCAATCTGGGCGGCCACCAGTTCCTCGTTGTCATAGCGTGCGCCCAGACTCACCTTGATGGTATTGCGGGCATTCTCCTCGTTGGCGAGTTGGGCGGCCTCGTCCTTCTCGATGTCGCTCAGGTGGATGATGCTGTAGTCGGGGCGATAGTCGTCGGGCACGCCGGCTTGCCGCTTGAGAGCCTTGATGGACTCCATCTGGGCTCGGGCGGCATTCTCGCCGCGCGAGATCAGGTTGCGGATGGCCGAGCGGTAGAAGTCGGCCGCCGAGTATCCCCTCGTGGGAACATGGATGACCAGGTCGCAGAGTTTCTCGTTATCATTGATGCGCTGGTGGATGTCGGCACCGATGGACCGTTCCATGATATCCGAGAAGGAGAAGTAATCATTGTTGATGCCCAGGTCGGTCACGACACCGATGACGATGTCGGCACCCATCTTGCGGGCCAGGTCGGCAGGGAAGTTGTTCTTGGTGCCACCGTCAACCAGCACATAGGGTTCCATTCTCACGGGGGCAAACACGCCTGGCACAGCCATGCTGGCGCGGATGGAGGTGGCCAGTGAGCCGTGGTCGAGCACGACTTCACTGTCGGTGACCAGGTCGGTGGCAATGCACCCGAAGGGGCGGGGCAGCGACTTGAAGTCGATGCCCTCGGGCTGCCGCAGGTATTGGCGCAAGGTGTTCTCGATGTTGGTGCCGCGAATCAGTCCTCCTGCCAGCGAGTCCTGGCTGTGGTCGAGGAAGATGCGGTAGTCCAGCAGGTAAATGTTCTGGCGCTCGCGCTCGTCAAGAGTCTGGTTCCTCATCGACAGCCTGTCACGCAGCATGTCGCCCCAGTCGATGCCGTTGACAAACGTCTCGATGTCGGCCGCGTCATAGCCCACGGCATACAAGCCGCCGATGATAGCGCCCATTGACGTGCCAGTCACCATGTCGATGGGTATTCCGGCTTCTTCCAGCACCTTCAGGGCCCCGATGTGAATGGTGCCTAACGCACCGCCGCCACACAATACCACGGCCACCTTTTTGCGTTCTTGCACTACCGGCTGTGCCACGATGCCAATGACTGCCAGGAGTAGGATGAGGGATGATACAAAACGTTTCATGAGATGTTTTTGTTTTTCATGCGCAAAGATATATCTTTTTTTGTTACCTTTGCGCATGAAATGAAAACTTGACTGCAATATGAAAACTTATCTTGTGACAGGAGCCGCTGGTTTTATTGGCTCAAACTTTGTGAAATACATCCTCGGTAAGTATGGCGACAACATCGAGGTGATTATCCTCGACGCCTTGACCTATGCCGGCAACCTCGCTTCGATCAAGAACGAGTTGGAGCGCTCCAACGTGACCTTTGTCCGTGGTGATGTGGGTGACCGCGAACTGGTGCAGGGCATCATGCGGGACTATGACGTGGACTACATCGTCAACTTTGCCGCCGAGAGCCATGTGGACCGCAGTATCACCAACCCGCGTCTGTTCCTGGAGACCAATATCCTGGGCACTCAGAATATGCTCGACTGTGCCCGTGAGGCATGGTTCACAGGCAAGGACGCTAATGGCCATAACACCTATGCCCCTGGCAAGAAGTACCTTCAGATTTCGACCGACGAGGTGTATGGCTCCTTGAGCAAGGACTATGATGAGCCCCACCAACTGGAGGTGAGTGACGATGTGCGTGAGGTCATCGAGGGACGCACCGACCTCAAGACCTACGGGACCCGTTTCTTCACCGAGGAGACCCCGTTGGCACCGCGTTCGCCCTATTCGGCCAGCAAGACCAGTGCCGACCTCATCACCATGGCCTATCATGAGACCTACGGCCTGCCCGTCAACATCACCCGTTGCAGTAACAACTACGGCCCGTATCATTTCCCCGAGAAGCTCATTCCGCTGATTATCAAGAATATACTTGAGGGGAAGAAACTGCCCGTCTATGGCAAGGGCGAGAATGTGCGCGATTGGCTCTATGTCGAGGACCATTGCAAGGGCATCGACCTCGTCCTGCGTCAGGGCACCGTCGGTGAGGTTTATAACATCGGTGGTTTCAACGAGGAGAGCAACATCAACATCGTTAAGCAGGTGATTGCCATCATTGCTCGCATCATGCATGAGGAGCCGGAGTACCAACAGCTGCTCAAGTGCAGTGTCGATGATATCAACGACGGCCTTATCGAGTTTGTCACCGACCGCCCCGGTCACGACATGCGTTATGCTATCGATCCCAGCAAGATTGCCCGCGAGCTCGGCTGGTACCCCGAGACCCCCTTCACTGTCGGCATCGAGAAGACCATCCGTTGGAACCTCGACAACCAGCCCTGGGTGCAGAGCGTCACCAGCGGCGACTACCAGCGCTACTACGACGAGATGTACGGCAACCGCTAGTTTGCAGTTTTAAATTTTCAGTTAGATGAAGTATCGGGTGGTTTTTGAGTTCCAGAGCGAGGACTCGGCGATGAGCGACGTGTATAACTGCAAGGACGAGCAGGCGGCGCAGGAGAAATTTGCTGAGCTACGCGATAGTCTGGAACATGCCGTTGACGCCTCTACATGCGAGGTAATCGACGACCCCAATCACTATAGCGTCATCAACCGCGAGGCGGGAATCTACGGCTACGTGCGCCTGCTCACCGACTGATGGTCGGCACATCAAAGATTGAATAACAAGTCGATGATCTCGATAAGATCGTGAATGTCAATACTGCCGTTCTGATTGTAGTCAGCACGGTGGCTGTTGATGGTCGTATCTTGGGAATCAAGCAGATAGTCAATGAAGGCGCTGATGTCCTGAATGTCAACGGCCCGGTCAAAGTTTACATCTCCCATCGGGTAGGGCTGGAATACATTTTTGTCAAGATAGGCAATGTGTCGCGTCCACCAGTCCTGCAGGTACTCCAGTTCGGTATCGAAATTCAGCTCATGACCTGCCAGGTCGCTCCCTTTACTCCAACGTCTGATTTCCCGCTGGTCGGCACCACAGCTTTTCATCTCGTCAAAATAGGCCTTGTAGCGTGCCACGATGCTGTCGGGGTTGAAGGTTGTGCCTCGCAGCTCCCAGTAGCGCTCGGTTGCCAGACCGTGGAATGACGGGTCGTTGTTCCATAGGAGATTATACAGCCTGTGGTTGCTCAGTTGAGTGCTCCTGTAATCGACTTCGGGGCCTACAAGAGCATTATGGTAGTAGCTCCCCGAGTTGCTCCAGAATTGTCCCTGAGTGCAATCCAGGTCCCAGATGGCCAGGGTAATCCGCTTGTCGGTCGCGGCGTCATAGCACGCATAATAGACGTTCTTGCCGATGTTGTCGGGTGCCTGCAACAGGATGGTGAACAGGTAGTAGTCACGAATCACAGGAATATCAAAGTAGTACTTGACGCTGTCGAGGAACTCATCGAGACTAGAGTTGAGCGTAAAATTGATGGCATTGTACAGCGTCTGGAAATTGGTCGGATTCACATCATCTATATTGGGATATTTCACGTAGAACAGGTCCCAGTTCTTTTTGGTGGCATTAATTGCCGGCAGATTGTTGAACACGGTGGCATTGCTCCACTGCATCGGTTTCCACAGGCCGCCATGGAACTCGCCCCGCGCATAGTCATATTGCTTGAGCTTGAGCTGCTGGCGGTCCATGTGCTCGTTCAGGCTATAGATACCCATGTATTCATCGTTGAGGAACACCTCGACAAAGTCGCCCCGGACATAGTTGCGAGGCGTTTTGGGCTCGATGGCTGCATAGCAAGGCGCGTGGGCAAACTCTGCCCAGATGTCCTTGGACACACGGTTGCGCACGCGTGCAAAATCGATTTGGCCGGCGTCCAGGCGCCAATGGAAATCGCTGCGCAGACCGAAGAATGACATTTCCTTCTTGCTCCCGTCCTCGTTGTAGAACTTGAGGTGGAAGTTGTGCTTCTTGCGTCCACTCTCGGCCGTCGAGCTGCCGGCCCAACGCACACGGGAACTCATGGTCACCTGGGCCACAGAGTCGGGATGGGTATAGACAACAGTCCCTTTTCGGTAAGGCTTCTTGGCGTAATTGCCATAGATTTGGATGACAGGCCAATAGGTGAATTGAATATCGGCATCGGTTGTATCGGTGGCCGTCACCGCATGCAAGTGGTAAGTCGCTCCAGGCTGGATGTTATGGAACGTGAAAGTGCCGTTCACTGCCATACCGTCGATCGTACATTGGCTCACCGATTCATCTAGCGTGACAGCGGTTGTGTAATCGGCACCATAGGCTGTCTTGGGGACGGAGAGCAGCCAAGTGCCGGTCAACTGATCGACCGCCGCCTTCTTGCCGTTAAACAACACTTGTGCCGGCAGTGGCAATGTGCTACAAATCAATAGAACTAATGATATAATGATACTTTTCTTGTTCATGAATCAACTAGTTTTAAAGGTTAAATAAAAAAGTAAAAAAACACTCGTGCATATGGCTGCAAAAATAAACAAAAAAAGCCATGTATTGATTCAACAAGGCATCTTCTGTCTCACGTGTAAGATTAGCCATAATTGATTCAGTTTTAGGTCACAAATATAGGAAGCTTTATTTGGATATTCAAAGAAAGTGCGCCAAAATCGTCAGTTTTTCATCATTTTGGCGCACTTTGAGGACGTGAAAAGTTGCTTGTGTTGAGAATCGGGAGCTTCTGTTATAAGGAAATGATAGATGGGTTGTCTAGAAGTTCCCTATAATTCTGCAAAGTCTGTCAGTCGAGAGTGACGATTTGTCACCTTATTATATATTTATAGCCTGGTGGCATGTAATTTGATGTGGAGTGGAGGTGTGGCCCTCCCTCCACAACAGCGAGACTTAGCGTCTTAGCGCCTTGGCGTGATGCAAAGGAGTGCGGATGCCTCTTTAAACTTTAAACTTTAAACTGAAATAAGATATGCCAAAAGGAACAATTGGGGTAACGACTAACAACATCTTCCCCGTTATCAAGAAATTTCTGTACAGTGATCACGAGATTTTCCTGCGCGAGCTGGTGAGCAACGCCGTGGATGCCACGCAGAAGCTGAAGACCCTGTCGGGGGCTGGCGAATTCAAAGGCTCGACCGAAGACCTGCGGGTTACCGTCAGCGTCGATAAGGAGGCTGGCACGTTGACCGTGAGCGACAGCGGCATCGGCATGACGGCCGAGGAAATCGACAAGTATATCAACCAGATTGCCTTCTCGGGCGCCGAGGAGTTCCTGGAGAAATACAAGGACTCGGCCAACGCCATCATCGGCCACTTCGGCCTGGGCTTCTACTCGGCCTTCATGGTCGCCAAAAAGGTCGAAATACGCACATTGAGCTGGCAGGAAGGCGCCAAGGGCGTGCACTGGTCGTGTGACGGCTCGCCCGAGTTTGAGATGGAGGAATGTGACAAGGCCGAGCGTGGCACCGACATCATCCTTACCATCGACGACGATGAGAAGGAGTTTCTCGAGACCGCACGCATCGAGGGACTGTTGAAGAAGTATTGCCGCTTCCTGCCCGTGCCCATCATCTTCGGCAAGGAGCAGGAGTGGAAAGACGGCAAGTACCAGGACACCGACAAGGACAAGGTCATCAACGATGTGGAACCCCTGTGGTCGCGCATGCCTGCCGACCTCAAGGACGAGGACTACCTCAAGTTCTACCACGCCATCGAGCCGATGCAGGATGATCCCTTGTTCTGGATTCACCTCAATGTGGATTATCCCTTCACACTGACGGGTATCCTCTACTTCCCCAAGATCAAGAACAACCTGGACATCCGCAAGGACCGCATCCAGCTCTACTGCAACCAGGTCTATGTTACCGACAGCGTCGAGGGTGTCGTGCCCGACTGGCTGATGCTCCTGCAGGGCGTCATCGACAGCCCGGACATTCCCCTGAACGTGTCGCGCAGCTACCTGCAGAGCGACCGCGCCGTGAAGAAGATTTCGACCTATATCACCAAGAAGGTCGCTGCTCGCCTGGAGGAAATTGCCAAGAATCAGCCCGAGGAGTTCGAGAAGAAGTGGAACGACATCAAGATATTCATCGAGTACGGCATGTTGAGCGACGAGAAGTTCTGCGAGTCGGGCCTTAAGTTCGCCCTGCTCGAGAACACCGACGGCAAGTACTTCAAGATTGAGGATTACCGCAAACTCATCGAGGCCGAGCAGACCGACAAGGAGGGCAACCTGATCTGCCTGTATGCCACCGACAAGGAGACCCAGTATGCCTACATCAAGGCTGCCACCGACAAGGGCTATGACGTGCTGATGATGAACGGCGAGCTGGATGTGCCCTTTGTGGGAATGCTGGAGCAGAAGCAGGAGAAGATGCGCTTTGTGCGCGTGGACAGCGATGTGCTGGATAACCTCATCCGCAAGCATGATGATAACAAGCCCCAGTTCAGCCCCGAGCAACAGGAGATCGCTCAGACCCTGTTCAAGTCGCAGATTCCGCATGTCGAGAAGGCCGAGTTCATGGTCAACTTTGCTGCCATGTCCCCCGAGGATCAACCCGTGGTCATCGTTCAGGCCGAGTACATGCGCCGCATGAAGGACATGGCTCGTTTCCAGCCCGGAATGAGCTTCTATGGCGAGATGCCCGACATGTACAGCATGGTGCTCAATACCAAGCATCCTCTCATTCAGAAGGTCATCGAACAGGCCGAGCAGTCGCTTGATGCCGAACTCAAGCCCGTGAACGAGGACATCGCCGCCACCCAGAATGTGGTCAATGCCATCCGTGACCTCAATAAGGACGGCAAGGGTGTGCCCGAGGACAAGAAGAAAGACCTCGAGGATAACGAGAAGCAACTCGATGAGCTGCGCAAGAAGAAAGAGAACCTCATCACGGCCTATGCCGCCGGTGAGAGCCGTATCCATCAACTCATCGATATCGCATTGTTGAGCAACGGCATGCTCAAGGGTGAGGGCCTCACACGCTTCCTGAAGCGCTCCGTCGGCCTGCTCAAGTAATCCGGTGGAATAAAGAAGTATGGTATGGTGAAGGCCTTGTTCCGAAGTGCCTTCACCGTTTTTTTTTATACTGTCCGGTAAAGCGCAGGGGAGGACTTGAAACAGGCCACCCTTCGGGTGAAAAAACATCATTTTGATGCGTTTGACCTGCATTTTTGGGCGGAGCCTTGCGATGGTTTGGCTGAATTGTTGTATCTTTGTACTCAAGGTGACTTCTATCTATTACCGAAATGAGTTTTTGTTGTTGGCTGTCTATGGATTGACAAGTGTAAGCTGATTGATAGAAATCCCCTGTGGCAGAATGACCCGTGCAGACCTTAATAGAAATACATTATAAATAATATAACCAGTATTATGAAAAAAATGATTCTTCTGTTTACCGCAGCAGTGATGTCGCTAGCTGTCTATGGCCAGCAAGTTCCGCAGTTTGGCTCAGACAACTATGCTGACTGGGTGTACTCCAACCCTAACATTGAACTCAATTCCAGTACGATTCTGGGCAATCGCATCGTCCTTTACACCAACAGCATGGGCTATCCGCTCACATTGACATCGCCACAATTCCAGTGCTACGGACGACAGACCATCAACATGACCGTGACCTGGATCACCGACCAGTGGCAGAGTGCCAGCTTCAACAAGGACAAGGTGGGGCTGACGGCAGCTCTGCTCGACAGCGAGGGCGCAGTGAGGGACTCGGTGACCGTGTTGCCCGACCCGATAAGCCGCACCAATACCTTGAAGATGTCTATCACCGTTCCACTGGGGATGACCAAGGCAAGGTTGCGTTTCGCCTCGTGGAAAGGCGACGTGAACAGTAATGGGGCCGTGCGCCGAATCGTGACGGACACGGTGCTCAGGGGGGATGTGAATCAGGATGGCGAGGTCAGTGTGGCCGACATTAACGCCATCATCGAGGTCATCCTGGGTAAACCTGTCGGGCAAGACCTGTATGCCCGCGCTGATGTGAACGAAGATAAGGAAGTCAGCCTCGCTGACGTCAACGATGTGGTCGGCGTGATTTTCGGCAAATAATGGTACAGCAGGACCGTCTGTTGTCGGTTTCCATGGTATAACAGGACAAAAAGTCTTCTTTATACACTTAAAGGTGGCGTTTTATTGAAAATTAGCGTCAATAATATGAATTTTTAGAGAAAAATTTGCTGTTATCCTTTTTTTGGAGTAATTTTGCTTGCTATATCCTATGGTGTGACGACAAAAATAAGCTTTTAAAGAGAGAAATTGTCTCAAAATGCGCTTAAAATCGTCTTTTTTGAACTTTTTTCTTTCTTAATGAATGTTAATTTTTGGCCGTATTAGAAATTTGTATTACTTTTGCCAAAAATATCGTCTAATCATTATAAATAGTGTTTAATAAATTTATTAAAAAATGAAAAAGATTATCTTGACTTTAGCCCTTCTTATGGGCGTATCTGCCATGCAGGCTCAGTCCCTGGAGCAGAACAAGTTCTTTGACAACTGGTCTGTAACCCTGAAGGGTGGTGCCATCACCCCGTTCCAGGGCTATGCATTCTGGCCCAGCGCTCGCGGCATCTTCGGTATGGAGATTCGCAAGCAGCTCACTCCCGTCTTCGGTCTGGGTGCTGAGGGTGAAGCCACCATCAACACCACCAGCTGGTGCAAGGAGCCCAACTACTGGGGACCCAAGAGCCCGAACATCATCGACCACACCATGGTCGGTCTGTTTGGTACCGTTAACCTGAGCAATCTCTTCGGTGGTTACAAGGGCATGCCCCGCGTATTCGAGCTCGAAGGTGTAATCGGTGCTGGTTGGCTGCACGCTTTCCACCGCACTGAGTCGGCTAACATCTACGGTAATGACTACAACAGCTGGTACACCAAGGCTGGTGCTAACCTGAACTTCAACTTTGGTGCAAGCCGCGCTTGGACCTTCAGCTTGAAGCCCAGCGTTGTTTGGGACATGAATGGCGACATCATGATTCCTTATCGTCACAATACCAACGCACGTGCCACTTGGAGCGGCGAGCCCCGCAATGGCAAGAGCCAGATGAACGCTGACCACGCTGCTGTAGAACTTGAGGCTGGTATCACCTACCACTTCAAGGGTAGCAACGGCGAGCGTTACATGACCTTCTGCCCCTACAAGTACAGCCAGAACGACATCGATGCTCTGAACGGCCAGATCAACGGTCTGCGCAACCAGCTTAACGGTCTGCAGGGTGACCTCGACGCCGCTAATGCTCGCAATGCACAGCTCCAGCGCGACCTCGACGCTGCTCGCAAGGCTAAGCAGCCCGAGCCCGCAAAGGCTACCGATCCCAATGCCAAGTACATGAACGTTCTCGTGCACTTCAAGGTTAACAAGACCAACATCACCGCTGACCAGCAGGCTAATGTTGAGCGCGTTGCCATGTATCTGAAGAACAACCCCACCGCTACCGTTGAGATCAATGGTTATGCTTCGCCCGAGGGTCCCCACGACAACAACATCCGTCTGGCTAACGGCCGTGCCGAGGCTGTGAAGAACATGCTCATCAACAAGTACAAGATTGATGCTAGCCGCATCACTGCTAAGGGCTGTGGTGAGACCGACATGTTCCAGGAGCTCAGCTGGAACCGCGTTTCGATCTGCGAACTCATCGTTAAGAAGTAATTCACGATCGAACCGAACGGTTAATTAACCTAAAAGGAATCCCTGTTGACATCGCGTCGGCAGGGATTCTTTTAGGTCATAAGCCAGTGTGGGGGGGATGATTACTTGAGCTGTCGCATGTGGTCGCGGTCGAGCTGATGACCGTAACGCTCGCGGATAATGCGGCCCACGGCGTCACCCCGGTTGATGCGCTCCACCGTCATGCGCTGCAACGAGTCGTTGAGCAGACTGTCCTGACGCACCATCAGCACCTCGTCTTCATGCTTGAGCGATGAGTCGGCGGCCATGTTGAGATATTCCTGCCATGTGGCGACACGGGCATTGAGAATGGCGTCGCGCTGGTTGATGTACTGCATGTAGGCTTGGTTCTGGCGACTGCCGGTGATGGTCCAGCTGCGGGGCGTGATGTGGATGCTGGTATTGCCCTGCTCGAGTACGAAGTAGAAAGGGGCGGTCGAATCGTTATCCCATCGGATAAGGGCGACCTTGGGCCTGTCGGTCTGTCCGGTAAAGGTGAATCGGCCCTGCTTGCCGTGTGTGGCACCGCACACCCTCAATTGTGCATAGTCTTCCTCCAGCACCAGCAGCGTGGCGCTGTCGTGGCGCAGCTGGGGATCGATGTCACAGGTCACCCTGTAGTCGCTGCTGCGGGTGGTGCCGTCGCATCCGGCCAGCGCCAGTGCCAATAGTGCACCTACTGTAATCATTATCTTCTTCATCACTGCAAAGGTACAAAAAGTCGATGAACCGCCAATCCGTGTCCTGTCATTAGGCGAATTTTTGTTCCTGATTAGGTTTTTCCAGAATAATGCCATAATTTTGCATCCAGAAAACTAATAATGACATCCAAACCCGAAATGATGAAAATGAGAATCAGACATGGCATGGCAATGGTGATGGCTGTGCTGCTCGCATTGCCCATGATGGGCCAGAAACAGTTCACGCTCGAGGATCTCAACTTCGGCGGGAAGAATTACCGCAACATGATTCCGAAGAACCGCTCACTCACCTGGTGGGGAGACCAGCTGGTAAGGCTCTCCAATGATACTTGCTGGACCATTAACCCCGTCAACGGCAAGGAGAAGGTGCTGTTTACCCGTGAGCGCCTCAACAAGAAAGCGGGCCTGACCAGTGAAGCCGATAAAATCGTGGGCCTCTCGTGGATCAAGTTCCCCGATGCCGGCAAGCCTGTAGCCCTGGTGAGTAATGTGGCCGAGCAGATGCTCGTCAATTTCAAGACCGGCAAGGTGGAGTGGCGTCAAGCTGTTCCTGACGGCATCATGGCTGCAGAGAGGAATGAGCAAAGCAATGCCACGGCCTATGTCAAGGACGATAACCTCTATGTCATCGATGGCACGGGCAACACCCGT
>Ga0310694_10003705_pt1 | contig 14962 bp, 6 predicted proteins | sample 174DNAGHGhighgp2_FD_203884 | JGI IMG/M metagenome (GOLD analysis project Ga0310694, IMG submission 203884) | Sheep rumen microbial communities from Palmerston North, Manawatu-Wanganui, New Zealand - 1742 DNA GHGhigh gp2 (v2) (version 2) | ecosystem: Host-associated > Mammals > Digestive system >... | reverse complement strand
ATCGGAGAGACGTCCCATATCGTAAGCCATGACACCTTTGCCACGCTCTTCCACCACGGCATCCGCCACCCTTTTCTCCATCGCCTCGTCGAAGACCGCGGCAGCCTGTCGCACCCGTCCCGCCGTTTGGGCGATGGATTCGGTCACAGACGGGTTGATGTCACGCATGAGCGGCAGGATATGGAGCCGAATCTTGTTTCTCACCACGTCGTCCACGAGGTTGGAACTGTCGGTGACGTAGCATAGCCCCTTTTCCTCAAGGTATGCCTCTATGTCACTTCTCCCCACGCAGAGCAGCGGCCTGACTATATGGTCACGCTTGGGAGCGATTCCGGCAAGCCCGTGTATGCCCGTCCCCCTGACGAGGTTGAGCAGCACCGTTTCCACCGAATCGTCTTTGTGATGCGCCACCGCCACCACCTCGGCAGCAATGTCGATGCGCAAACGTTCGAAATAATCATATCTGAGGAAGCGAGCCGCCATCTCGATGCTGACATGGTGTGCCTCGGCATACTCCCGTGTTGCGAAGTGCACCACGTGGAATGCGACACCAAGGTCTTCGCAAAGGCTGCGACAGAATTCTTCGTCCCTGTCGGCCTCCTCCCCTCTCAGTTGGAAATTGCAATGCACCGCTTCAAGAGGATAGTCCAAAGCGTGCAACACATGGAGCAGCGCCACGCTGTCGGCCCCTCCTGAAAGGGCCACGAGGGTGGTCTTGTCACGCCCCATCAACCGATGTAAGGCGATGAAATTCTCTATGGTATGTTCAAAAAGGCCTTTCCGAGCCATTGCAGTCCCCTACTCCACAAACAAGACAAGTCCCTTGAGGTATTCCCCTTCGGGATGATAGATATTGACCGGGTGGTCTGCCGGTTGGTGCAGTTGATGTAGTATGCGCACCTTTCGCCTTGTCTGTGCCGCGGCAGTGAAGACGGCGTTGCGGAATTGGTCCTTTGTCACCACCTGGCTGCAACTGAAGGTGAAGAGCACCCCACCCGGCAGGATGTTCTCCATCGCCTTGGCATTGAGTCGTGTGTATCCCTTGAGCGCATGGTGCAGCGCCCCCCTGTGCTTGGCGAACGCCGGCGGGTCGAGGATGACAAGGTCGTATCTGCCCTGTGTCTTTTCAAGGAATTTGAAGGCGTCGTCACAGAAAGCCTCATGCCTTTCATCGCCCGGGAAATTTAGTTCCACGTTGAGGTTGGTGAGTTCGATGGCCTTTGCGCTGCTGTCCACGGAATGCACCAGTTTCGCCCCACCCCTCATGGCATAGAATGAAAAGCCCCCGGTATAGCAACACATGTTGAGCACTTTTCTCCCCTTCGCGTATTGCTCGAGCAAACTCCGGTTCTCCCTTTGGTCGATGAAGAATCCCGTCTTCTGCCCCTTGACCCAGTCGACGTGGAACTTCAGTCCGTTCTCCATCGCCACGTCGCCGGCGTTGCCCCCGCAAAGGAAGCCGCTCTCCTCCCCTTCCCCTTTGAGGAAAGGCAGTGTGGTCTCGCTTTTGTAATATACATTGCTCACCTTGTCGGCCATCACCTCCACCAAGGCCTTTGCGAGTTGTTGCCGGCACCGATGCATTCCTACGCTGTGAGCCTGCATGACAGCCGTCGCCCCATAGCAGTCGATGATGAGCCCAGGTAGGTTGTCGCCCTCGCCATGGACAAGCCGGAACGTGTCGCCCTGTTCGCCGGAGCAAAGTCCCACGGCCTCTCTCACCGCCCTTGCGGACTTCAGTCTTTCCACCCAGAAATCGTGGTTCACCTCCACCTCCTCGAAAGAAAGCACCCTCACGGCGATGGTTCCACCCTGATAATGCCCCAATGCGATGAATTTTCCTTCATAGTCTCGCACCTCCACGAGTTCACCGTCTTCCAAATCCGGGTCACGACGTGCGATGGCTCCAGAAAACACCCATGGATGAAATCGTCTCAAGCTTTCGTCTTTGCCAGGCTTGAGTGAAATGACAGGAAGGGAGGAATGTGTGGTCTGCATGATGGTCAAAATGAAATATGGTGTTAAAACATATAATTGTCAGAAATGAAAGCATGTAATTGCCATATGATTGGTAATTGGCATTTAATTGGTAATTGTCATATGATTGGTAATTGCCATATGATTGGTAATTGGCATTTAATTGGTAATTGGCATATGATTGGTAATTGGCGGGCGGGCACAAGACCCGCCCCTACAGCCGCACCAATTGACACACAGATTGCTGCACCGTCAGCCTTGGCGTGATTTCACTACGTCAAATCTCAAATCTTCAATCTTCAATTTTCAATCTTCAATCTTCTCCGTCGGTTCTTCCACCTCTTGCAGGATGAAATCGCCAGTTTGTTTCAGTCTCACGTATTCGTCGTAGAGTCTGATGCAAGCCCATGCGTCTGTTGCGGCATACAATTTCTGTTTGTCAGACAAGACGTCAGCCTCCCAGTTGGAGAGTTGCTGTGCCTTGCTGATTTTCTCACCGAAGACATTGGCGTATAGTTTCTGCAAGCTCAAGTCCTTCACACCGAGTTCGCTGAAATGGTCCTGCAGGTCAAAGAAAGCACCAGGTTTGAAAGCCTTCCTCCTTGTGAGTGAGCAGATGTCATCATGTAGCGACAAGCCCACCTTCGGCACCGTTTCATCCTCCAGCAGCCTGACAATGTCGGGTGTGATGCCGGTGTGGTTCAGCCTGAACAGGAAGCACTCCTCACGAGAAGCCACCTGTAGCAGGGATACCAAGTTCTGCTTTCCCTTCTTGAAAGAAGGCCTCGTCTCTGTATCCACACCAAGGATGGATTTGGTCAACAAGAAATCCACCGCCTTTTTAGTTTCGTGTGGAGAGACAATGACGAATATCCTACCCTCAAAGTTAACCTTCGGGAGTTTGGATATGAGTTTTTTGTCGTACTTGTTGTAAATAATTTTCTTCATTGTCTTATCTTACATTTTGCAAAAATAGAAAAAAGTTGGGAAAAAAATACCTTTTCTTGAAATTTTCCATTACTTTTGCAGATATATTAGGAAGAAAGGCAGATAATCTCTGCTATTTTCACGTCAACCGACCAATGACAGTCGGTAAAAGAAAAGGATTGATTGGAAAAAAATTCAGACATGTCAAACAAGAAATCGGCAAAAAAAGACACGACGTTAATGGAGAGTCTTGGCTTGGACAGGTTCAAGTTCAACATCCACATCGACGAGCGTATCATCTTCATTTTGGGGTTCGTTTTATTCCTCGTCGGGCTGTTCATATTGGTGGCCTTCGCCTCCTATTTCACCACCGGTGAAGCCGACCAGAGCCTGGTCACCTCTTTGCAAGAGGGCGAAGTGAGGAACACCAACCAAGAGTTCCAGAACATCTGCGGCTCGATAGGAGCCATCATTTCCCATTATTTGATAGCGAGGAGCTTCGGCCTTGCCGCCTTCCTCATCCCCGTCTTCATCATCCTGGTGAGCCTGAAATGGATGCGAGCGTACAAAGACATCAACCTGATGAAATGCTTCTTCGGCCTGACCTTGATCATGCTGTGGTGCTCCGTCTGCTTCGCCCGTTTCCTTGCTCCCGCCTTCAGCAGCAGCATTTTCAATCCTGGCGGCGACCACGGGCTCTTCTGCACGCAATACATCGAGAACATGATAGGCACGCCCGGCCTCATCGCCATCCTTGCCGCCGTGGCCATAGCCTTCCTCGTCTACCTTAGTGCCGAGACGGTGTATGCCGTCCAGCATATCCTCAACCCCCTCAAGATACTGCAAAGCATTCCCTTCACCATCACCAACAAGCCCAACACCCCTGAGGGCAACACCTCTCAAAGCAAGTCGCTTTCCAGCATTCTGTCACCCACGGTGGAATACGACGACCCCACCCCCACCCAGGTGACCTTCTCCAACGACGACGAGGTGAACGTCGTAGAAGAAAGCAGCCAAGAAAAGAAGAAGCCTGAGTTTGGCACCATCCGTCCTCGCAAGCCCAAGAAAGATATAGGGATGGAAATCGAGGTTGGCAAAGGCGACGAGCGTGCCACGGGGAACACGGTGGAAGAAGACCCCCTGAGCACCCCCATCAACCCCAAGGAACCCTTCACGCGGTATCAATACCCCACCCTCGACCTCCTCAAACATTACGAGGATGACAGTAAGCCCAACATCGACGAGGGTGAGTTGAAAGCCAACAAGGACCAGATTGTGAAGGTGTTGAACAGCTTCGGTGTCGGTATCCGTGAGATAAGAGCCACCGTGGGTCCCACCATCACACTCTATGAGATCACCCCCGCCGAGGGCGTGCGCATCTCCAAGATTCGCAACTTGCAGGACGACATTGCGTTGAGCCTCGCCGCCCTTGGCATCCGCATCATCGCCCCCATCCCAGGGAAAGGCACCATCGGCATCGAGGTGCCAAACAAGAAGCCCAACATCGTGTCGATGCGCAGCATCCTCGACTCGAAGAAGTTCCAGGATTCGAAGATGGAACTTCCCATCGCCTTGGGCAAGACCATCACCAACGAGGTATTCATGGTAGACCTTGCCAAGATTCCTCACCTGTTGGTAGCCGGTGCCACCGGTCAAGGCAAGTCAGTAGGTTTGAACGCCATCATCACCTCTTTACTTTATAAGAAGCACCCCAACGAGATGAAGTTGGTGCTCATCGACCCGAAGAAGGTGGAGTTCAGCGTCTATTCCCCCATTGCCGACCATTTCATGGCCTCCGTGGGCGACGACGACGAAGTCATCATCACCGATGTGACGAAGGTTGTTCGCACGCTGAAGAGCCTTTGCGCCCTGATGGACCACCGTTACGACATGCTCAAGATGGTGAAGGCGCGCAACATCAAGGAATACAACCAGAAATACGTCAACCATCAGCTCAACCCCGCCGAGGGCCACGAATACATGCCTTACATCGTGGTGGTCATCGACGAGTTCGGCGACCTCATCCTGACCGCCGGCAAGGAAATCGAGCTTCCCATCGCCCGCATCGCGCAGTTGGCCCGTGCCGTGGGCATCCACATGGTGATAGCCACGCAACGCCCCACCACGAGCATCATCACGGGCAACATCAAGGCCAACTTCCCCGGCCGCATGGCTTTCAAGGTGAGTGCGATGATTGACTCGCGCACCATCCTCGACCGCCCCGGCGCCAACCAGTTGGTGGGTCGTGGCGACATGCTCTTCCTCAGCGGCAGCGAACCCACACGTGTGCAGTGCGCCTTCATCGACACCCCCGAGGTGGAGACCATCAACGATTACATCAACAAGCAACCCGGCCCCACCGCCCCGATGGACCTGCCGGAGCCTGTCACCGAGGAAAGCATGTCCGACGGTGTTGGCGGCGGCATAATAGACGGTGGTTCCAAACTCGACCCCATCATCGAAGAAGCCGCCCGCTCCATCGTGCTGACCCAACAAGGTTCCACCAGCATGATCCAGCGCCGTTTCTCCATCGGCTACAACCGTGCCGGCCGCCTGATGGACCAATTGGAGAAAATCGGCATCGTAGGCCCCGCCCAGGGCAGCCGTCCTCGCGACGTGTTGATTCCCGATGAAAACAGCCTCAACAACCTGTTCATAAGGCTGAAGGAGGAAGGGGGAATGTGAGACAATTGAAAATTGAAAATTGAAAATTGAAAATTAACCTTCGACTGAAGTTGCTAACGCTCGGTAGACTCCAAGCAAGCTTGGTCTGCTCACGCTCAATCGCAACTTTGAAAATGGTCTGATTAATCCAAATGCCTTGTGATACGTCAAAGGAAATGTGGCGTGACAAGGCGCCATATCGCAAGAACAAAAACAAGAGTTTTTCAGGACAAACACTAACATTAAAACGACAACAACAATGAAAAAGACCATCATTCTCATCCTCTGCATCTTATGCGGGATGAACATACAGGCGCAAAATGCCACAAAGGCTCGCCAGATACTCGACAAGACCGCCTCTGTTGTGAACAACAGAGCTGGCTCAAGTGCCAATTTCACCATATCGGGCGAAAAGACCAACGCTTCTGGCAAGATAATGATCAAAGGCAACAAGTTCATGGCCACCACCCCCGAAGCCACCGTATGGTATAACGGCAAGACCCAGTGGACGTATATGAAGAGTACGGAGGAAGTGAACGTCAGCAACCCCACTGAGTCACAACAAGCCCAGATGAACCCCTACAAGTTCATCACATTATATAAAAGCGGCTATACGTTGAGTATGAAGAACGTTTCCGGCGGCTATGAGGTCCACCTTGTGGCTCAAAGCCAGAATCGCGGCATCAACGAGTTGTATATCACGGTGAACAGCAGTACGTACATCCCTTCCAAGGTGCGCATGCGCCAAGGCAGCAAATGGACGAACATCACCATCAGCAATTTCAAGGCCGCGAACCTCAGCGACGCATTTTTCAACTTCAACTCCAAGGATTTCCCCAACGCAGAAGTCATCGACCTCAGATAAGTAGGTGATCAAAATTAGATGATAGTATTTTATGATTTATTTGGATGCAGATTTTTCTCTCAGACGAAGGAGCATAGCGGGCTATGTAACTGAGGATGAGCGGAAAAGATGCGCCAAAGAAACATAAAAGACTATACAACACCTACAAGAATGATAGTTACAGATAATTTTGATTACCTACTTAAGACACAAGACCATGGGTAACGGAAAGAGAATGAGCCGATGGGAGACCATCAAGACCCTTCGGCGCCACAGCAGTTTGTCGGAGAAGCGCCATCCCGCCTTTGCACAGAACAAGGTGGGCAAGGTATTCGCCTACATTATGTTCGGGCTATGCATCTTCTACCTGATGTTCCTCTCGGTGCCTCTCGCCTTGGCAGCCAACGGGCAACATCAATACACCGCCAGTGAATTGATGTTCGGCATGCTCCCGTTCATCCTCGCGGTGGATTTCTATTTCCGTTTCTTCTTGCAACAGACACCGTCGCAAGCCATCAAGCCCTACGTGCTGCTGCCATTGGGCAAGTATGCCTGCATCGACAGTTTCATATTCAACTCCGTCACCGGCACGGGCAACCTGGTCTGGCAGGCGTTGTTCATCCCCTACGCCATCATGTCCATCCTCTTCGTAGAAGGGTTCTGGAACACCTTGGGATTCCTCCTTGCCTGCCAACTCTGCATCTCAGCGAACAGCCTTTGGTACATGCTCGCCCGCACATTGGTGAACAAGAAATACTATTGGTGGTTGCTTGTCCTTGCCGTGACGGCGCTGATGTTCTCCCCTTGGTACATCGGTCACGACGCCAGCTTCGAGCGACTATGCGAGACTTACGCCGTCATAGGCGAGGGTGCCCCTCATTGGTCGCCCCTGGTGTTCGGTGGCATCTTGTTGGTCATCGCCATACTCGTTGCCATCAACCGCCGTGTGCAATACGACAGCGTGTATGCCGAGTTGAGCAAGACAGAAACCACGAAGATCAAGCACGTATCCCAGCTGCGGCAGTTTGAACGCTTCGGCGAGGTGGGCGAATACCTGAAATTGGAGGTGAAGAGCATCATGCGCAACAAGAACATCCGCAAGGGTTTCATCAGTGCCAACATCCTGATTCTCTGCTTCAGCCTCGCCATCTCCTTCACCGATGTCTATGGCAGTGGGATGACGAAGTTCCTTGTGGTATACAACTTCGCCATCTACGGTGCCATGCTCCTTGTGAAGGTGATGTGCTATGAAGGCAACTACATCGACTGCCTGATGGTGCACAAGGAGAATATCCTTCAACTACTGAAAGCCAAGTATTTCCTCTACTCCACCCTTCTCTTGCTTCCGATGCTGCTGATGCTTCCCACTGTGTTCATGGGCAAATGCAGCCTGCTGATGCTCATTGCCATCATGCTGTTGGTGGCAGGTCCGGTACATGCCTGTTTCCTCTACATGGCGATTATCAACAAGCAGACCATCCCCCTGAACACGAAGTTCATCGGCAAGGGCAGCATGGAGACCAGCTTCTTGCAAGTGGCGGTAGAGATAGCCGCCTTCACCCTTCCCTTGTTGCTTCTCAACCTGATGCCTTTGCTGTTTGGCCAGACAGGCGGCGCGATAGCGTTGATGGTGCTTGGCCTTGCCTTCATCGTCACCTACCGCTTCTGGATACGCGACATCTACCGCCGTATGATGAAGCGACGTTACGAAAACCTGGAAGGGTTCCACGCATCGAGATGACGGGAGTGCCGGCTTTGCCGGCACCTGCGTAAGGGGAGTTAAAAAGGAATTAAAGGGACGTTAAAAAGGAGTTTTTAAAAGGAGTTAAAGAGGAGTTAAAAGGGAGTTAAAAAGGAGTTAAAGGGACGTATGATCACTTCTCACCACCCCAAACGACGCTTTTAACATATAATGACCGTGTAATGGGTCATGTAATTGTCATATAATTGAAATATGAATGGCGGTGCATCATTCGGTGCACCGCCATCATTTTCCGTTTTCCGTAGGCGCCGGTTTGGCCGGCGCTTTCCATTACACTAATTTTCAATTTTCAATTTTTTGCTTGAGTCCACTTGAAGAAGTGGACAATGAACAAAAAGGGCGGTGCGCAGTGCCCTTACCTTCGAGAGGGATGGCCAAAGACCCCACCCCTGCCCCTCCCCTCGAGGGGAGGGGAGATGCGCACTGACCTTTTGCTCTCGATTTTTACTCACGGGCGCATTGTTCAAGGGGGAAGCTATTCTTAATCTTCATTTTTCAATGTTTCACCGTCTTGATGCCGTTCTTGATGACCACGCCGCGGGCGTTCTTGCCCACGCGGACGCCGACGGTGTTGTAGGAGTCGCCGTCGGTGGCGTCATCGGTCTCGACGATGTCGATGCCCGTCGTGGTGCCTGAGGACATGATGGTCTCGAAGAGGCGGTTGGTGGACTGTATGGCCACCACCTCCACGTCGCGGGGCTGGCAGCCGGCGATGTCGAAGTGAAGGAGTGCCGTGTCGTCGGAGCGGAGCTCACTGTTGTTGTTGGCGTAGAGCACGACGTTGTAGAGGCCGTCGGCGAGAGCGCGTGTCTCCACCTGGTGGCCGGCGGAGCGTGCGGAGGCGATGCTCACGTTGCCCATGGATGCGCCCTGCGGCAGTCGGAGGGTGATGTGCATGGCGGTGTAGCGCTCCGGCGTGTCGAGGTGGAGGAGGCAGTGGCCGCCGTTGGCGGTGAGCCACAGGCGGTCCATGGTGGCCTCACGGGAGGTGGCGGGGGCGTGGGATGCGGAGCCGTTCATCACCATGTCGACAATCTTCGAGACATCGGTGATGCTAACGCTGCCGTCGCTGTTCATGTCGGCGTTCTCGATGAAGAACACCGGCGGGTTGTTGCCCATCACGTAATCCACGGTGAGGGAGGCGTCGACCACCGTGATGTAGCCGTCGTGGTTGACATCACCCAGCGGGAACTGCACCTTGTCCTTGAAATAGCCGCCCTTCCACACATACCAACCGTCGCCCGTCTCGCTCTTCACCACGTTGAAGCCGGCGGGATAGACGAGGGTGCAGGGAGCCGTCTTCGTGCCGATGCCGGTGCAGACGAAGGAGCCCAGCTTGTTGGCCGTGGAGGGGATGGTGAGCTCCTGCAGGGCGGAGCAGTTGCGCATCATCGCAGAGGAGTTGGCAGCCGTGGAGACCTTCGAGAAGTCGAACTTCGACAAGTCGAGGGCGGTGAGGCCGGTGCAGCCGTCGAACATCCTCGAGACATTGGTCACCTTGGAGGTGTTGAATTTCGACAGGTCGAGGGTGGTGAGTTTCGTGCAGCCGTTGAACATCTGCTCCATCGTGGTCACGCCAGCGGTGTTGATCTTGGCCAGGTCGAGGCTCTCCAGGCTGGTGCAGCCCGAGAACATATAAGCCATGTTGGTGACCTGCGACGTGTTGATGTACCTGAAGTTGGTGACGGTCTTGGTCTTCGTCCCGGCGAACCACCTATAACACGTGGTGGGACGTGCACCGGCGAAGTTGACGTTGACCACCACCTTGGTGATGCTGGCTCGCTTGTCATACCATCCCGGATTCTCCGTACCCGTGTTCAGGTCGTAGCTCGTGCCGGTGCGCGTCGCCCTGTTCTTGTCATAATAGAAGGTCAGCACGTTGCCGTTGAGCACGGCGTAAGGCTCAGGACCATCGTCCTTGAAGTAGCCTTCCTTCCACATGTACCATCCGTCGCCCTCTGAGGTCTTCTCGGGTGTGAAGCCGGAAGGATAGATGAGGATGCAGGGAGCGGACTGTGAGCCCACGCCATCGCAGGCGTTGGGGTTCCAATATGAAGCCGTGGCGGGGATGGTGAGCTTCTTCACTTCACTATTCATCAGAAGCCAGTCCGTATTGCTTGTACTTTTAAAAATGAAGTTGCTCAGGTCGAGACTCTCGACAAGGCATCCCATAAACATGTATTTGAAGGTGTATACATTCTCGGTATTGAAACCGCTCAAGTCAAGATCCGGCGCGTCGAAACCATCAAACATACTTGCCATATTGGTCACATTCGACGTATTGAACCCGCTCAAATCGATGCTCGTTAAGTGACAATTAGCAAACATATCTGACATATCGGTCACCTTATCGGTGTTGAACCTACTCAAATCGATGCTCGTTAAGTGACAACCACTGAACATTGCTGACATATCGGTCACCTTATCGGTGTTGAACCTACTCAAATCGATGCTCGTTAAGTGACAACCACTGAACATATCTGACATATCTGTCACGTCATCCGTCTTGAGATACTCGATTCCCGTGATGGATGTCAGATTCCTCATTCCACTGAACCAACCACTGCAGCTGACGGGACGGGCGTCGGCAAAGGAGGGATCGAACTCAACATTGGTGACGGGACTGGGATAGGAATACCATCCCGGTCTATGATATCCCACATTTTCCAGGTCGTAGACCGTGCCGGTTCGCGTGCCCCTGTGGTTGTCGTAGTAGAAGGTCAAGGTCTTTTGGTCTGAGGAGAGCACGGCGTAAGGCTCAGATGGGAGATCCTTGAAGTAGCCTCCCTTCCACATATACCATCCGTCGCCCTCGGAGGTCTTCTCAGGTGTGAAGTCGGCAGGATAGATGAGAGTGCAGGGAGCAGACTGTGTGCCCACGCGTGTGCATGTGCCATACTTGAAGTTGTAAGCTGTCGAAGGCAGGATGAGGGTCTTCAAATTTTGACAGTCAACGAATACTAATTGTGTGCCATTGCCATAAAAATTGGTGGAGTCGGGTATGACGAAGTTGGAGATGTCCAACGTTTCAAGGGATTTGTTATTATAGAACATCCCTACCATATTGGTGACGTTCGACGTGTCGAAGTTGCTCACATCGATGCTGGTGAAGGAGCATTGTTCGAACATAGCTGACATGTCCTTGACCTGGGCGGTGTTGAAATGACTCACGTCGATGTTGGACAGTCGTTTGCAAACAGCGAACATGCTTGCCATATTGGTCACATTGGACGTATTGAGGTATTCGATGCCCGTGATGGATGTCAGGTTGGTCATCTGGTAGAACCAACTTTTACAACTTGTGGGCCGTGCATCGGCGAAGGAGGAATCGAACACGACATTGGTGACGGGGCTGTTATAGTCAAACCATCCAGGTCTCTCAGACCCCGTGTTCAGGTCGTAGGTTGTTCCTGTGAGCAAGCCCTTGTGATTGTCATAGTAGAACGTCAAAGTCTTCTTGTCTGTGGAGAGCACGGCATAAGGTTCTGGTTCGGCATCCTTGAAGTATCCGTCCTTCCACATATACCATCCGTCGCCCTCTGAGGTCTTCTCGGGTGTGAAGCCGGAAGGATAGATGAGGGTGCAGGGAGCGGACTGCGTGCCCACGCCTTTGCAGGCACCTTCATAATATGAAGATCTATTATTCCAATATGAAGCGGTGGCGGGTATGACAAGTTTCTGCAGGTTGCTGCAACCATAGAGGAAGGAGTATGTATTAGTATTACTTTTGAATGTGAAGTTGCTCACGTCGAGGCTCGTCAATCCAGTGCAACCAGCGAACATACTTTCCATTTCTTCCACTTTCTCGGTGTCGAACCCGCTCACGTCGAGGCTCTGCAGACTTCTGCAATAGGCGAACATAGACGTCATATCGGTCACATTCTCGGTATTGAACCCGCTCACGTCAAGGCTCTCCAGAACAGGACAGTTGGTGAACATAGTAGCCATACTGGTCACATTTGAAGTATTAAAACCACTCAAATCAAGGTTCTTTAGTCTAATGCACGAAGAGAACATACCACCCATATTGGTCACTTTCTCGGTGTTGAACCCACTCAAGTCAATACTCTCCAAATAATAGCAGTTGATGAACATATAACCAATATTAGTCACATTGCCGGTGTCGAAACCACTCACGTCGATGCTCTCAAGTGAACGGCAAGAATAGAACATACAACCCATATCGGTCACTTTCGAGGTGTTAAACCCACTCACGTCGACATTCTTCAGTTCATAGCAATCCAAGAACATGTAACGCATGTTAGTCACTTCTTCCGTCTTGAGATTACTGATGCCCATGATGGATGTCAGATTGTTCATCCCCTTGAACCACATATAACAACTTGTAGGCCGGGCATTGGCAAAGGAAGAGTCGAACACGACACTCTCAATAGAAGACACATTATTCCGCCATTCAGGTTCCTCATCCCCCTCGTTCAAGTCGAATGTCGTTTCAGTGCGCGTGTATCTTTTCTTGTCATAGTAGAAGGTCAAAGTCTTCTTGTCTGTGGAAAGCAGGGCGTAAGGCTCCAGCACAGCATCCTTGAAGTAGCCGGACTTCCATATGTAATATGCATCGCATGAGTAGTACTTCACCGGTGTGAAGCCCTCGGGATAGATAAGAATGCAAGGTGCGCTTGAAGAGCCCACATATTCGCAAGCACCATTCTTGATATTATTCGCCGTAGAAGGGATGACGAGAGTCTTCAAATGATTACAGTAACGGAACATATTAGTGGTGCCCTCACCAGTATTACTGGAGAGACTGGGAATGACAAAATTGGATATGTCAAGACTTTCCAATTTTGCGCAAGACGCAAACATTGAATTCATATTGCTAACGTTCGATGTGTCGAAGTTGCTCACGTCGATGGTGGTGAAGGAGCAACCAACGAACATTCCGGACATATTTTCGACTTTGGAGGTGTTGAAATGGCTCACATCTATATTGGAGAGCTTTTGACATTGATAGAACATAGCTCCTGTATTTCGAACTTCGGACGTATTAAGGTTTTCAATACCCTCGATGGACTCCAATTTAGTCATTCCGTAGAACCACTGACAGCATGACGTAGGCCTTGCTCCGGTAAAGGAAGAATTGAAAACCACGCTTGTGATGCTCGAACTGTTGTCACACCATCTCGGACGCATGCTCCCCGTGTTCATATCGTAGGTGGTGCCACCAGTCCTGGTAGAACGATAGTTGTCATAATAGAACGTCAGTGTCTTTTTGTCGGAGGAGAGGAAGGCGTACGCCTCTGCATCACTGAAATAGCCGGACTTCCATTGGTACCAGCCATCGCCCTCGGCAGTCTTCTGTAGGTTGAAGCCGACGGGATAGATGAGGGCGCAGGGGGCGGTTTGGGTTCCCACGCCCGAGCAAGCATTGGAATTGAGTCTGCTGGCTGTTGCCGGGACGATTAGTTGTTTCAAAGCAGAGCAATCATTGAACATCCGCCCACTGTTGGGATTTGAAGAAGAAAAGGTGAACGTGCTCAGGTCGAGGCTGGTGAGGCTTGAACAACCATAGAACATTGAGTTGAAGCCTAGAAGCTTGTCATTCACGTTGCTGGTGTTGAAACTGCTCAGGTCTAAGCTCTTGAGGTTTTCACAATCTTCAAACATTCCTCCCATAGCTTCCACATTTGACGTGTCGAAATGGCTCACGTCGATGCTCTCCAAGGGGCATTCCAAGAACATTGCCACCATGTCGGTCACCTGGGAGGTGTTGAGATACTCCAATCCCGTGATGGATGTCAGATTCCACATTCCACTGAACCAACTACGGCAACTCGTCGGGCGGGCATTGGCGAAAGATGAAGAAATCACCACTTTCTTAACAGAAGTACGGTCGTTATGCCATCCGGGATTGTTGCTTCCGGTGTTAAGATCATAGGTAGTGAAGCCTTGGCTACCCCTGTTTGACTTGTAATTGTCATAGCAGAAGTTGAGGCTTCCGTCAGAGGGGTCGAAATAAGTATACGCCTCTGCGGCTCGCAGGCCCGATGCTCCCGCCAGGAGCATGAGCCAGATAATGAATAGTTTTTGTCTCATGGTTATGGTATTTTGGTTGATAATATTTTCAGATTTAGGGATGCAAGTTGTAATAGATGTACAGGGAGATGGCTGGTAACGCCACCTCTGATTTCGATTTCAAATTTAATAAAAAAATCATGAATTTGCATTTATTCAATTGCTAAACAATGTTAATTGAGGAAAATAAAAGGCTCAATGCGTCCTATAGACAACAAGAAGCGCACAAATAGGGGGCGAGTGTAAGTATGTTCACTTTCTCAGGAGTTAAAGAGGAGTTTTTTTTAAGGAGTTAAAGAGGAGTCAAAGGGGAGTTAAAAAGGAGTTAAAGGGACATATGATCACTTTCTCAGAAGTTAAAGAGGAGTTTTTTAGGAGTTAAAGAGGAGTTTTTTAGAAGTTAAAGAGGAGTTAAAGGGGAGTTAAAAAGGAGTTAAAGGGACGTATGATCACTTCTCACCACCCCAAACGACGCTTTTAACATATAATGACCGTGTAATGGGACATGTAATTATCATATAATTGAGACATGCAACATATAATGACCGTGTAATGGGACATGTAATTATCATATAATTGAGACATGTAACATATAATGACCGTGTAATGGGACATGTAATTATCATATAATTGAAATATGAATGGCGGTGCATCATTCGGTGCACCGCCATCATTTTCCGTTTTCCGTAGGCGCCGGTTTGGCCGGCGCTTTCCATTACACTAATCTTCAATTTTCAATTTTTTGCTTGAGTCCA
>Ga0310694_10003703_pt1 | contig 14966 bp, 27 predicted proteins | sample 174DNAGHGhighgp2_FD_203884 | JGI IMG/M metagenome (GOLD analysis project Ga0310694, IMG submission 203884) | Sheep rumen microbial communities from Palmerston North, Manawatu-Wanganui, New Zealand - 1742 DNA GHGhigh gp2 (v2) (version 2) | ecosystem: Host-associated > Mammals > Digestive system... | reverse complement strand
CAGATGCTGACATAATGGAAGGTGTTTTCAATAACTTCGCCCAACAAAAAATTGCAGTTGCAGTCATAATCCCAAGCAAGGATATAAATGAAAATGACGTGACGAGCATCGGGCCTTGGACGTTCAATGGTTGCACCAACCTTACAAGCGTGACGATCCCGGACTCGGTGACGAGCATCGGGTCTTATGCGTTCTACAATTGCAGCGGTCTTACAAGCGTGACGATAGGCGACGGCGTGACGAGCATCGAGGATTATGCGTTCGCTCGTTGCAGCGGCCTTACGGGCGTGACGATCCCGGACAGCGTGACGAGCATCGGGGAGCGTGCGTTCGAGTATTGCAGTGGCCTTACAAGCGTGACGATAGGCGACGGCGTGACAACCATTGGTAGTTCTGCGTTCTCCGGTTGCAGCGGTCTTACAAGCGTGACGATAGGCGACGGCGTGACAACCATTGGTAGTTCTGCGTTCTTCGGTTGCAGCGGTCTTACAAGCGTGACGATCCCATCATCTGTAGTTACATTTGGTAATGACATAATAATGGATTGTAACAATCTGCATACAGTAAATCTTCCTGGAAGAACAATGGAAGATGCCGATAATTTATCATAGGATGGACACTTGAACAGGGCGCCTTCTGGAGCAGATGACTATATGAACTTCATATGTTCAGATGGAACATATGCCATTGTTGCTGTAGAAAACAGTGGGGAATATGAGTGGGAAATTGTTTAAGCGAAGTCGTAATGCCAGCCGGAGACGCAGATTGCCGCGAAGGCAAAGAAAGAAAGGCCGCATGAAGACGTTCCTGGAATACGCGGATGACGTGGTTTCATTCTTCAAGGAGAACGGAATCGACCTGGGCGAAAAAACACCGGAGATATCCTTCGACGCCTCTCCCGCGTCCAGGTTCGACGTTTTCGCCCCGACCGGCCACTACGACTTCACCAAGGACGAGATAACCCTCAGGACGGACAACCGGCACGCCAAGGACGTGATGCGCACGCTCTGCCACGAACTGGTGCACGCCTGGCAGTACCGGCGCGATCCGGAAGGCTACGCGGAGTTCGACAAGACGGGGAAACTGAAGGACAACCCGGAGCTCCTGGAATTCGAACGTGAAGCCTATGAAAAGGGGAACGTCCTGTTCAGGATGTGGACCGAGTCGCGCGCGGGCCGGTGATTCCGAAATCTACGTCTACGCGTAAAAAAGAACCGGCGGTTTGATCCGCCGGTTCTCTGTATATTCGGTCTTCCTATATGTTACTTGGAAGCCTTGCGCGCGGCCTTCTTGGACGCGGCGGGCGCCTTCGCCTTGACGGCCTTCTCGGTCTTGCGGCCGGCGGCCTTCTTGGTAACGGTCTCCTTGACGGCCTTCTTGGCCGGAGTCTTCTTCTCGCTCTTCTTCGTAGCCATGTTGTTTTTGTTCTTTCTTTTGGTTTACCCGGCGGCTTTCGCCGAATAATAAGATTATACCGGGTTTTCCGGATTTTTACGCCTGTCGTCTGGATACGTAGGAGCTTTCCGAAGCTCGTACGCGAACCATAAAGCATAGATCAAGACGGCTGAAACGGCAACTGCGTATATCATGTCATTCCCTGTAGAGCGGATATTTCCTGCTGATTTCGTGCGCGACGTCGTCCGGAAGAGGCTTGAACCAGATCCCGACGGTCGTAGTGCCGTCTTCGTTTTCCGGCGTCAGGTCCGTAAGGCATCTGTCCCGGATGTAATCGAAGTCGGTTCCCTCGGAAAGTCCTAGGCCCCGGGCGGCCTCCGCGGCCTGCTTCAGCCTGCTGAGGTTCCTCGCCTCGCAGACCGTCTTGGTGAATATACTGTTGACGTAGTCGAACCAGACGTCTTTCGGGATTTCGAAGTTCACGGTCACGGTAGGCCTGCTCCCTTCCGGCCTGAACCTGAAGTTCTTCTCGCCGGCCTCGAACGCCTTCTTCGACATCTCGAAAATCTCCGGGTGCTTGTACAGGGCAGGCCCCTTCCTGCCGTCTCCGTATGTCTCTACCGCCGGCAGCGTGTCGAATTCGTTGTCCTTGACCGCCCCCGCCTTCATGGCGTTGGTCCAGTAGGCCTCGCAGCAGTGCCCCACCATCGCCGCCAGCTTTCCCGGCTTAAGCTTCAGGTCTTTCCTTATTATAAACAGCCTTCTCATTGGTTCGGTATCCGTGTCTGAAAAAAATGCGAGGCCCCGTAGGGCCCCGCGTTCCGGTCAAGACGCGCGTTCCATCTAATCCATCGCGCCTGTTTCCATTAACCCAATGTCATGTTGCAGTTAACGCGCCTTTCCCGGCCCCAAAAAATGTCAGGCCCCCTGCTGGCCTCCGTCGACGGCCTTGTCGAGATTCAGCTTCTTGGCGAACTCGCTGAGCCAGTCGAGCGCCTCCTTCAGGCTCTTATCGTCGACCTGACGGCATCTGCACGCCGGCTTCTTCGGCTTCGCCTTCTGAACAGGCTTCTCGTCGGCCTTCTTGATCTTCTCTTCGGCGTTTCCGACGTTCTGGTCGACGGACGCCGCGATGATCTTCTCGAAACGGCGGCCGAGGTTCGCGCCTTTGACCTCCTTGGTGACGGGGTCGACGCGGCCGAACATGCGCTTCACGACGGCATACGCGATCGCGCGCTCCTTGGAGGCGTTGGTAGCGACCTTGACGGTCTTGCCGTTGGAAAGCTTCTTCTCCTCGACGTCGACCGTGTCGTCTCCGGAATTCTTGACGACCGTCCAGGACCCGTCGTCGAAGAACACCTTCGAGGCGAGAATCGGCTTCTCGAGGGTTTTCGCCTGCTTGACGACCTTTTTCGGAGAGTTTTCGCCCGGAGACTGCTCGTACACGGGATTGCCGTCGTCGTCGAGCACGGTGACCATGTCCTCCGTCTTGAGGTTGAAAATCGCCTTCACCGGCATCGGAGCGGAACGCTTCGCGGGGACGTAACACGACTCGACGTCGATTACTGGACCCGCTGCCTGCGCCAGAGGCGCGAGGGCGATACCGAGAATATCCGCCAAACTGTAATTTTTCTTTGCGTTCATGTTTATATTATACCGCGGCTTCCGCCGCGGGCCCTTGGTCGAATTCCGAAAAATCAAGAGCCGTCATGCGCGTGATCGCCTCTTTCGCCGTCATGCGCTTGAAGTCATCGTGCGTCTCCAGCTGGACGGTAGGCCTGTATCCGTAGCCCCACGCGCCGAGCGGGACGTCTCCGGCCGGCTCTATCGACTCCACGACGTCGTCGGTCTTGTACCAGTCGGGAATGCACGCCGTCGTAAAACGGGCGTAGGACACGGCCTCGCGGCGCGCCTCGTCCATGTCCGAGGCCGCGACCATCGCGCGCCCGCAGAGCCCGTGCCTGTATTTCACTGTATATGCGCTCTTCATGTCTTGCCTTTGAAGTCAGCCCGGCGGAGCCAGGCCCTTGGTTGGTTCCGCGTTCCGGATCCGCGCTCAGCGGACGGCGGTGACGGCGCGGCGGATCGCGTTCATCGTCCAGTTGCCGCCGTTGCGGAGGCGGGAACTCCCGGACACCTTGAACTTGCGGACGCCGGACTTCGACTCCCTGGCGGACTCGGTGCACGTCACGGTGCCGTACGGGCCGCAGTAGGCGACGTCGCCCTTGGAGAGGCCGTTGATGTTCCGCAGCATGGCGGACGCGGATAGCTCTTTCGTCTTCATCTTGTCGTTTTCCTTTTTATACGCGGACTATCCGCGCTTTATGAGATCATACCGCAGCTTTCCCGAGCTCGGCGAACTTCGGGGCGAAATCGACCCCGACTTTCCCCAGCTCGGACTGAAGCCAGAACAGGTACTCCGTCCTGGACGGCGGGCACTCCGTGATGAACGGCTCCGGCGCGCCGAGCGTCCTCATGTCGCACGACAGCCGGGCGAGCGCGTCCTCGTCGCCCGAAAGGGTCACCTTGGCGCGCCTTGGCCCGCTGGGGACTATTACCGACACGCTGAGGCGGTACGCCTTGGCGACGAGCCTGATCGTCTCGTACGTGTCGCGGTCCGTCCATTCGAACGTCCTTACTGTATCCTGCCGCATCTGCCTTTAGCTCTCTTTCCGCGGAAGGGGCCCGCCGGAAATGCGAGGCCCCCTGTGGCCCGCGCGTCTGGTTAGCGGTTCTTGGCGGAGCGGGCGCGCGGGCGGACGCCGAACAGCTCGCGGTACGTCGCGTCGAACGACCTGTCTGTCCAGGCGCGGCGCTTGATGCGCGCGTCGATGGCGTTGGCGAGGTAGTTGGACTGCTCGGCGCTCTTCATCGCGTTCGAGACCGTCGCGAAGAACGGCGCGCGCGCGGATCCGGCCGCGGCGCCGGCCTTCTTCAGGTCCGCCCTGATCATGGCCTTGATGACCTCGAGCCTGGTCGGGTTCTTCGTCCTGGACTGCACTTCGCGCACCTTCTCGGGCGTGGTGAGGCCGTACGCGATTTCGGCCTCAAGTCCGGCGACGCACGCCTTGGCGACGTCGTCGAGTTTCCGCATCGTTTCTGTCTTCATGCCTGCTGGTTTCCTTTCCTTGCTGACGTTCTTATTATGCGCGGGGCTTTTCCCCGATTTCGCCCAGCCTGACGGCCAGGCCGTCTTCTGCGCATACGATGATATCCTTTTCGCCCGGGATCGATCAGGCCTCCCAGGAGTCCAGGGCGCTGTCGACCTGGTCGCACGTGCAGTCGAGCGCGCAGAGTATCGACTCGGCCGCGTCCGCGCCGCCGCACTCTGTCATCTGCTTGGCCTCGGCCGATATCAGGGCGCGGATGTCGGCCAGCTTCTCGCCTATCGCCTTCTTGAGACGCGCGGAAGCCTCCGCGACGTACGCCTTCTTCTCTTCCTCGTCCACGCATTCCTCCTTTCAGCGGTTCGCGAAATTGAGGTACGCCTTGACGACGTCGATCTTGACCTTGAACTCGTTGGACGCGTTCTCGGCCCAGAACTCCGTATGGTCGTCGCTCTCCGCGACCGCGCCGCCGCATCCCGTAAACCGGATGAAGTCTTCGACGGCGTGCATCGCCATGTTCTCCGCGGAGCGCTGGTTCATGTTCACCCCGACGCACTTCGTTCCGGCGCGCGGCGACCAGCTCATCACTACGTATGTGTTCATTTCGCTGTTTTTTTCCTTTTTCGATTTACAAGTTCGTCCGGTTCCTCCGGACGTTCTTATTATGCGGAAAAGAAATCAGCGTTTTCGCCCGGAGACGGCTTTTTCAAGGAGCGCGACGGCTGCCCGCGCGAAAAGCCACAGCAGGCCGAGCGCAATCCATACGTACAGGGGGAACAGCGCGGGAATCGTCATCAGCGCCCAGCTGAGGAAGCTCCACTGCGACATCGGCTCCGCGCCTGGCTGGAACGCCCTGATCGCGACGATCGCCGCCGTCAAGGCGTAGCCGGGCCATCCGGCGGCGAGCGGTATCGAAACGCTCTTCCGGCCTGAAACGTCGTTTATCGGAACCGAGCCCATGCTTAAGACCAGTCTATTATTTTGGATCCGTACGACGAATAGTGGAGCATCGTGGTCACGCACGTACAGCAGAAGTCGAGCTGCTGCCTGGACTTCTTGACGTTTCCGAGCTTGACCTTGTACTTCGCCTCGAACTCCTCTTCAGAAAGGCCCTTTATGAATTCGTTCACGAAGTCCGACACTCTCACCTTCTGGTTCATGTCGTCCAGGAACCGGCTCCGCAGGTATTTCCAGAACTCGCGCGCCATGTCGATTTCCGACATCCTGTCCGTCATTTCTTCGAAGATGTACGACGACACGTCGGTAAGCTTCCTAAGCAGTTCTACTCTCATACCGATATGATACGAAACCAAGAAAAAGCGCGAGGCCCCCGTAGGGACCCCGCACCGTGCACAATATTAAACGCAGTTATTTTACCGCGTCAGTCGTCGAACGCGCCCTGCGCGCCCATCTCGCCCATCATCTCCCAGCGGCCGGTCTCGTATTCGCGGACGCTGTCAGACTCCTCGCGCTCGCGGCGGCGGGCGCGGCGCTCCTGCGCCTCTTCGGACTCATCGTCTTCGTCGTCGTCCTCGTCGTCCTCGTCCTCGAGTTCGTCGTCTTCTGGATCGAGATCGTTTTCGTCGTCCTCGTCGTCGGACTTGTCGTCCTTGACCTGCGGGATTTCGATTTCGGACTTGTCGGCCTCGCCGGCGTCGACCTTTTCGAGAAGGGCCGGATCGACGGGGACTTCGGCCGGCTCGTCATCGGCTTCGGGCTCAGGTTCGGCCGGAGCTTCGGCAAGCGGCTCTGGCTTAGCCGGTTCTGCATCGGCCGTCAGGCGAAACTTCGGCGTCTTGACCGCCTTGGACACGGCGTCGAGGCAGACGCGGGTTTTCTCCGCCGGATCGGACGCGAGGCGGCTGACGCTGACTCCGAGGCCCTTCGCCAGGATGCGCTCGACCTTCTCGGCGACGCGCTGGTCTTCGGACTTGTAGACGATGCCGAGGAACTCGGCCGCGTCCTTTATCATGGGCTTGACGCCGTTCGCGACCTTCGCGTACGTCTTGCACAGGCGTTCGGCCGCGACGACCGGATCCGGCCCGCGGCGCGCGGGTTTCGCCCGCGCCGGCTTCGCCTCGACGGCCTTGGCCTTCGGCTTCTTGTTCTTCGCTCCGACCGGCTGCGCCTGCGCGGCGAGCTCGGCCTTGCGCCTGAGGTAGCACCGGCGGCTTGCCTCGTTGCGCCGACGGCGGCGCTCCTCTTCCGACATTGCTTCTCTGCTCATGGCTTTAGTTCCTTTCCTTTGCATTAAGCCTTGCGCGGGTATTATACCGCGCGGCGGAAAGGCTTTTCGCCTAAAACAAAAGGCGCGGTTTTCACCGCGCCTCGATACGGAACGAACGCCCGTTCCGTTAGTCCGCGAGCTTGACGTAGGTGGGGAGGCCAAGCGTCTTGGCCGTGACTCCGGACTTCTCCGCCTTGGCCGACTTGGACTTGTTGTACTTCATGCTGTACGAACCGTGCACCGGGGTGACGGCGCTCGTATCAGACTCCGTACAGATTCCGTCCTCGCACACTGTCGCGGCCTGCGTCTGGTCGACAGTATCGGGCGTCTCGCCGCACGCGCTGCACGACCCGCGGGTCGTCTTGTACGGGGCGTCGACGGTTCCGGCCACGTTGCCGCTTACGGAAATCGTGTCATATGTAGCGCCCTTCTTGGACGCGCTGTATGAGCCGAAGCCCGCGAGCACGAGCTCGAACTTCTCGCCGTTCTGATCCTCTACGACGAAAGTCACGACCTGCTCGACGACCTTGCCGGTCTTGTCGATACGCTGGAGGAGCTCGGTCTTCCACGTATAGTTCGTGAGCTGCGTCTTCGTCGTGGCGTCCCAGAAGTACGTCTCGAAGTTGTCGCAAGTCGGATCGCCCGCCATCGCGAGGCATCCGCACCCCGCGATCACTCCTTCGATCTTGCGGCTGCCCTTGACGCGGTAGGTGTAAGTGTCGCCGCATGCCGTGGTGACTGTCCCGCCGGCCTTCGTGGTCTTGAGCGACATCTTGACGTCGTAGACCTTGTACTGCGTCTCGGCCGACTTGGCGGATACGCCTGCGATGCATCCGAAAGCGACGAGCGCGCTAAGAATCATTTTCTTCATTGCTGTTTGTTTCCTTGTTTGAGTTGTTCGTTCGTATTGAAATATATTACTTCTATCGGAAAATTTTTAACGTTGAAGCTGGCAATCACTGAAGATGATTGCCATTCCGCCTTTCGGCAGCATTGACCGAACTTCCTTCGGCAAGAAATCTTAGTCCAAGGTATTTCAAGTTCTAAGCTGCATTCATGTCTCTCATCATCTTAGAACCGCATTTAGGACATGTCCATTCTCTGTCTTCTATTGCTAGATCTTTGTTGACATATCCACAATGATTGCATGTCTTGGATGAAGCAAACCATTTGTCTGCTTCTATTATCATTTTTCCATTCTCTTCCGCTTTTGTCTTCAGTCTGTTCAAGAAAATCCCCCAACCAAGGTCGTATGTTGACTTTCCGTGGTTTGACTTGTCTGATGAGTTTTTTCTTTCTTCCCAAGTCCTGAACTTGGCAATGTCTTTCAAAGACAGTGTCTCAACGACTATGACATCATTTTCATGAACTAGCTTGCAAGACAACTTCTCTATGAAGTCATGTCTTTTGTTTGCGATATGCTCATGGACTTTCGATAATCGTTTTCTCAGCTTTGCCTTCTTGCATTTCTTAGTTTCAGAACTAAGTCTTTTCTGGATGTCTTGGATTCTCTTCTCAAACTTCCTGTAGTTTCTGTCATACATAGGACTATGACCTTCATCATCGACAAAGAAGTTCGTCAATGACATATCCAAGCCTTTTACTTTCAGGTCTTTGGCTTTCAGATCTAATTGCTTTGGCTCTAGAATCTCAACATCATACAATATTGAGACGTAGTATTTGTCTGTTGTAGTCTTGGAAACTGTAGCAGAATGAATGTTCAGTTTTTCTATAATTCTTGGATCATGGTAGTTGATCCAGCCTATTTTTGGCAGCTTTACTTTCTTTCTTTTGAAGTCAACTTTTATGTTTGAGTTGACGCACTGGACTCTGAATGAGTTCTTAGCGTTTTTTCTTTTGAAGTTTGGAAATCCTTTTTCTTTGATCTTTGGATTCTTCACTCTTCTGAAGAAGTTAGCATATGCAGTATTCAAGTCTATTCTGGACTGTTGCAGACATGTAGACTCAACTTCTCTTAAAAACTCAAATTCTGACTTGTATTGCTTCTCTGTCTTGTAGGCGTATGAATGCAGTTTGTCTTTGTCGTCTTTGAACTACTCATATGCTTCTTTTCTTTCTGAAAGCATCTAGTTGTAGAGAAAACGGCATGATCCAAATGTCTTAGCAAGTTGTACCTTCTAAGTCTCGTTTGGATATATCCGAACCTTATATGCTTTCAGTTTTGTCATCTATTTTATTTACTCTTGAGAAATCATCTTTTAATGAAAATCTCAAATATTTTTCTTGTTAAAATTATTTACACTTTTGAAGTGCAAAATCTGAGCATTTTAAGAAAAATTTGTAAAATATTTCATGCCGATTCATGGCAACCTCTGAAGAAGGTTGCCTTTTCTCGGCATAGGAACTATAAATAAAAAGACCGCGAAAAAATCGCGGTCTTTTACGTTTTTCTTTAGTTATGCTCTTACTTGTTCGGATCGCCGATCGCGATCTCGAGGTACGTCGTGCTCTGTCCTTCGGCCATCACCTTGCGGTCGATGTCGTAGATCATGCACTGCTTCATGTTCGGCGCCAGGCGGATGAACAGGAAGTCGCGCGGATCGGACTTGCCGAGGAGCTTGACCACCGCGCCGACCGTATTGGGCTCGTACTGGAGGGACTCGTTGAGCTCTCCGTCCATGCCCCCGACCGCTTCTTTCACGGCGTCTTCTTCCTTGACCGCGTTCAGCGTCTCTTCGTCCTGGCATTCGATCGCCGTGACGTAGCCGCCTTCTTCGTCGTCGCCTTCGGGATCGAGGCCCGCGACCGTGACCGACACCTTGGAGCCGAACTTCTTGCACAGGTCGGGAATCGCGTCGAGAAGCTTCTTGCTCGGGGCGGTTATCTCGATTCTGAAATCGGATTCTCCCTCGTCGTCTCCGGCGTCTTCATCATCGCCTTCCGCAGCTTCCTCAGCCGAATCTTCCTTGTCCTCTCCAGCATCTTCGTCATCGTCCTCGGACTCGTCGTCTCCGGCGTCTTCGCCGCCGTCTTCGTCTTCAGAGGCGTCATCGCCAGTCTCGTCAGCCGTATCAGATCCAGTATCATCTTCCGCCTCTCCCTCGCCGGAACCGTCGCCGTCCATGGCCTGGTCGAAGTCCGCGTCGGGATCGAAGCCGAGGTCCTCGTCGCCCGCAGTATCTTCGCCGGCATCACCGGTTCCTTCGTCGGCCGCGTCGATTTCGGCCTGCTCTTCGTCGGCCTGCTCCTTGGCCGCTTCTTTCTTCTGGTCTTCCTCGGACTCGACGGTTTCCTTTTTGGACTCGTCCAGCTTGGTCTTCCAGAAGCTGAGCGCCCGCATAATCATGTTTTTCTTGTACGTGGCCATGTCTATACCCTGTTGAAGTTTGTTTCAATTACAAATTTTATTTACCTTCAACAAGGCGGAAACGCGGTCAGCGGCGCGGAGGAATGCAGTCGGCGGCGCACATGACGCCCATCGAACGGAGGTTTCCGCCCAGGTTCGAGAGCGCGGCCTTCTCGGACTTGGAGAACTGCGCCGCGGACGCGACATGCTTCTCGTCGGCCGCCATGAGCAGCGCGCATTCGGACGGAGTGAGGTTCGACGGACCGTATCCGTCCGGGTCCACCAGATGGGGCAGAGCCTTCTTCGCGATCTCTGTCTTTGCATTCATGAACTGTTCTTTCGTCATATCGTTATCTCCTTTCTTCGATTTTCGACCAAACATAAACACCGGCGCACGCCAGCACCGTCAGCCTGGGGCACAGGACCAGCCCCAACAGCGCGGCCGGTATTCCGACGGCGGCCAGCCACATGGACGTCTGGTCCTTGGAACCGCCGGCGGACTTGGTCGCCCACCAGCGCGCGGCGGCGTCCTTCCAGTCCCGCCAAAGCGACTTGGCCGCGTCCATCCTTGTTCTCACGGCCGGCCTTTCTCGAGAAGCGCGAGCTCGATCCTGCGCTGGACGTACGACTCCAGGTCGGAGTCGAAGTTCGCGAACCACTTCTCGGTGTCTTCCTTCGTCTCGGAGTACCGTTTCATGATCAGGTCGCGGACGATCTGCGTCTTGCCGGCCTCGACCAGCTTCTTCACTTCTTCAATTCTCGTCGGCATCTTCACCACTCCTCTCCGGCCACCACCACGAACAGCCCACGCGGCTCGCCGGTGTCGGCCTTGATGGTCATCCGGATTCCGCGGTCGGTCAGGTTCTTCTTGCACCAGTCGTGCCAGTCGTTCTGCACGTCGTGCATTTCTGTCAGGCGCGATTCCGAATACTGGCATTCGTTGACCTTGCTGGTCATCAGCGCGTGCTTGGCCTTCGCCTCGGCAAGAAGCGCGCCGAAGTCGTCGGCTTCCACCATCTTCGCGATGTCGTTTGCCGCCGCGATGCATTCGTTTGTGGAAAGGCCTGTATCGAGCAGGCGGTCATATATCTTCGACTTAATGCTTTCGAATTTCATTTCGTTGCATCCTTTACGGCGTTATTATGCGGTCGGTCCCGCTTGGTTTTCGCCCAGTTCTTCGTCCGCCCGAACTGCCCGAAGTCGTAGTCGTGCCGGATGCAGTAGTCCTTGGCGGCCTTGAACGCGTCGAACCTCTTGAACTCGAGGCCCGTTTCCTCGTCGACCAGCTTCCACTCGTCCGGCGCGGCCTCTACGGCAATCTTGTACTCCTCCGACTCCTTGCCGAGCCGCCACGGGAGGTTGACGGCCGGCTTGCCCTTTACGATGCGGACTTTCCGCATCTTCTTGCGCGAATGCCTTCCCATTTCAGCTCTTTCCGGCGATTTCAAAAGTGTGCCCGTTCTTCAGATCCATCCCCTTCGCCGTGGAGACGCCGCCGTAGTAGGTCATAAGCGTCAGCACCTCCGAATTCGAGTTCCCCTTCTGGATCTGCTCGTCGAAAAACGCGCGCACCTGCCGGTACGACCCGAATGTCCGGATGCGGCGGCGCGCTGTCTCTTGCCCCAGACCGGGCCAGTGCTTGCCGATCCAGTTGAACGCCTTTTTCCGCGCGTCGAAGCATCTGACGGCGACACCGTTCTCGTCGACGATGAAAACTCCGAACTTCTTGCACCGGTCGAACGCCGGCTTCTCTTTCCTGTCTTTCATTTCGGGTCTCCTCTCTCCACGTTCTTGGTTATGTGCCAGCCGTTGCACACCGGACACGGCCCGTAAACCCTGAGCTTCACGCCGCGCCTGGTCTCCGCGTTGTTCGCGTGGACCCGCGCCTCGTGCTCCGACCTGTACCTGGTCTTCTTCCCGCACTGGCTGTACCTGTCCTTGGCCGACATCTCGTTCTTGGGCTTGCCCCTCACGATGGACGACACCTTGCGGGGCCGGCCCTTCTGTTTCTTCTTCGCCTCCCCGGACTTCACGATCCGGGTCTTTACGCCGAGCAGGGCGAGGCGGGCCTGCTCTAGTCTCTCTTTCATATCCATTGGCCACCTCTGTTTCCTTTTCGTTCATGCCTTTATAATATAAGGCGGACCCTGGCGTTTTCGCCTGGCCCGCCGCCGGCCTGAAACGTCGAGGCCCCGTCAGATCAGGACGTCGTCGGGGTCGAGCGCCTTGGCCTTGTCGTAGTATTCCTCCCAGAGCGCCTTCTTGTCAGCCTCGTATTTCTCCTGCGCTGCCTGGAACTGCCTGTCGAGGGTCGCGCACTGCGCGTCGTAGATCGCCTTGGCTTCCTTCTTGGCGCGGGCGAGCTCCTTCCTGGCGCGGACCGTCTCGGCCGACGCGCGGTTGCCGGCAATCCTCTCGTCGCGGTACGCGCGGGGCTTGCCCTTCAGTTCGTCGTAGACGCGGTATACGTCGGCGACGGTCACGTCCAGCTTCTTGTCGAGATACTGCGACTCAAGGCCGGTGTTCGTCCGGCTCCACCACCCGTCTGGCCATTTCTTGTACTCCGCCTCGACGCCGATCATCTTGCGGAGCCTGCCCGCGAGCCACGACTTGAATCCGGCGGCGTCCATTCCGGCGAACGGGTTCTTCATGGTCCTGCCGCCCCAGAACCTTGTCGGGCTGGCCGAGACCTCGAAGTACACCTTGTCGTCCGCATCACGGCGAACGTCGAAGTTCAGCCAGTATTTGTCGTAGCTCTTGTTCTCCCAGTACCCGTCTGACATCTGCCCGTGCAGGCTGGCGAGGATGTCGAACGCGCGCTGGCCGTACATGCCGGTGTTGATTCTGCGTGTTTTATCATTCATGATGCTTCTCCTTACGTCTTTATTGTGCGCCGGCGCTTCCGGGGTTTTCGCCCCCGCGGCTTGTCCGCCGGAGGGAGAAGCGCGTCAAAGGCTCTCGGCCTTGGCGACGGCCGCCGCGGCGTTCTCCAGCTTCGATGTCATGTCTCTAGCCTGGATAAGCGCGTATCCAAGCAAGTTCACGACGGTGTCTTCGGGAAGATGTTTATACGTCTGCGTCTTGTGGTCGTAGTCGTCCGAGAAGTCATAAGACTTGGTTATGTCTTCGGCATATTCATTTCCAACCAGGCTAAACGCTTCAAGCAGCTCTTCATGGGCGGTCGCCCTCATTTCGTTCTGGTGGTACAGGCCGAGCCCGGTCATTCCCTTGTTCTGGGCTTCCGTGAACGCGAACAGCGCGGCCGCGTATTTCTTGACGGCCTTGAGTTCGGTTCCCGTCAGGTGGTCGTCGGCGTACCAGTGCTCTGAGCCGCAACGAATGTCGTCTAGCCGCTTCTCTGTAGCGGAATGCCAAACTTTCATTGTCTTCCGCTTGATCTCGGTCTTTATACGAGCTTCTTCTTCGGCTCTCTCGGCTTCAACGTCACGTTCGATCGTCTTCCGCCGGGCTTTCCGCCCTTCTTCCTCTCTGCGTTTCTTCTCGGCTTCTTCGGCTTCTTGCTTCTCTTTCCATTCGGCGTGCTCGACATCGTGCTGGGCGCTTTTCCGCGCGGCGGCTTCTATTTCCTCCGGAGTCTTCTCGAACATGACAGTCCGCCAGCAGGACGTCTTGGTTGAGATCATGAAGTCGTCGATGGACTCCGGATCGCCGGGGGTCCCGAAATGGAGCATGACCGAGGCGACGTCCTCCATCGGCTCCTTGACGTTCTCCGGGTACATGCACACGCCGCATTCCTTCATGACGCCGAAGATCGCCTTGATGTGCTTGACGACTTTCCGCTTAGCCGCGACGGGAAGCTTGCTGCAGCTACAGTATTCTTCGAACTCGTTCTTGTAGTATTTGAGCCAATGGGCGTAGCCCTTGTCGTATAGCTCTTTCTTCTCAGTTTCAGTCATTTCTAGAACCTTAATTTCATCACCATGGCCAAAAGTAGCCAAGCATAGTCACACCAACTACTGCTGCCACTATCCCAAACAATATCCAACCGTCATACTTAGTTGGATGCCAATTTCTAGAAGCATAACTAGAAGTCGCAACCCCTGCCGCTGCACAAACAATCGCTGCTGTAGTAGCTGTTGACATTTCAAATCCTTTCTAGACTTAAGTCTTGCAAATTTTTACCGCTACCATGACGCTTTGCCCTTTGACTCAGCGTCTCCTTCGCATAACGCTGGGAAATCAGGCAGAACTGCAGTGTCATACTTCTTTATTATGCTCCGTCCGTTCCGCGGATTTCGCCCGAAAAGAAAAAAGCCCCGGCGGACCGGGGCGGAGCGGACTGAGCCGTCTTTGCCGGACGGCGCGGCTTTACGTCTTCATGTTCTCGAACGTCTTCTTGGACTCCTCGTAGAACTGGTCTTCCCCAGGGCGGGAGACACCCGCGTTCTGGAGCAGCTGGTGGAAGCGCCAGTCCGGGTACTTCTCAACGAGCTCCGCGAGACGGGCGAGGATGAACCTGTTGTTCAGGAGCCTTTCGTCCCTGGAATTTCCGGCAAGCTCTGCCGTATTTCCAATATATTTCGCCATACCGCGTATGTCCTTTCTTTCGGATGAATGCCTTCCCTCGTCTCAGCCCGCCGTCTTGAAGAACCTTCCGTCCGGATCGCGGTCGTACCGCTGGCCGAACCCGACGCCGAGCCTTCCGAACCCGTGCTTTTCCCAGCACTCTTGGCACATGAAGGCCCAAGGCCCCTCCTTGGACGCCGAATCGTACATCGTCGCCGCAGTCTTGCCGCAGTAGTCGCAGGTCTTCTGTCCCTTCCATTCCGTTCTGTCTGGCATATCGCGCCTCCTTGTCTTTATCTTGTTTCCGAAAACGCGAGGCCCCCTTACGGTTCCTCGTCTTCGTCTTCTTCCTCGTCTTCTGGCAGGTTTCCGTTTTCGTCCAGGCCGAGCTGGGAATATATGT
>Ga0310694_10003701_pt1 | contig 14972 bp, 10 predicted proteins | sample 174DNAGHGhighgp2_FD_203884 | JGI IMG/M metagenome (GOLD analysis project Ga0310694, IMG submission 203884) | Sheep rumen microbial communities from Palmerston North, Manawatu-Wanganui, New Zealand - 1742 DNA GHGhigh gp2 (v2) (version 2) | ecosystem: Host-associated > Mammals > Digestive system... | reverse complement strand
AAGATGAAGAAAAACACGCTTTTTCTTTCCCTTTCCGCTCATTTGCACTAACTTTGCAGTCGAAGAAAATGTAAACGGAATGATTTTGGAACGGATGAAAAGATTTGTTTTGGCCTCGGCATGTGCCTTCTCCGTCATGCTGGCTATGGCGCAGGAGTGGACGCAGGCGCGGCAGGATATTCATGATAACATACTACTCAGCGCGAGCAACCTGACGGCTTACATAGACCCAGAGCCCGACTACAAGCTGACGCCTACGCCCAAGGGCTACGAGCCTTTCTATCTGTCGCATTACGCACGCCACGGCAGTCGTTGGCTGACGAGCGACGGACAGTTCACAGACATGCTTAAGCCGTTGCGCAAGGCGCACAGCCTGGGCAAGCTGACGCCTAAGGGCGAGGAACTGCTGGCGGCCGTCGAGGAGTTTTACAAGGGTAGCTACAAGCGTATCGGCGACCTGACTACGGTGGGCGAACGGCAGCATCATCGCATAGGACGCCGCCTGACGGAGCGATTTCCCGAAATCTTTGGTGCCAAGAACGCAGAGGTGGACGCACGCTCCACGGTGGTGCTGCGCTGCATGCTGAGCATGGTGGCCGAGTGCGAGGAACTGACGGCCTTCAACCCGCGGCTTCGGATTCACAACGACGCCAGCGAGAGCCTACAGTATTATATGAACGCGCGCGAGACGCCTGCCGTGCGCGAGGGCATGTCGAAGCGCGGCAAGGTGCTGAACCACTACATAGAGAAGTGGCTGCGTCCCGAGCGATTCTGCGCCCAACTCTTCAACGATGCCGACTATGTGCGCGACAGCGTAGACCAGCGGCACCTGATGCGTAGCGCCTTCCCTGTGTGCGCCAACATGCAGAGCCACGACAATGGGCTCAACCTGTGGCCGTACTTCACCGAAGACGAGTGCTACGACCTGTGGCGGACGTTCAACGTGCAGTGGTACCTGATGATTGGCAACGCGCCCCAGACGGACAACATGGGGCCGTTGCGTCAGCTCAACCTGCTGCAGAATGTCATCGAGACGGCCGACACGATACTCCACAACCCGACGTTCCACGGGGCCACGCTGCGTTTCGGCCACGAGACGGTGGTGATGCCGCTGGCCGCGCTGCTGGAACTGGACGACGTGGCGCATGCGGTGGAGAACCTCGACACGCTGGACCGCGCGTTTCTCAACTACCGCATCTTCCCCATGGCCTGCAACGTGCAGCTCGTCTTCTATCGGCCCAAGAAAGGTCGCAAGGGCGACATCCTGGTGAAGGCGCTGCTCAATGAGCGCGAGGCCCGAATGCCTGGCACGCCCGTCTCGTATCCCTACTACCGCTGGGACGACCTGCGGACATACTACCTCGAGAAACTGACGCGGCTGCAGAAAATAGCAAATCGGTAAATCAGATAATCCGCGTGAGACTCTACGAACTGAATCAGCTGGTGCGCGAGGCCATCGAGGTCTCGCTCGACGAGGAATACTGGGTGCAGGGCGAGCTGAGCGACGCTTCGGCTGGCTACGGCGGCCACTTCTACGGCGAACTCATCGAGAAGAACGCCGACGGCAGCGGCATCCTTGCCCGCGCCCGCCTGACCTGCTGGGCCCGCACCTACAACCTACTGCGCCTGCGCTTTCAGAACGAGACTGGACAGACGCTGCAGCGCGGAATGCAAGTGAAACTGCTGGTGCGCGTCACCTTCCACGAGCAATACGGCTTTGCGCTCAACATCCAGGACATCGACTCCACCTTCACACTGGGCGACATGGCGCGACGCCGACGCGAGATATTGGCGCAACTGGAGGCCGACGGCATCCTGCACGACAATCAGCAACTCGTCCTGCCGCGACTCTTGCGCCGCGTGGCCGTAGTCTCGTCGGAGCGCGCAGCCGGATACGGCGACTTCTGCCACCAGTTGGCGACCAACGAGTATGGCCTCCGCTTTGACGTGCGCCTGTTCGAGGCCGTCATGCAGGGGCAACATGTCGAGGAGAGCGTCATCGCCGCTCTGCAGCAGGTCGCAGACGAGGCCGAGACGTGGGACGTGGTGGTCATCATCCGCGGTGGCGGTGCCACTGGCGACCTAAGCGACTTCGACAGCTATCCGCTGGCCGCCTGCATAGCGCAGTTTCCGCTGCCCGTAGTGGTAGGCATCGGTCATGAGCGCGACGAAACGGTGCTCGACCACGTGGCACACACCCGTGTGAAGACACCTACGGCCGCTGCCGCCTTCCTCATCAACCACGAGGCACAGGAGGCTGCACGACTCGACGACCTGCAGCAGCGCATCGTACACATGGTCTCCGAGCGTCTCTCGCGCGAACAACAGCGCCTGGAGCGTCATACCGCCGTGCTGCCGCTGCTCTTCGGCCGGTGGCTCACGGGCCAGCAGCATCGCCTCGAGATGCTTGCCCAGCGCCTCCAGACAGCCGACCCACGGGTGCTGCTGCAACGTGGCTACAGCATCACGTTCGTCGGCGGACACGTGCTACGCTCGGCAGCCGACGTGCAGCCCGGCACGGAGATAACGACACAGTTACAGAACGGAGAAATAAAATCGGTGGTAAAATGAAAGATAACACACAGACCTACGAGCAGGCCATGCGCCGCCTCGAAGAGATAGCCGGCAGCATGGAGCGCGGCGAAGTAAGTCTCGACGACATGTCCGCCTGCCTGCGCGAAGCCCAACAATTCCTGCAATACTGCAAAGAATGCCTCTATGAAGCAGAAAAAAACTGCCAGACGTTGCTTGGTGTCGAAGAAAAGGAGTAAATTTGTGGGCGAAAAAGAAAGTTTTTGGGCATTAACACAACAAATATGGAAGAGATTGACTGGAGTAACCTTTCATTTGGTTACATGAAAACGGATTACAACGTGCGTTGCTACTTCCGCAATGGCGCGTGGGGAGAGATAGAGACGTGCTCGGAGGAGACCATTCCGCTGCACATGGCTGCCACCTGCCTGCACTACGGACAGGAAGCATTCGAGGGACTGAAGGCGTATCGCTGCCCGGACGGCAAGGTGCGTGTCTTTCGTGCCGACGAGAACGCTGCCCGACTGCAGAGCACGTGTCGTGGCATCCTGATGCCCGAGTTGCCGACCGAGAAGTTCATCGAGATGGTGGAGCGAGTGGTGCGCCTGAACGAGCGCTTCATTCCGCCCTACGAGAGTGGCGCCACGCTCTACATCCGTCCGCTGCTTATCGGCACCAGCGCTCAGGTGGGCGTACATCCGGCAGACGAGTATCTGTTCCTGATATTCGTTACACCCGTGGGCCCGTACTTCAAGGGCGGTTTTAGCACGAATCCTTACGTCATCATCCGCGAGTACGACCGTTCGGCGCCGCTTGGCACGGGCATCTACAAGGTGGGCGGCAATTACGCGGCCAGCCTGCGGGCCAACAAAATGGCGCACGACCTGGGCTACAGTTGCGAGTTCTATCTCGACGCAAAGGAGAAGAAATACATGGACGAGTGCGGTGCTGCCAATTTCTTCGGCATAAAGGATAACACTTACGTGACGCCCAAGAGCACCAGCATCCTGCCCAGCATCACCAACAAGAGCCTGATGCAGTTGGCAGAGGACTTGGGCATGAAGGTGGAGCGTCGCCAGATTCCGGAGGAGGAGCTGGCTACGTTCGAGGAGGCCGGTGCTTGTGGCACGGCGGCTGTCATCAGTCCTATCGAGCGCATTGATGACCTCGACACCAAGCAGTCTTTCGTCTTCAGCAAGGACGGTAAGCCCGGCCCTGTGAGCACGAAATTGTATAACAAGCTGCGCAACATCCAGTACGGCATCGAGCCCGACGTACACGGCTGGACGCGCGTGGTGATAGAATAAAAGAAATGAAACAAACACCCTGTAGCATCCGACGGACAGTCTCCGTGTGGATGCTTTTGTTCGTGTCCGTTTTGGGCCTCAGTGCGCAGCAGACGGACTTCTGTGCTGCCAATTTTGGCGTGCGGCCCGAGGTGGCCGACAATACGCCGGCCTTGCAGGCGCTGGTGGACAGCGTTTCGCAGCGTGGCGGCGGTGTCATCCGGCTTGGCGTGGGCGAATACACGTTCCGCGGCACCGTGAAGTGGCGTTCGGGCGTCTCGCTCGAGGGCGTTTCGGTGCAGGGCACCGTGCTCCGTATGGTGGGCGACCGCAACTGGTCGCTTTTCATCGGAGAAAGCACGGCCCAAGGTAGCTTCAAGGCCATCGAATCGGTGCGGTTCACGCACTTCACCGTAGATGGTTACGGCATGACGCCCAAGGAGTACACGACCAACTGCAAGGCCTTCAACATCCGGCCGCTCACCGATGCCGTCTTCGACGACTTGGTGCTGCGTGGCACACCGGCCACTTCGCTGGGCGTGGATTTCCTCAACCGCGTGCTTATCTCCAACGTGCGCGTCATCGAGGGCGGCCGCCTCTGGAGTCCCGGCAAGGGTGGCGGCAGTGGCATCGGCATTGGGCTGCGAGGCTACGAAGACGAGAACTTCATCATCACCAATTGCATTTGCGTGGGGTGCGGCAACAATGGCATCTTTGTGGAGGACCAGGCTCGCTTTGGTAACGGCGCGAACGGCCGCACGCCCATGACTGAGGGCCGCGGCCAGATTATCACGGGCAACATTGTGAAGAACGGCCGCAACCACGGAATTTCCGTGCAGGGCGCGCGCCACATCACCGTCTCCAATAATTTGGTATTCGGCAATGCCGGTGCCGGATTCTATGGCAACTTCTACATGACCGACGCGCTGATTTCTGACAACCAGTTGCTCGACAACCGATGGGGCATCTACATCGCACCGACCAGCAATGTGAAAGGCTTTGATGGAGTGGGCGAGTTTCGCGACATCACGCTGCAGGGCAACGTCTTGCGCCGCAATCAGACGCCCATGCAGCTCGACATTCCCGAGGAGGCTGTGGAGATAAAATAATTTGCAGCGTTATGAAGATAAAGTTTATGTTTATGGTGGCCGCACTGGCGGCAGCCTTTCGCGTGTCGGCTCAGTCGGACTCGGTGGTTCCGTATTTCACCACCGAGCAACTGCCTAATCTGCTGAAGTGCCTGCCGGCACCGCCAGCCTTCGACAGCCCCGAGTTTGCCAATGATGTGGTTCGCTATCAGTGGGGCAAGCGTCAGCGCCTCGACACCGAGCGTGCGGCCATTGCCCGACGCGATGCAGTGTGGAACTACGAGGCGCTGCTGGCCGAGTTCGACGTGCCCTTTGGCCTCCACATCTCGAAGGACGAAACGCCCGAGATTTGGCGCCTGCTGGAGACAAGCCTCGTCACCACCGACCAGATGCGCGTGGCTCCGAAAGCTTTCTATCACCGGCAGCGACCCTTCGAGATGTACGGCGAGCACCTGCTTTCCGAGGAGACGGAAGACGAGTTGCGTGGCGAGGGCAGTTACCCCAGCGGCCACACGGTGCGCGGCTGGATGTGTGCACTGTTGCTCTCCGAGATTGCTCCGCAACGCAGCGACACACTTTTTGCCCGCGGCTGGATGTACGGCGAGAGTCGCGTCATCGAGGGCGCACACTGGCAGAGCGATGTCGATGCCAGTCGTGTGGCAGCCAGCATCGGTTATTGCGCTTTGCATGCCAGCGCGGACTTCACCGAGCAGATGCGAAAGGCTCGGGCAGAGTATGCTCAGAAGACGGGGCTCGTGGTTCCGAAGGCCGCATCGCATCGTTTGCGGCATCATCGATTTGGGCGCAGAAGAAACCAACTGAAGTAAGTCGCACAGCCAAGCGTGGCGTTGCGCATAGCCACGTGTGGCGTAGTGCGTTGCGACGTGTGGCGTAGTGCGTTGCGACGTGTGGCGTGAAAAATCTGACGGGCTGTTTTGCAGATTCTGAATTATTCTTTGTACCTTTGCCCCGACTATACGTAAAAATTGGAAAGCGGATATGAATAACAAACGTAACCTTGTGGCAGCCGTGGCGGCAGTGGTTCTGCTCTGCGCGGTGGTGGCTTTCATGGCCGTGCGTATGCATCATCAGAAGAAAGAGAGCGACCAGATGCTCGAACTGGCAGAAATGGACAAACGCGAGATGGAGAACGAATACGAGCAGTTTGCCATGCAGTACAACGAGATGAAGATGCAGATAAACAACGACTCGCTGGTGCAACAGCTCGAGCAGGAGCAGAAGCGTACCGAGGAATTGCTGGAGGAACTGCGGCGCGTCAAGAGCAGCGATGCGGCCGAAATAATGCGACTGAAGAAGGAACTGGCCACGCTGCGTGAGGTGCTGCGTAGCTACGTCCTTCAAATCGACTCGCTGAACCGACAGAACGAGGCGCTCACACGTGAAAACTCGAATCTGAAGACACAGAACCGTCAGGCGCAGGAACACATCACAAATCTGAGCGAACAGAACGAGACGCTCTCCAATAAGGTGGAGATTGCCAGCCAGCTCGACGCCACAGGCATACGTGCCGAGGGCCGTAACAAGCGTGGCAAGGACGCCAAGAAGATTAAGGACGTGAAGAAGTTTGTGGTCTCCTTCACAATTGCACGCAACGTCACCACCTCTACTGGCATTCGCAGCCTCTACATCCGCATTGCAACGCCCACGGGCGACGTGCTGACGAAGGGCGGCACCTTCCAGTTCGAGAATCGCAACCTCGAGTACAGCATCCGCAAGGACATAGAATACACGGGCGAGGAGCAGCAGGTGACCGTCTATTGGGACGTGGCCGAGGCACTGAGCGCCGGCACGTACCGCGTGGACATCTTTGCCGACGGGCACAACATCGGAAGCACCACGTTTGGCTTCGAGAAGTAGGAGGATGGGAAAGGGAAAGCTGCAGAAGTTTGCCGAGATGGCCCAGAACCCGCTGGTGGTGGAGTGCCCCAACGCGTGGGAGGGCGAACCCTTTGCGCTGAAGGGCAGCTGGCACGAGGAGTTCTTCCACAGCGCGGCTCCGATAGTGCTGGAGCTGGGCTGCGGGCGCGGCGAGTACACGGTGGGGCTGGGCAAGGCCTACCCCGAGAAGAACTTTGTGGGCGTGGACATCAAGGGCGCCCGCATGTGGACGGGTGCTCGCGAAGCGTTGCAGCTCGACATGACGAACGTCGGCTTCCTGCGCACGCACATCGAATTCATAGACAGCTTTTTTGCGCAGGATGAAGTGGCGGAAATCTGGCTCACTTTCTCCGACCCGCAGATGAAGAAGCCCACGAAGCGGCTCACCAGCACCTACTTCCTGCAGCGCTACCGCCGCTTCCTCTCAGACGGTGGCATCGTGCATCTGAAGACCGACAGCAACTTCCTCTTCACCTACACGGAGGAGGTGCTGCGTGCCAACAGCCTGCAGCCGCTCTTCAGCACGCGTGACCTCTATGGCGGCGCATCCATCTGCCAGTGGCAAGACGTGGCCCGTAGCATACAGACGCACTACGAGGAAATGTGGCTCGAGCGCGGCATTGACATCAAGTATCTCTGCTTCCGCCTGCCCCGAGAGGGCGAACTGGTGGAGCCCGAAGTGGAGATTCCATTCGACGAGTATCGCAGCTACGCTCGCACAAAGCGTAGCGGCAAATCGCAGGGCCGGTAAAAACAGCCCATCGGAACAGAAAAACGAAATATCAAAGAACATATGCCTCAGACCATATATCCGCAACAGATACTGGACGCACTGAAGACCGTCCGTTACCCGGGCACGGGCAAGAATGTGGTGGAGATGCAGATGGTGGAGGACGACATGCGCATCGCAGGCCTGCACGTCTCCTTCTCGCTCATTTTCGACAAACCCACCGACCCGTTTCTGAAATCGCTCGTCAAGGCCTGCGAAGCCGCCATTCATGCCTACGTAAGCAGGGATGTGGAGGTGGATATTAAGACCAAGAGCCTGCAGGCGCCGCGTCCCGATCTGCCTCAGTTGCTGCCCGGAGTGAAGAACATCATAGCCGTCTCCAGTGGCAAGGGTGGAGTGGGCAAAAGCACCGTGGCCGCCAACTTGGCCATTGCACTGGCTCAGCTGGGCCACCGCGTGGGCCTGCTCGACTGCGACATCTTCGGTCCCAGCATTCCCAAGATGTTTGGCATGGAGGACGCGCAGCCCTACAGCGAGCGCGTGGACGGCCGCGACCTCATTGTGCCCGTCGAGAAGTTTGGCGTGAAGGTGCTCAGCATCGGCTTCTTCGTAAGTCCCGAGCAAGCCACCATCTGGCGAGGCGGCATGGCCAGCAATGCGCTGAAGCAGCTAATTGGCGACGCCCACTGGGGCGACCTCGACTATTTCATTCTCGACACGCCACCTGGCACGAGCGACATCCACCTTACGCTCGTTCAGACCATACCCATCACGGGAGCTGTCATCGTAAGCACTCCGCAGCAGGTGGCGCTGGCCGATGCGCGCAAGGGAATCGACATGTACCGCAACGAGAAGGTTGGCGTGCCCATCCTGGGCCTTGTGGAGAATATGGCTTGGTTCACGCCCGCCGAGCATCCCTCCGAGAGATACTACCTCTTCGGACGCGAGGGAGTGAGCCGCTTGGCCGAGGAAATGCAGCTGCCGCTGCTCGGACAGATTCCGGTAGTGCAGGGCATCTGCGAAAGTGGCGACAGCGGCACGCCCAAGGCGCTCGAGTTGGACACCCTTACCGGCCAGTCGTTCCTGCAACTGGCTGCTCGAGTGGTGACGCAGGTCGACAAGCGCAACCTTGAGATGCCTCCCACCACCATAGTGGGCATCAACAAATAAAACGGCACAAGAGCCAAAAGACTATAAAGATTGTTTTCGAGGATGAGTATCAGACGCTTCATAGCAGGCATGCTGTGGCTCGCCGCGTGCGCCCCTGCTTGGGCGCAGTCGTACACGGGGCTTCGCATCAATGAAGTGATGGCGGCCAACATAGACCAGACGCTCGATGCGTCGGGCAACTACGGCTGCTGGGTGGAGCTCTACAACACCGGCTCGCAGACGCTCAACCTGCAAGGCCTCTGGGTGACGGACGACCTGCAGCAGCTGCGTAAGGCACGCATCACGTTCGACTGTCCCGTGCCCGGCCACTCGTTTGCCGTCCTCTGGTTCGGCCATTACGACTACGTCTTCTCGCCCCGCCAGTTGCCCATGACGCTCGATGCGGATGGCGGCACGGTCTGCCTCTCCACAGCCGAGGGGCGCGTGGTCTGCGCAGCCAGCTATCCTCCCTCCATCTCGCGCTGCAGCTGGGCTCGCACACGCGATGCCACCGGCACGTGGCAGTATACCGACACGCCCACGCCTGCCGCCTCTAACTCCGGCTCGCACTTTGCCGAGACCCGTCTGCCGGCGCCCGAGGTGAGCCACGAGAGCCAAATCTTCTCGCGCACGTTGGATGTGCAGGTCGCCATTCCGCCCGGTGCCACACTGCGCTACACAACTGATGGTACCACGCCCACCGCCTCGCATGGAGAAGTCAGCGCGGACGGCCGCTTCGTGCTAAATACCACACGGGTCTACCGCTTTGCCCTCTTCTCGGAGAGTGAACTGGCCAGCCCTGTAGTCACGCGCTCCTTCATCCGCAAGTCGATGAACAGCAACATACCCATCGTTTCCATTGTCACCGACCCCGACCACCTCTACAGCGCCCAGTGGGGCGTCTTCACCAAGGGCATCAATGGGCGCCGCGGAAAGGGAGCCGGCGACCCCTGCAACTGGAATATGGACTGGGACCGCCCCGTGAATGTGGAATACTTCGACCGCGACGGCCGCTGCCTGCTCAACATGGAAGCCGAGCTGAGCCGCTGTGGCGGGCATAGCAAGGGCTTCACGCCCTACAGCTTCAAGCTCAAGGCCACCAAGCGCTTCGAGCATCAGAACTTCTTTCCACATCAGTTCTTCTCCGACTGCCCTTATCTTAAGCACCGCGGCCTGCAGTTTCGTTGTGGCGGAAACGACTACACCTATCGGCTCAAGGACGCAGCCCTGCAGACCATAGTCCGCACCAGCGGCCTCGATGTGGACTTGCAGGACTATCAGCCCGTCTGCCACTACATCAATGGCCGCTTCATGGGCACCATCAACATGCGCGAGCCCAACAACCGTCTCAACGTCTATGCCCACTACGGGCTCGATGAAGACGAGATAGACCTCTACGAGATAGACTGCGACTCGGGCTACGTGCAAATGTGCGGCACGCCCGACGCTTGGCGCCAGCTGGTGGCCCTCAGCGCACGCGCCTCAGACGCCAAGGTGTACGACCAGATCTGCCAGCTGCTCCACATAGATGAGTTTTGCAACTACATGGCCGTGCAGCTCTATCTGGGCAACGACGATTGGCCGCAGAACAACCTCAAGGCGTGGCGTCCCATAGGCTCGGACGGACGTTTTCGGTTCATTATCTACGACCTCGACCACTCCTTCGCCTCGGGCAACCCCTTCAGCCGATTCGCCGAGCGCCAGTGGCACACCTTCTGCCAGCTCTATGATGTGCCCGACGGAACCCAGCACCTTCGCCGCGAGGTGGAGGTCGTGCCCCTCTTCGTGAACCTGCTCCGCAACAGCAGCTTCCGCCAGCACTTCATCACTGCCTTTACCCTCGTGGCCGGCTCCGTCTTCGAAAGCAAGCGTTGCCAGACCGTAGTCAGTCGGTGTGCCTCCATAGCCGCGCCCATGCAGGTGCGCGAGAGCGGCTATCCGGGCCGCAACACCTCGCCCGCTCCCATGGCCGAGGAAGTGCTTACAGCCCTCGAAGGGCGCTCCGCCCGGATGCACGCCTACCTGCGCGGCTATTCCCCTTTCGGGCTCAGCCAGGCGCAGAGCCTCTCGCTCCAGTTCCGTTCCAACATCCCTCAGGCGCGCTTCACCCTGAACGGCCAGCCCGTCCCCACGGGCACCTTCTCCGGCACCGTCTATCTGCCCTGCCGGCTCAGCGTGCAGGCCCCTGCCGGCTGGCGCTTCGTAGGCTGGTATCAAGAAGACACCCTGCTCGAGACGAGTCCCCAACTCACACTTAATTATCCCCTCCCTCGGGAGGGGTCAGGGGTGGGGATTCTCCTTGCACGCTTCGAGCGTGATGAACTGGCCGTGCCGCCGCTTGTCATCAACGAAGTGAGTGCTGCCAACAGCATCTTTGTGAACGACCGCTACGAGAAGCGCGACTGGGTGGAAATCTACAACACCACCTCCGCTGCCGTCTCCCTGCGCGGCCTCTACCTCACAGACGACGCCAGCCAGCCCCGCAAGTGCCGACTGGAGGAGACAGCGGACAGCGCCCAAGCCACGCTGCCTGCAGGCGGCTTTGCCGTGGTTTGGTGCGACGGAGCGTCTGCCCCGAGCCTGTCGAGAGGGCTGCATGCCAACTTCCGGCTTTCCAACACAGACGGCTCCTGCGTCATCCTCTCGGCGCCCGACCTCTCGTGGTCCGACACCCTCGTCTATTGCCAACACGACGGGCGCCAGAGCGTGGGCCGAGTGCCCGATGGCTGTCGCCAGCTGCGCGTGCTCCAGCGCCCCACCATCTGCGGCTCCAACCTCTCTGACTCTTACGATCTCCCGTTCTCCGTCCAGCCCTTGCTGCCCACAGCCATCGAGCGCGTTGAGATGGCCCGCTACGATCGTGCGCAGATGGCCACGTCCAGATGCGACGGCAACCTGCGCATCGTGCTGAGCCGCGGCAACCTGCTGCTCAGTGTCGAAGATGACAGCCCCGACGGCCTCGAACGTGCCGAGTGGGCCTGCCTCGAAGTCTATGCGCTGGGTGGCATCTTGGCCATGCGGCAGCAAGTCCACCTGCGCGGCGGAACGGCCATGGTGGGCCTTGGCTCCTTGGCTCCCGCTACCTACGTGGCCCGCCTGACGGATAGTTGTGGAAATACGTGCTCCCTCCGTTTTTGTTTATCGAACTGAATTGTGCAGCAAGTGGGGGAAAGGATTCTTTTTTCCTCGAATGTTTGCTTTTCTGCAGCTTTTTCTGTATTTTAGCACCCGAAAAAGTACGAAACGACCAATTCTGAGCACTGAAAACAATACTTAAATAAACCTTACATCAAACGCAAATGAAACGGATATTACTTTTCTTCCTAATGGTGTGCCCCTTGGCCGGCACAGCCATCCGAGCTGAGCTGCAGCGAGACGCTGAGGGCTTCTACCTGATTGGCACTGCCGGGGAACTAGTGGAATTCTCGGCCATGACAAACGACAAGTCAAACGACGCGAATAGGCTGCTCTGCGCTCGACTGACGGCTGACATCGACTTGAGCGGGGTGGCCAACTTTGCGCCCATCGGCTCGCACATGGACATCGACTTGGTGACGGGCATGACCGTGAAGGACTGGGATTACCGCGGCACGTTCGACGGACAGGGGCACGTGGTGAGCAACCTGCGCATCAGCAATGCCAACGGCACGGAGGTGGGCTTCTTCAGCCGCACCATTGATGCCACCATCCGCAATCTGGGCATCGTGAACGCCACAGTGGTGAGCACGAGCAAGATTCGCGCAGGAGTGCTGGCCGGAATAGTGCTGCGAGGCAGCGTGGAGAACTGCTATACGGCGGGCAGCCTTTCGGTGGAGACGGAGCACGAGGAGCGGGGCGCACTGGTGGGCACCTTCCTGCAGAACTTCGTAGGTAGCGGACAGCCCATGCGCTGCTGCTTCACCACGGGCGAGCAGGCTCTGGGCAATGTGGACGGAGCGCTGGAACTGGTGTTCGAGGGCGAAGACGTGGAGCGCATGGGGCCCACAGGCGAGCTGTGCTATGTGCTGAACGGCGACCAGAGGGTAACGACCTGGCGCCAGACGCTGGGCGTGGACGCGCTGCCCACGCTGGACGCCACGCACCGCGTGGTCTACGGCAACGGACAGCTGCTATGCGACGGCTCGCCAGTGGAGGGCACCGAACTGACGTACAGCAACGAGAATACTTCCGTACGGCCGCCGCACGAGTTCGACACAGACGGATACTGCGTGGTCTGCGGCGCGGACGCGGGCTTCATACAGCCGGCAGACGATGGATGGTATGAGGTGGAGACGCCCGTGCAGCTGCGATACATCAGCCGCTTTGTGAACGCAGGTCACCCGCGCATCAACATTCGACTGATGAACGACTTGGAGATGGGCGGCATAGAGAACTTCCCGCCCATCGGCTACTACGATGACTTCGGACAGCAGACGCCCTTCCAAGGCGTGTTCGACGGACAGAGGCACATACTGACGAACCTTCACGTGAATCCGGCAGACGGACAGGAGGTGGGCCTCTTCGGGCGCATCAATGGCGGTGGAGAGCTGAAGAATCTGGGCATCGTTGGAGCTGACGTCTCGAGCCAGCAGGGCATTCGCGCAGGCATCTTCGCAGGCGAGATTCACGCCTGCAAGGTCTCGGACTGCTTCTCGGCCGGTGCGCTCAGCATCAGTTCCGTAAGGCTGGGCGGCGACGGACTGCCCACACCCGGCCAGATGGGTGGCATAGCAGGCGAGGCAATCGATGCCACGTTCACGAACTGCTACACGCTTTACGAGAAGATAGTGGGCGGCGAGGGTACCAAGCTGCAGAACTCCTACTTCGGCGAGCAGGCCCTGCTGGATGCGCTCTCGGGCGCGCTCTGCTACAACCTGAACGGGCAGACGTTCGAGGGTGCCACGTGGTTCCAGACGCTCGGCACGGACGACTATCCCACTTGGGACAAGACGCACGGACTGGTCTATATGACCGAAGGCGGCGAATACGCATGCGCAGTGACGCCCGAGGATTATGCCCGTCTGGTGGAGGCCGTGGTGGCACAGCAGACAGCCTACTGGGAGAACGCTGCCGCCTCGCGCAGCCTCATACAGACGTACCTGCAGAGCCTCGACGCGCTGAAGGCCGTCTCGTACACCGAATTCCTGACGGCTTATGCCGCACTCGAGGGGCAGCGCAAGGCACTGACCGAGTCGGTGCAGGCGTGGGCCGACTACGAGGCCAAGGTGGACGAGATAAAGACCTACTTGACCGAGAACGTGGGCTACTCGGGCGGTGAGTATGACCGACTGATGGCCTACCTTGAAGACGATGTGCTACCGGGCGAGGACTTCCCACACGGCTCCTATACGCAGATTTCCGAAATCTTCGCACTCAGCACAGACGAGATAAAGGAGGAGACGAAGTTCGTGGAGGCGCTGTTTGCCGAGATGCTCGAGAGGAGCTACCCAGCCGGACAAGACCTGACGAAACTGCTGGTGAACGCCGACTTCATGGATAAGCTGAACGGATGGACCTTCGCTACGGGCTCGGGCACCGTGTCGAATGCCAACAACTCCATCGAACACAAACGCTACGTCACCATCAAGCAGGATGTGGACATGAGCCAGACGGTGAGCGGACTGAAGCCCGGCATCTACGAGGTGCGACTGGGCGGACTGACCGTGCAACGCAACATTACCGACCCGCAGACCATCGGACAGTATAACTACGGAGGCTTCATCTACGCAAACGAGCATCAGAACTACCTGCAGACGAAGTACAGCGACCTGCTCGGCGAAGACGACATAGACCGGGCCACCGAACTCGGCTTCAACACCAAGCGTTTCTCGCTCTGCTATGACGAGGAAAACAACGAGCTGGGATACGCTCCTATACATGGCATCGGACTGAGCTTCGCAGCCGACATGGGTCTCTACGACAACCGCATTCTGGTGAACGTCACCGACTCGGTGCTGAAGATTGGCGTCCGGAACAACAAGTCGCTGCGTGGCGACAACTGGACACTGCTCACCAAGGTGTCGCTCATCTATCAGGGCGAGATGGAGAACGCCCACGCACTGGAAGCAATGGATGGCGTGCTCGAGTCGATGGTGGAGCGTGCCGCCTACATGGTGGAGGACTACGAGTCCGACTACATCGAATACTCCGACGCTCCCAACTACGATCGCCATCTCGATGCAGAACTCAGCGCACTGATGGCCGCAGCGCGGACCGCCACCACAGGAGCACAGAAGTACGAACTCATCGGTCGCTTCTCTGAACTCTTCGGCCGCATCCTCAGCTGCAAGCAGGCCTACGAACGGCTCA
>Ga0310694_10003700_pt1 | contig 14974 bp, 9 predicted proteins | sample 174DNAGHGhighgp2_FD_203884 | JGI IMG/M metagenome (GOLD analysis project Ga0310694, IMG submission 203884) | Sheep rumen microbial communities from Palmerston North, Manawatu-Wanganui, New Zealand - 1742 DNA GHGhigh gp2 (v2) (version 2) | ecosystem: Host-associated > Mammals > Digestive system >... | reverse complement strand
GGTTTGCACTTTCCCCTGCAAGCTGGATAGTAGTTCAGATGCTGGCGCAACTCCGTCTTCGTCGTGGCTCCCCACCAGAACTCAGCCATACAGAGGGGATTCAGTCCCTGCTGATAAGCATATTGCAGCAGTTTCGGAGCACAGCAGTCGCCCGTACCGCCAGGGGGCAGCGGATATTTCTGCAGCAGTTTCGGGCGGTTATAGTATTCCTGCCAAATGTCAACAAGATCCTTCACCTCGCCTCGGGCATTCAACAACTGATACTGGTGAAACAGCCAGGTCTGCAGTTCCTGGGAGAGCTGTTTAGAGGTGAGAGGTGAGAGGTGAGAGGTGAGAGATATGATTTGTTCCTGCTGTTTAAAATACCCATCGGGCTGTTGGGCATCATACACGGGTGGCACGAAATATGCCCAGTCGTTCCGCCCAGCCAACAATCCGCTGTAAGCCGCCAGAAAACCTCCTTCTACCACCAGCACTCCAAACATTTTCCCTTGGTCAGCATCCTCGCGAATCTCGGGGTGGGTGGCAATATATGCCTGCACCTCCTTGGCTGCCAATTGGCACAAGGGGTGCGGCTCGTAGCAGAACGGATAGGTGAACCGCTCCGGACGCTCCAGATGACTCTCTAACGGATGCAGATGTTCCATTCGGGCTTCAAAGTTACAACAAAATTGCCAACTCCATGTGGCAGTTAATAATAAATAAGGTTAAAGCGGCAAAAAATTCATTTTCCGATTCTCAATTCTCGATAATTCTGTGTATCTTTGCAGTCCGAAAGATAACAACATATTCATTTTTAAACAATAGTAAGATTATGATTATTGAACAAATTCACGCAAGAGAGATTCTGGATTCACGTGGTAATCCTACAGTTGAGGTTGAAGTAACCCTGGAGACTGGCGACATGGGTCGTGCCAGCGTTCCCTCTGGTGCTTCTACAGGTGAGAACGAGGCCCTTGAGCTTCGCGACGGTGACAAGAACCGCTACCTCGGTAAGGGTGTAGAGCAGGCTGTCAAGAACGTTAACGAGAAGATTGCTCCTGCCCTCATCGGTATGAGCGTACTGGATCAGCGTGCTATCGACGCTAAGATGCTGGAACTCGACGGTACTCCTACCAAGAAGAACCTCGGTGCCAACGCTATCCTCGGCGTATCACTGGCTGTTGCTCACACTGCTGCTAACTACCTGCAGATTCCTCTCTACCGCTATATCGGTGGTACTAACACCTACGTACTCCCCGTTCCTATGATGAACATCGTCAATGGTGGTGCTCACTCTGACGCTCCCATCGCTTTCCAGGAGTTCATGATTCGTCCCGTTGGCGCTACCTCTGAGAAGGAAGGTATCCGCATGGGTGCTGAGGTGTTCCACAACCTCGCCAAGCTGCTGAAGGCACGTGGCCTCTCTACCGCTGTAGGTGACGAGGGTGGTTTCGCTCCCAACTTCGACGGTATCGAGGATGCTCTCGACACCATCATCGCTGCCATCAAGGCTGCTGGTTACGAGCCGGGCAAGGACGTGAAGATTGCTATGGACTGCGCTGCTTCTGAATTCGCAGTACAGGAGAACGGCGAGTGGTTCTACGACTACCGTCAGCTGAAGAACGGCAAGAAGAAGGATCCTAACGGCAAGAAGCTCTCTGCCGCTGAGCAGATTGACTATCTGGAGCAGCTCATCACGAAGTATCCTATCGACTCTATCGAGGACGGTCTCGACGAGAACGACTGGGACAACTGGGTGAAGCTCACAGAGCGCATTGGTGACCGCTGCCAGCTTGTTGGTGACGACCTGTTCGTAACCAACGTGAAGTTCCTGGAGAAGGGTATCAAGATGGGTGCTGCCAACAGCATTCTGATCAAGGTGAACCAGATTGGTTCGCTGAGCGAGACCCTCGACGCTATCGAGATGGCTCACCGTCACGGTTACACCACCGTTACCAGCCACCGCTCTGGTGAGACTGAGGACACCACCATTGCTGACATCGCCGTTGCTACCAACAGTGGTCAGATTAAGACTGGTTCACTCTCTCGTACCGACCGTATGGCTAAGTACAACCAGCTCATCCGCATCGAGGAGCAGCTGGGCGACCGTGCCGTTTACGGTTACAAGAAACTGAAGTAAGCTTAGACAATAAAACAACAATAGGAGGCTGTCCATCAGGATAGCCTCCTATTATTTTGCTCTACTTAACTATTGTTTTCTTTCCTTTGTGAATATAAAGGCCTTTGGCGGGTTTGTCAACGCGAACACCCTGAACGGTATACCATTCGCCAGCAGCCTGTTCATCCGTCAATGCAGAGATACCAGTACCCTCCACGAGGACAATCTGATAGGATGCCTCGCCAGCCTCGTAGTAGTCGTCGCCTGCAAAGACAGCAGTAATTACCACCTTGCCAGGCTTAGCGCCCAATGTGACGTTGCCCTTGTCGTCGACAGTGGCCAGCGTCTCGTCACTCGACGTGAAGGTCAGCTTCAACTTGTTCGGATTGTTCAGCTTGGGGCCGGTGAAGGTCTTGACACCCACAGTAGCTTCTACTTCAGCCGATTCGAACGACAGCTGGTGCTCGAGTTTTTCGACAATCAGTTCGTAGTAGGCATAGCCGGGGGCATACTTCGAATTACCATCGAAAGTGGCTACTACCAGCGTAGAGCCAGCCTTGCCGATGGATACTTTGCCTGTACGGGCATCTACTTTCGCTACATCTGGATCGTAGCTTTCGAAAGTAACGGGCAGATCATCGGAATTATTGAGCTCTGGCGACTTGAATTCAATATTCTTTGCCTTCGTGGTATAAGTACGCTCTTCGAAGGACAAGTTTGCATCGTAACGTCCCACCATGAGCGAATACGACGTCTCGGCTGCCAAGAACTCGTTGTTTCCTGCGAATTCAGCCTTGATGATGGTCGAACCCTCATTACCTGTCAGCGTGACAACACCTGTCTCAGCATCGATGGTAGCGATAGTGGGCTCACTCGACGAGTAGACTACCGGCAGTTCATTGGGATTGCTCAGTGTAGGCAATGTATACTCCTGATCAGGCAATACGTTGATGGCTGATTCGCTGAACGACAGCTCGGGATCGCCCTTGGGCGGTTTCATCAGAATGATATTGTCCAGGCGGACATTCTTCGTGTTCTTATTGGTGAATGTCAGTTGGAGCGACGAGGTATTCTTCGGAACATAAATCCTATAACGATAGTCGTTTCCGACAGCGCTGACTTGCGAAATCACAACATCTGCCGTAGCAGAGGTAAGCGTCAGCGACCCATTGCTCTTGAACGACAAATCGAAATTGCCGTGAACTATGCCGATGGCGATATTGGCTGTCAGCGAATTGACGGGACGGTTCTTGTGAGGCACCAACACCTCAGGAGCGGTTCCGCCAGCCAGACTTTCATTGTAGATAAGGCAATAGTTGCCCTCATCGCCTTCATAGACAGCATTCTCGTTGGCCACATACTCTATAGCTGTGTTGGCAGCAACACCCGTAAAGTCCTCCTTCCAAGCGTAGTCTGAGGACGGATCGGCGGGTGTGGCACTCATGAAGGTATAGGTGGCTTCTGCAACCCAGCTCTCGTCGTCTGCCGTAGCAGCCATCGCTTTGATAGTGGTGTTGGTACTGATGGCCAGCGGTTCGCTGTAAACAGCACTTCCTGTTGTAGGCTCTGTACCGTCTGTCGTATAATAGATAGTTGCCCCTGGTGTGGCGCAGGTAATGCTGACGGTCTGCGGTTCAATATACACACCCCCCTTTGGTGAGAATACAGGTTTCGCGACAGTGCTACTGCCTACGTAGTCGAAGGAAATAAGGTCTTCCGAATTTTTGGCGATATTATTGATGCCCTTGTGCAACAGTCTCGAGCCGTCTGAATTGTCGTTATAGAGTTCGGCAGCAGGACTGGACGTATCGCCAAAGGCATTGTTGCCATTGGCATTGGGATAGGTGTCGTTGGCCAATCCCGTTGGGTATCTGTTGCTACCATAGCCCGAGAAATTATAGCTGCCGTCGGAAGGAATCCACGTCATGCGCTGGTGGTTCGGATCGTTGTTGGGATTGTTCCAAGCCCATACAGAGGCATTATAGTCGACGTGAACGATGAGCAGGCCACTGCCCGGCAGGTCTTTGTCCCAACCAGACAACGTACGGTTCTCCAATAGGAAGTATTCGTCGGGATGTCCGTCGTTGTACATCACGTAAAAGTCGCCGCCATCCTGCAGACCTTTCATGCCTTCGATGGTCTGCTTACCCGTGTTCAGCTCGATAGGAGCTTTCCATCCAGCCATCCAGCGTTCGTAGCTGGTGTAGCCGGCTGGACGGTAGCCGCCGCCATTATACGATCCGCCACTCATCAGGTCCCATTCGTCCATTCCCTGACCACCGGAATAGTCGATATCATAGAAGTCGGGATAGCCCAAGCAATGGCTGAACTCATGGCACATGGTGCCAATACCTCCTATCTGGTTGCTGCCGTTCAACTCACTACCGCAGGCATAGGTATTGACTTTCAGGTTGCTGCCCACTGATATAGCACCGATGCCACTGGAGTTCAGGTCCCACGCGTGGGGCCAAATGGAATTCGTCACATAGCTGTCGGCTTCACCATTACCGGCATAGACGACGTACACCTGATCGATATAGTTATCGCCATCCCAGTCGTATTGCTTCCAATCAGTCACCTGGTCCTTCACCAGTTCCACAGCCTCACGAACCATCTCGGCAGGGTGCAGGTCATTGCCTTGTGAATCGTTGCCGCCATAATAGGCCTGATTCTGCGACACCGTTACAGGGCCCAGAACGTCGAAGGTCAATTCGAACTGCCCCCCGCTCTGTGCATAGAAGTAGTCGTACATAGAACCGACGAAACTACCATGATGAAAGTCCTTTTCATTGGCAATGCGCTGGTAAAGGGCATTATCGTGCCCCTCAGCAAAGGCCACATCGGTATAGTTCACCAAGATAACGAGGGCCTTTTTGGCTCCCATATAATTACCAAACGAACCTATTCTGCGCATGCCCTGCTGTTGGAGTCCCGCCAAACGCTGTATACGCTGGTCATTGGCTTCAGCACGACGCGTCTGAGCCTGTTCCTTCAATGCCTTGACATCTACTTCGCTAAAATAGGCATCATCGGCTTGCTGCTGGAAGGCACGTCCATCGACAGTGACCCAGAAATGTCCGAATTCATCGCCTACCAAGCGAGCCTGGCACGTTGTTCCGTCGCTTAAGGTGATGGTTCGCGTTAAACCACGCTTTGCTGGTACTGCAAAAGCCACGATGCTTGTCAGCATACATAAACAGATAAAGAGATATCTTCTCATACTTTAATTTATTTGTCGATTTAGGTTGCAAAGGTAATGAAAATCAAAAGAAATGCCAAATATTCATTCAATAAATTTTAAGTTTTTCGAGCAAAAGAATAAAAAAGAGGCAGCCCAACAAGGGCAGCCTCTTAGTGAAAAATACTCAGGGAGTAATTTCAAATACTTACAGAGTATTTTTCATTACTCCCATAGTATTGTTTAGTGTTCACCAGGAACAGGATGATTCTTTTTAGCTCCAGTAGGAGCATTTAACTTTTTAGGGTCGACTTTCACTTCTTTCTTTTCCTTTGCTGGAGCTGTTACCAGTGTATCGGGCTTCTCTACAGGCTGAATGGGTTTTGGCAGAACCGTTACTACCAAGGCACGAAGAGCATCGTCACCTCCAATATAGTCGACAATAACGGAATCACCGGGCAACATCATACTATTCTGAATTTTAGCATCGGCCAAGGTGAATAACAACGAATCACCATTCTCAATACCTAATGTCAGCAATGGAATGGAGTCACTATTCAGATGAACATGTTTCACTAACCCACGAAGGTTATGTATAGGACTATTATCATTAACTTGATTATTCTTATTGCCGCCACAAGCTACGAAAAGCAATGCTGAAAACAATACTAATGACAAAAATGTAATCTTCTTCATAATCTTTTATTCTGAAAAAAGAAGGGGACGTCCTTTTGGGACATCCCCCTCCGGGATGATTGACTTTAATATCTGATAGATTTTTAAGTCTTAACGGTAATCACTTACGGGCGCTGGATAGTTACAGGCAGCTCAACAACTACGTCGTGGTTGAAGGCGTCCTTCCACATGATGCGCAGGTACTCAGTGTGGTCAGCTACAGGAGCAGCATCGGTCTGAGTGGTGTTCTGCGTGTAAGTGATAGTCGTACCAGCGATGCTGGGCACGTAGTACGGGTTCTTCTGACCCTTACCGCCTTCCTCAGTGTACAGAGCGCAGTTCTGATAGATCAGGAAGTTCTTGTCAGCCAGAGTCTTCAGAGTCTTGCTGGTAGCGGTAGCGGTACCATCACCGAAGAATGCGGGATCGTAAGTGTTCTTAGAAACAACATCGGTGAACGGAGATGTGCGAACCTTACCCTCGTGGCTCCACTTCAGCTTGGGCTGAGCAGTAGCTGCCTTCCAAGCGAAGCTGTTAGCGAAGTGCCAGCAAGAATATGTGAAGGTGAGAGTGTGGTCGGTTCTTTCCTTCCAGTAGTTCTCAGCGAACTTCTCAACCTCACCATTCTTCATCGTGGTAGAGATGTAAGGATAAGTTGTACCATAGTTGACAGTGTGCTTGGTCTTACCATCAATCAGCTTGGTGGGAACAGAAACCATGTACTTCTGCCAGGTCTGAGTACCCTGAGGATGCTCGTAGTAAACACCACGCTTGCCATCCAACAGAGTCTTCTTACCATCCTTATCAGATGTACCGAAGAAGAACTCGAAGGTGGTATCCCACTCAGTCCAATCGTAGTTGTTCTTGTCCTTATCGTAACCGTTCTGACCATTCTGCGACAGGTTGTAGAAGATGTTGGTCAGGTTCTTGAAGCCGTTGCTTGTGTTCTTAGCATTCTGAGCATCGTAGCAAGCCTCCATCTCAGCTACAGTCTGGTGAGGAGCGAAGTTGCCATCCAGCCAAGGATTATAAGCGTAGAACAGGTTAACCTCCTTATTAGGAATCATGTAAGCAATCACGTCGCCAGAACCATCGGTAGTCTCCTGCTTCGGACGGAAGGTTACCTTCTTAGCCTCTGTAGGCATCAACTTAGTCAGAGTGATTGAAGTAATAGTACGAGCAACCTCTGTACCTGCAACAGTCTCATAAGCTGTCAGATAGAAGGTGTAAGTAGCACCATCAATCAGGTTCTGGATGTTGGTCGGAGTGATGGTCAGCTTCTTCATATTGTTCTTCAGCACACCTGCAGGAATAGCTGCACTGGTACCAGTGTACTGTGAACCAGTACCGAAGGTAGTAGAAGCAGGAGTCTTACCATCCCAATTGAAGTGGAAGTAGTCAAGAGTAGCATTCTGGAAGTCAGTTTTACCATTACCATAGACAATATAAGGATTGTTATCGGCAACAGTCAGTACATAATGCAGGTTGTTGTTCCACAGCTTCTCGGTCTTCATCTCAGTAGATGTATCGGTATTACCAGCAACAGTAGCGGTAACAGTAGCAGACAGAGAGTTGTTGGTAGCCTTATCAGTAACGAGCACATAGAATGCACGACCATCGGGGTCAACCAGCGAACCGTCGCGGTTTACAGCGTATACACGGAAACCGATAACATCACCGTTAGCGCGAGGATCGGTAATCTTCAGAGAGATGCCCTTAGCAGCAGTTACGTGCTTGTTCAGACCCTCAATCTTATAGCTCTCCCAAGCGTTGATCTCAGAAGGAGCAGACTCAACAGCATTCTTCTTATCAAGAACAACATACAAAGAGTCACAAGCAACGAAGTCACCCCACTCAGAGTAAGCCTCGAAGTCAGCAATCGTAAAGGTCTCGTTCAGACCAACAGCCAACATGGGCTTCCACCAACGAGCATCGAACATAGAACAACCAACGCCATCCCAAATGTCACCATAATAAACAATGTCATTAACATTATAGTCAGCCTTGGTGTTGTCAGTTACAGGAATAGGAGTAGGAGCAGGAGCATTGATTGCTGTGGGCAGCCACTCTAACTCACGAGTATCACCGCTGTGCAGGCTGTTACCGTCCTCACCATAAACAGTATGAGCATAACCAGTACCAACGTAACGGTTGTGAATTTCGTTAACAGAAGTACCATTCTGAGGATTCAACTCGTTGTAAACGTTGAAGGTGAAGTGGTTAGCGGGAACATACTCAGTGTAGTCGAAAGCGATATCGTAAGAAGAAACAACATAACGCTCCTCGTCAGAAGTCTGAGTGTTGTTAGCAGCGAGTGCATAGAGAACCTTGTTGGTACCCAGAGTAGCATCGCCAGTCAGATAGCCGTAGAAAGTAGTCATCTGCTTGAACTTCTCCTCGTTCATGTTCTTACCGCTCTGAACCTCCAAAGGAACAATCCAAAGACCATTGTTCACCATCTTGCTACGAGTAGTAGCATAAAGAGCATGGAAACGCTCAGGAGTACCAATCTTCACGAAGTCAGAGAGATCCTCACCCAGAGAGTTAATCAGGCGGAGGTCGCTGGTAGTCAGGTCAGCGTTAACAGGGTTAGCGCGAACAATCAGACCATATACAGGAGCCTTAATATCAGCACCCTTGGTGTACTTAACAAACGGCTCAACATTCTCGGGCTTACCTTCGATGTCCTTATAACCAAGCTCGTTGTCACCGAACTGAGAATCCCAAGGAACAATACCATGAGTCAAATCAATCTCAATATTCTCATAGCGATGCTCGTCAGTATCATACATCCAATAGTTGTAATCCAAGTCGCTGAAATAATAGATGTAATCATTCTCATAATACCAAGTCTGACTAATCTTGTTACCCTGAGCCCAATAGAGCCACATACCACCAGGATAGTAAATACCAGTGTAAGAATCAATCAGCTCAATGCTGGTAAGAGCCTTGTAGAGCTCAGCGATAGCAGCCTTGTAAGCGTCAGTCTCAGCACCGGCATTGTCGTTGTGAGCGAGAGAGTTCTTCAACTCCTCAATCTGCTTGCTCAACTCAGTAGCAGTCACATACTCCTTCATCTGGTTACCCAGCTGCTCGAGCTGCTTTGACAGAAGAGCATTCTGCTCGTTCAGTTTAGCAACGGCTTCCTTAACAGCCTGCTCAGCAGCTTCCTTAGCAGCCTTAGCAGCCTCGGCAGCGTCGCCAGCAGCCTGCTGTGCATCGGCAGCAGCCTTAGCAGCAGCCTCAATCTTAGCAGCGAGATCCTTAGCAGCCTCATCGGCAGCAGCCTTCACTGCGTTAATCTGATTCTGAAGATCAGCGTTTGAAGCATTCTGCTCAGCAGCCTGCTTAGCCAGCTTCTCTTCCAGGTTCTTCATAGCTGTCTCCGCATTCGTAGATGCGTTGTTCAGCTGAGTCTGAAGAGCTGTCAGCTCGCTCTTCAGAGCGGCCTTGTCAATCTGTGCCTGAAGGTTCGAGATGTCGTCATCGTAGTCCTTACAAGACACGAACACGCTTGTAGATGCAATGAACAATGCACCGAAAAGCAATGTACTCAAAAATCTTTTGTTCATACGATTAAAATTAAAATTAATTAAAAAATAAAATGTTTGTTTATCTCTATTCTCTCACGTTTTTGACCCCGCATCTCATGCACGGAGCCACTTTTTGGGTGCAAATATAGGCATTAATTCGCGAATCCGCAAGGATTTTTATACTTTTTTTTCGTTTTTGGGCAAAAAAAATGCTTTTTATCAGCCTAAAGGCCGATTTTGAGGGAGTTTCCATGCTTTTTTTTGAATTTTTAAGAACATTTGCGAACAATCCATATTTTTTGTTACACCTTATTATATATATGGGGCCTCACGGTTAGTAACGCTGTACGTTTATAGGTTGACGCCCTCGTTTTTTTAATCAAAAGGGCGGACTTAAATCATCCGCCCTTCTGTACCCAGACCCGGGCTCGAACCGGGATGGGTTTCCCCACTGGTGTTTGAGACCAGCGCGTCTACCGATTCCGCCATCTGGGCTTAAGCGGGTGCAAAGGTACGAAAAAGGAAACAAAAAACCAAAAAAAATATTGATTTTTTTGTTTTTTCATTTTTTTATTCGTAACTTAGCACACTGAATCAAAACACTTATTCTAATATAATGGAACTAAACAGCAAAAACTATTGCATCATTCTGGCTGGCGGCAAGGGATGCAGACTATGGCCCTGCAGTCGCGCAGACCGTCCGAAGCAATTCCTGGACTTCTTTGGAACGGGCCGTACACAACTGCAGCAGACCTTCGACAGGTTCTGCAAGGTGGTACCCAAGGAGAATATATATATATGTACATGTAAGCAGTATCTGCCAATGGTTCTCGAACAGGTGCCAGAGATAGGCGAACACAACATCCTGGTGGAACCCGTCAACCGCAATACAGCACCCAGCGTAGCCTGGGCACACATACGCATTCGGAGAGCAAATCCCGATGCCAACATCATTATCACGCCATCGGACCAATTGGTGATGAACGAAGAAGCTTTCCTGAATTGCATGGAGGTTGGTTTGGGCTACGTGTCGGGGCATGACGTATTGTTGGCTATCGGCGTCGTACCGACACGACCGGAGCCTGGCTACGGATATATCCAGATGGGCGACCTGAGCTGTAAGCCCGACGTCTATCAGGTGAAGTCGTTTACTGAGAAACCTGAACGCGAGTTTGCCAAGATGTTCATGGAAAGTGGCGAGTTCTATTGGAACACGGGTGTTTTCCTGTCGAACTCGCGTAAGATGCACGATACTTTCACACACCTCTTCCCTTCTGTATTGGCCGATCTACTAAAGCACCCCAACTACACTTACGAAGACGAGTTGGAATACGTAGCCAAACACTATCCGCGCTATCCGAACCTGTCGATAGACTACGCTATTCTGGAACACAGCGAGGAGGTGTATGTCATGAAGTGTAACTTCGGTTGGGCAGATTTGGGTACGTGGCACGCTGTTTACGAATGCATGAGCGCCGTCGACAACGACAATGTTGTAGTAGACTCAGAAGTGCTATTGGAGGATTCGCACAACAACGTCATCAAATTACCCAAAGGCAAATTGGGAGTCATTAACGGACTGGACGGCTACATTGTGGCTGAGCAGGGTAATGTACTGCTGATTTGCAAGAAGGGCGACTCGTCGGCCTTGGTACGCAAGTATGTCAATGAAGTGCAGCTGAAATACGGAGAAGAGTATATATAAAAGGTGCTATGCACCAAATGAGAAATGAGAAATGAGGAATGAGAAATAAGAAATGTAGAAATGAGAAATGATAGTGGGAGTTGATGCGAAGCGGATTGTACGCAACGGGACGGGACTGGGCAGCTACGGACGTACGCTGGTAAACGACCTGTTACGTCGAGGCGACAGCGAACTGGAACTGAGGCTTTACGCCCCTGATGAGGGAAAGGACTCGCTGAGGGGACAGATTATCGAAGGCGCCACGTTTTGCTACCCAACGGAAAAACCGTCAGACGTGGGAGCCCTGCGGAAAGCATGGTGGCGTTCAAGGGGCATCGTCAAGGATTTGAAGCGCGACGGGGTCAGCGTGTACCATGGATTGTCAGGCGAATTGCCCATAGGTCTGCGAAAGGCAGGCATCCCCGGTGTAGTAACCATCCACGACCTCATTTTTATGCGCCACCCGGAATACTACCACTGGATAGATACTAAGATATACGAATGGAAGTTCCGCCAGACGCTGCGGGAGGCTGCACATATCATCGCCATCAGCGAACGGACACGGCAAGACATCATAGAGTTGGGCGGAGCGGAATATGCCGACCGCATCAGCGTCATCTACCAGAGTTTTTCGCCCAGATTTACCAAAGAGATATCAGCCAGCAAAAAAGCCGAAGTTAAACAGCGCTACGAACTGCCGGCACGTTATGTGCTGAACGTAGGAACCATCGAACGACGGAAAAACCTGCTGTTGGTGGCAGAGGCATTGGATTTGTTGCCGAAGGACATACACCTGGTGGCGGTGGGAAGAAAAACGGACTATGCCGAAGAATTGCCGAAGGATGAACGTATCCATCTGCTCAGCGGAGTGCCCGATGACGACTTGGCAGCCATCTATGCTATGGGCGAGGCTTTCGCCTACCCGTCACGCTATGAAGGTTTTGGCATTCCCATCATTGAAGCCATTGCTGCCGGCTTACCCGTAGTAGCCTGTACAGGCTCGTGCCTGGAAGAAGCGGGGGGGCCGTACTGCCGGTATGTTGACCCAGATAATCCAACGGAAATGGCCGAGGCCCTGCAGATGTCACTACGTGGTGCTTACGACCGGGAACAACGGATAGCCAAGAGTCGCGAATATATCAAACGCTTCGAAGGTCGCGACGTGGCAGGACAAGTTATTGATATTTATAGGCGCTACGCGCCAAATGAGTAATTACTAATTAATTTTTAGGAGAACCTGAAGAAGCAGGTCCGTTTGGGAAGAGCCATCGATTTGCTGCAAACCACTCGAGATAACGGTACGGTCGAAATAGTCGGTCGTGCCGATTTTGGCTAAGAAGGTCAAGCGCCCCCAATCGGCACGAGCCATGAGGGAATAGCGGATGCCATGCCCATAGAAAGCTGGAGAAGAGAATTCGTGCAACACCGAAGGTTCGTATTGATAAAGGCGACTGTCGTAGTCGTCGGAACGGAACCAGCCAAAGTATCCCTGAAGGCGCAAACCACGATAACGGAAGGAGGCCTGTTGACTCGCTATCACGCCACGGGAATTCTGTTCATGGCTGTTTACCAGAACACCATCAATTTGGGTTTGTAAGGTCAGAGAAGCAGCACCTGCTGCATCAGAGGAAATCACAGGACAAGAGAAGCGAAGACGGGCACGATGCTCATTGCGATTGATGACCTGAGTATGCTCGGAGTTGTCACGCTGACGAATCCGAAAACGGTAACGAGCCTCCAGGGTCCCTATATTATAATAGGTACGCGCGAGGAGAAAGGCATCCAAAGCATCGCTGGGAGCACTGACCCGATAGCGGAGGAAAGGAAAATGAGCATAGTCGGCATATCCTTGCAACAAGAACTTTCGTGAGGGTCTCCAATTGGCACCCAAATAGAGACCATGTTCGTTCTGCGTGTAACCACCCTCGCTGAAGCTGCGTGCATGGCAGGAGGTATATCGTTTGTCATAATAGCGGTGGAGCAGCATCAGGCTAAGTTGGTCGGTAGCACGGAGACTCGCCGTATGAATGGCAGCCAATGCTCCCTCGCGATTCAGGGCTGTTTCGCCAGAAAAAGCAAAACGAGCTGAGGTCAGGCCATAATCCAAAGAGGCATTAAAGAAAGAAGCCCCTTCAGGGTAGTAACGGCGATAAGACTGGGCAGACGAAGCCGTCTTAATATACGGAACAAGAGAGCGGTCAAAGCTGGTGTAGACGCCATTAAGAGAGATATGAGAGGAAAAATCGGGATGAGAGGGCGTCCAAGAAAGGCTAAAGCCCATATCCGTTTCGTGGGTATTGTTCTTCTTTTCCATCTCCGTTTCCGTACGGTGGTATCCGTCCGTATCGATGGTGCGGACAGTACCATCGGAATTGAGTGTGGCATCAATGGGACGCCAAGAGGCAAAAGCCGTCAGCCGCCAGTCAGAAAACAGACGAACCGTAGCCGCTGCCCCCTGCAGATAGTCTGCCATAGAACGGGAAGTATAGGCTGACAAGGCGTGCGTGCTACGTCCCAAAGACTGCAGTGAAGCCAGTTTCCCCAAATAGAAAGCAGAATTCATGACCAGTCCCATGCCAAGTTGAACGCGATACATGCCCAGATTTAGTTCTTCCACACGCCCCATCCGACGAAGCTGGAAATAATAGGAATAATGGTCATACCCCAGCGTATTCCTATTAGAAAAGAAGGGTTCCCCGGCATCCTGGGCGGCAGTCAAGCCAAACTTCAGCTGGTCACGGGAAGCAAACTGAAGGCGCAAGTCATGACGTTGCGGATAGCCAAGGTATTTACCGTCGTCGCCTTTTCGCTTGTAAAACGGCTGACGAAGGGTGGCCATCGCGGTAGCATGACCATCCTGAAACAGATGTGACAGCACTGACTTGACAGTTTGCTGAGGCACAAGGGTATCGCCTATCACAACGAAATGGGTCAGCAGACGGCGCGTGTCGCGGTCCAAACTCTCAATCATCTGCAATTCACTGAGCGAACGCAAAGGGCGATAGCGGTCCATATAGGCTACCAACTCTTCCACCTGTTGGGAAGAAAGAAAGGGAAGTTGTTCAAGTTGAGTACGGGAGGTCTGGTTGAGATTGAGCGGATGCTCTGCAAGGTCGGAAAGGAGTTCGAAGGTTTCCTCACCATATTCTTCAGAAGTCTCGTCAGCAGAGAGCCACGAATAGAAAGCCGCCTGCCAGTCTGTAACAGGGGATTGTGTTTGTTGCGACATTGTCGCAACACAGGAGACAAAGGAGAAGAGGAAAGAAAGGACGATACGCATAGTGCCTTATAATTGCCCTGCTTCGACCATCAAGACCACACGCTCTGTCAGTCTGTCGATACCCTCGGGATCATATTCCTTCTTCAGGGAAGCACCAAAGGCCCAGGCAAAAGCCTGATAGAAGCCCGCGCGGAGCGGTCCGAGGAAAGCCTGAATGAGCTCATAGCCTGAGGAATGACTCTCACGGTAAATCAGTTTAATCAGTAGCTTCCCCTGCGAGTAGGTCAGTTTTTTCATGCGGGGCTTGTATTCCTTCATGATGCTCTTCTCGACACGTTCCAAATGCTCTTCTCGAGCCTTTGCGTTAGGTAGCGTTTCCAAATACTCCGCCGTTTCCATCATAATCATTTTGGCCTCCTTGGCAATAGGCAAAACCGCCTTGACGTTCTTCACTAGACGCATATAGGCAGCAGCCTGCTTCTCGTTCTCGAAGACTACCGGAGGAAAGACATAGACATTGTTCATCTCCATATACTGGATGCTGTCGCCACCCTCGAAGACCTTGCCAACCTTCACTGTAGGA
>Ga0310694_10003699_pt1 | contig 14977 bp, 16 predicted proteins | sample 174DNAGHGhighgp2_FD_203884 | JGI IMG/M metagenome (GOLD analysis project Ga0310694, IMG submission 203884) | Sheep rumen microbial communities from Palmerston North, Manawatu-Wanganui, New Zealand - 1742 DNA GHGhigh gp2 (v2) (version 2) | ecosystem: Host-associated > Mammals > Digestive system... | reverse complement strand
CTCCAAATTCCTCTGCTGACCAGCCACCCGCTTTCCTTATCAACAGTAAATTATCTTGGAGCTTAGCAATCTCGCCTTCTGTATAATTCTTCATCTCGGCACCTCCACGCATATAATGTATCACATGAATTTTACTTTGTCAAATATTTAGACTTCGTTCTTAAATTTTACCATGTTAAAACTTCAGCAAAAAAACGCTCTCTATCTTAGCAAAAAGCAATAGACAAAGAGCGCCTTCTCCTATACTACATCTAAATCACAGCCACAACCTGCCGTTATCCAAATCACTAACTCAACCCTACCGCAAAAACATCTAAACCGGCAACTCAACCCTATGACATCTAAACGGCCTACTCAACCCTCCGGCAGATAGAGTAGATATGTTCTGTCGAAGCGATTTTTGCGGTCAAACCTTCTCTCCGGCACTGATGCCCAGATACCAGAAAAGCCCGGAAACACGGGATTTTTTCGGCGGTCAGTCTTTAATGCGTGACATCAATACTACCGTCTCGACGTGCTTTGTGCGCGGGAAGAGATCATAGACCGTCGCCTCTCGCAGCGAATAACCGAAGCTGTTGAAGCGCAGTATATCCCGCGCAAGCGTGGAGGGGTCACAGGAGACATAGACGATGCGCTTAGGTTCCATGGAGGCAACGGACTTGATCGCCTCCTCCGACATGCCCTTTCGCGGCGGATCGACCACAACGACCGTCGGTCTGAGCCCCCGTTCGGAGAGCATTTGCGCGGCCTGGCCTGCGTCGGCACATAAAAACTCGGCATTGTCGATGCCGTTTAAGGCTGCGTTTGAGCAGGCGTTTTCAATGGCTTCCGGGACGATCTCGGCCCCAATGACCCTGCCCGCCTGCTGCGCCAGGCACAGGCTGATCGTGCCGGCGCCGCAGTAAAGATCAAAGGCCAGATCGTCCCTTTTAAGCGCGGCATATTCCAGCACCTTTCCGTACAACCTTTCCGCCTGCGGAGGATTGACCTGGAAAAAAGCCTGCGGGGCAATGTCAAAGGCGATACCGCGCAAGGTGTCCCGGATGTGGTCCTTTCCCCAGAGTGTATAAAAATCTCCAGCAAGGATCGTATTGCCTTCGCTTTTGTTGATATTCAGCACGATCCCGGTAAGCTCCGGACAGGCAGCGCGCAGCGAAGCGACAAGAACCTGCGTTTTTGCGCCGAAGCCCTTGCGGGCAACGATGCACAGAAGCCTGTCCTCCCCGTGCACAGCGCGGCGGCAGTAGAGATGCCTCACGATACCGCTGCCGCTCTGCTCGTCATAGGGGGCGATGCCGTTTTCGTTCATAAATGCGACAAGGGCATCTGCCGCGCGGTGGGTGAGTTCATCCTGAATGGCGCAGCGCTCTGCCGGAATGATCTGGTGGCTGCGTTCCCGGTAAAATCCGGCGGCAGCTTTCCCGTCCACGCTGCCAATCGCCAGGATCCCCTTGTTGCGGTAGCCTTCGATCAGCTCACTGCCGACGATCTCGCGAGCTGTGATTTTCTGTTTTCCGATCCTTTTAAGCGCGTCGTTCACCTTTGTGAGCTTAAAGCGCAGTTCTTCCTCGTAGGACATGTGGCGACAGTCACAGCCGCCGCACTTGCCGTAGCAGTCGCAGCCGGGGTCAACGCGGGCAGGGGAGGGGAGCAGCAGCTTTTCACCGCGCGCGTAGGCGTGGGTCTTCAAGACCTTCAGGATACGGATTTCCCATTTCTCGCCGACGATGGTCCCGGGGACGAAGACCGTACATCCTTCCACATGGCAGATGCCGGAGGCGTCGGAGCTGTAGGCGTCGATGGTGACGCGAGTGATTTGATTTTTTCTTAATGTTTCCATATTAAAAGAATATCACAATCTGAGAGCAATAGCAATCAAAATGCGTGTTGTATGTATAAATCAGTTTTGGGTTGGAGATAATAGCTGTGCAAATACCGATAGGAGGATGGAAATGAAAAGATCTTTTGCATATCTTGTACTTGCTTTGCTGCTCAGCCTGCTGCTGTCCGCCTGCGGAGACACGACCGGCCGCGGCAATGTCACCGCTTCGCCATGGCCTGAGGTGACGACGCCCATCATGCCGACGCCCACCGCCGATTTCAGCCTGACGCCAGTCCCGGACGCAGGCATGGGAAACGACATGACCGACAATGACACCGGTATGAACAACGATACCGTCACATTCGGAAACACTATGCCCGGCAACGGCACAAACAGCATGACTGCAAGCACGCCCGTTCCCACAGACACCGGCCGTTAACACAAAAAACCGCCCGAACCGGGCGGCTTTTTTGTTATACATTGATCCCCACATCGCGCATGGCGGAAGTCAGCGCCGCCTTGTGCTCCGGGGAGATCGGCACAAGAGGAAGGCGGAGCATGCCGCTGTCCATGTCCATCAGCTGCATGGCTGCCTTGACCGGGATGGGATTTGTCTCGATAAAGAGTGCGGAGATCAATGCCGCGTATTTTCCGTATAGCGCTGCCGCGGCCTCGTAATTGCTGTCCAGACACAGATTGCAGAGTTTTGCGACGGCCGCGGGTACGATATTGCTCGCAACGGAGATAACGCCCAGCGCGCCGAGCGACATGAGCGGCACGGTGCAGTCGTCGTTTCCGCTCCAGATATAGAGCTCGTCGCCGCAGAGACTACGGATCTTTGCCCCGAGGGCGATATCTCCGGACGCCTCCTTGATGCCGTTGATGTTCTGGTGGGCGGACAGCCGTTTGCAGGTCTCGGCGGTGAGACCGATGCCGGTCCTGCTCGGCACATTGTAGAGGATCATCGGGATCTCCACACGGTCGGCAACGAAGGTGAAGTGCTCATACAGGCCCTGCTGCGTGCTTTTGTTGTAATAGGGCGTCACCATGAGGATCGCGTCGGCACCGCCAGCTCTGGCGCTCTCGGCCCGGCGGAGCGCGGTGAGCGTATTGTTGCTGCCGACGCCGATGATGATCTTCATTCTGCCCGCGTTCTCGCAGATGGCCGCGTGCACCAGCTCCTGATGCTCATCCTCGCTGAGGGTGGCGTTTTCTCCCGTTGTGCCGCAGACCACGACAGCGGCCGTACCGTTTTCGTATTGGAAGTCCAGGTTCTTTTTCAGCCTCTCATAATCGATACCGCCCTTTTCAAACGGCGTGACGATCGCCGTGCAGGAGCCCTTGAATACAGGTGTTTTCACTCATCCAGCCCTCCAATCAGAAGATTACAGCAAACACTTTATGATTTGTTTTTAGAGATTATGAGCGCTTACATTGAAAATAGAAAAAACATCTGGTATAATAGCATCCAATTCTCAAAAAGGATCGGAACATACTTTGAAAAAATCAGATTTCTATTTTGATCTCCCCGAGGAGCTTATCGCCCAGACGCCGCTGCAAAAGCGCGATTCCTCGCGCATGCTGCATCTGGACAGGCAGACGGGGGAGATCGAGCACCGCCATTTCTACGAGCTGCCGGAGTATCTGCGCGAAGGGGACTGCCTCGTGCTCAACGACACGCGCGTCCTTCCGGCGCGGCTTCTCGGCTGCCGCAGCAGCGGCGGCGGTGTGGAGCTCGTGCTGCTGCGTGACCTGGGGGAGGGGCGCTGGGAATGCCTGAGCCGCCCCGGCCGGAAGACCAGGCCCGGAACGGAGCTTTCGTTCGGCGACGGGGAGCTTACGGCGACCGTGGAGGCGGTGGCCGAAGGCGGTAATCGCATCGTTCGGTTTCATTATGACGGGATCTTCCTGGAGGTTCTGGAACGCCTCGGCAAAATGCCCCTGCCACCCTATATCAAGGAGGAGCTCCAGGACGCCGAGCGCTACCAGACGGTCTACTCCCGTGAGCTCGGCAGCGCCGCCGCGCCCACGGCCGGGCTCCACTTCACGCCGGAGCTGCTGGAGGAGATCGCCAAAAAGGGCGTGAAGATCTGCTATGTCACGCTGCATGTGGGCCTCGGCACCTTCCGCCCGGTCAAGGAGGATGAGATCGAGAACCACGAGATGCACTCCGAATTCTGCGTCGTCTCGCCGGAGACGGCGGACACCGTCAACGAGGTCAAAAACAGCGGCGGGCGCGTGATCGCCGTGGGCACTACCTCATGCAGGACGCTGGAGAGCTTCACGGACGAGGACGGCACGCTCCGACCCGGCTCCCGCTGGACGAATATTTTCATCTATCCCGGCTATCGCTTCAAGTGCATCGACGCGCTCATTACCAATTTCCATCTGCCGGAGAGCACGCTGATCATGCTGGTCTCCGCCCTCGCGGGGAGAGAGAACATCCTGCGTGCCTATGAGACGGCGGTGAAGGAGCGCTACCGCTTTTTCTCCTTCGGCGATGCAATGCTGATTCTGTAACAGGAGGGACGACGTGTACAAGCTTCTCAAGCAGGAAGGCCGCGCACGCCGCGGCGAATTTACGACACCTCACGGGACCGTGCAGACGCCGGTTTTCATGAACGTCGGCACGCAGGGCGCGATCAAGGGGGCGCTCTCGGCGGCGGATCTCAAGACCATCGGCTGTCAGATCGAGCTTTCCAATACCTACCATCTCCATGTCCGCCCCGGCGACGAGCTTATAAAATCTCACGGCGGACTGCACAGATTCATGACCTGGGAGGGCCCCATCCTGACCGACAGCGGCGGCTTTCAAATTTTCTCGCTGGCAAAGCTGCGCAAGATCACGGAGGAGGGCGTCAACTTCAACTCCCATGTGGACGGCCGCCACATCTTCATGGGACCGGAGGAGAGCATGCGCATTCAGGCCAATCTCGGCTCGGATATCGCCATGGCCTTCGATGAGTGCGTCAAGATCCCCTCGCCGCACGAATACGTCCGCCGCTCCTGCGACCGTACTTACCGATGGCTGCAGCGCTGCAAGGAGGCATTGGCGGCCTATAACGCCGAGGACGACGCGGTCAATCCCGGGCAGATGCTCTTCGGCATCAACCAGGGAGCGGTCTTTGCCGATCTGCGCGTGGAGCACATGAAGCAGATCGCGGAGCTCGACCTGCCCGGCTACGCCATCGGCGGCCTCGCGGTCGGCGAGACGCACCGGGAGATGTACGATACCATCGAGATCGTGGAGGAGTACATGCCCAAGGACAGGCCCCGCTATCTGATGGGCGTCGGCACGCCGGGGAACATCATCGAAGGTGTTGCCCGCGGCGTCGATTTCTTCGACTGCGTCATGCCCGCCCGAAACGGACGGCATGGCCACCTCTTCACATGGGACGGCATCATCAATATCAAAAACGAAAAATACCTGCGCGACGAAAGCCCCATCGACCCCAAGTGCAGCTGCCCGGTCTGCCGCCGCTACTCCCGCGCCTATGTGCGCCATCTGTTCAAGGCGGAGGAAATGCTCGCCATGCGTTTTGCGGTCATGCACAATCTGTATTTTTACAACAGCCTCGCCCGGGCGATCCGCGACCATCTGGACGCGGGCACGTTTATGGACTTCCGAGGCAAATATTCGGAAATTCTCGACAAACGTATATAAGCATCTTGAAATTTCCCGATAATCCATATATAATATAAACACTTTTGATTCGGAGGTTTCCAGGAATGAATTTAATTCTTACTGCCGAAGCTGGTGCCGCAGGCGGCACCTCCATGCTCATTATGCTCGTGCTGATGTTCGCGGTCTTCTATTTCTTCTTTATCCGTCCGGAAAACAAGAAGAAAAAGACTGTCGAAGAAATGCGAAGCGCCCTGAGCGTCGGCGATGAGATCACCACCATCGGCGCCATGACCGGCAAGATCGTCCAGGTCACGGAAGACACCGTCACCTTTGAGACCGGTGAGGATCGCGTCCGCATCCAGATCAAGAAGTGGGGCGTGTCCACCACCGCCAAGATGGAAGCGGCAGAGGCCGAAGCTCGCGCCGCCAAGACCAGAGGCAGAAAAAAATAAGCCTGTCCCTGAATTGAAGCACTCCCGGGCAAATAAGATGAAGTAATCTTATTTGCCTGGGGGTGTTTTTTTGCTTAACGGTGAAAACAGGGGATTGCCTGACGGCAGGTATCTGCTCAGGGCCGGGCTTGCGTGGACAGTCAGTGCTGCGGTATTGCTGCTTGTGGGCACGTTGGCTGCAAATTTCTTCGGCCTCGGAGAGCAAGGGCTTGGGGTCATGAGCTCCGCCGTCAGCTTCCTCGCGGCTTGCTTTGCGGGAATCGCCGCGACACGCGGCTGCTCGGCGTCAAAGCTCTTGGTTTCGCTCACAACCGCGACGGTGCTGGTCATCTTTCTGCTCACGGTGGGCTTTTTGATAAAAGGGGAGGAGATGAACGCCTCCGCTGTTTTAAGCATTGTAAGCTTCACTTACGCCGGGGTCCTTTCAGGCTCCATACTGCCGCAGCGGAAAAGGACCGGAAAAAGATACCACACCGCAAAATTGACATAACAGAAGGGATAATCTGCTTCCAATAGCTTTATGTTCCTTGAAAATACAGGCATGACGGGAATAATAGAGTAACAAGAGTTGACATAAACAAAAAAATATTTTTTGAAAAAGCGAAAAAAAGACTTGATTATTTTCCGAGTTTGTAATATATTGTTTCCAGATCAATTATGTTAATTACAAAATTATTTCACATTTGCCGATCTGATTACAAACATTCTCCCGTTCCAGATTGAGCGGTTTTGCGCAGACCGGCAGGATACCATAGAAAGAAGGGCGTTTGCGTGCAAAATTCCGAATGTATAGAGATGTTTGAAAAATATCTCGTGGAGGACAAGAAGGCATCTGCGAACACCCTCAGTTCGTATCTGCGGGACATCAGGCAGCTGGGTGATTTCCTCGATGCCAACGCTGAAAACGGCATCGTGGACGCGAGCGCCGAGGAGCTTTCCGCCTATATCGAAATGCTGCGTGCAAGCGGGAAATCCGTCGCCACGGTCTCGCGGTCCATCGCCTCGATCAAGTGCCTGTACGCGCACCTGTTCATCAAGCAGCTCATCACCGTAAACCCTGCCCAGGGTCTGATCCCGGACAAGAGCACCCAGAAGCTGCCGGAGATCCTGACCAGCAAGGAGGTCGAGCTTCTGCTTGAGCAGCCAAAGTGCATCGACCCCAAGGGCTACCGCGACAAGGCCATGCTGGAGCTGCTGTATGCAACCGGCATCCGCGTGACGGAGCTCATCGACCTGAACATCCAGGACGTAAACCTCGCCGCCGGTGTCATCCGCTGCGCAAGCCGCAACCGGGAGCGCTTCATTCCCATGTATCCCGCCGCGGTCAAGGCGTTGAGTGATTACATCACGCTGGTGCGCCCGCAGATGATCCTGATGCCGGATGAGCAGTCCCTCTTCGTCAATGTCAGCGGCGAGCGCATGTCCCGCCAGGGCTTCTGGAAGATCGTCAAGCACTATCAGAAGAAGGCCGGGATCGAAAAGGACATCACGCCCCACACCCTGCGCCACTCCTTCGCCGCCCATCTGCTGGAAAACGGCGCCGACATCCACGCCATCCAGGAGATGCTGGGACACCGGGACATCTCTTCCACGCACATGTATTCTCAGCTTGTGAAGAAACAGCTCAAGGATGTCTACAACAAGGCCCATCCCAGAGCATAAGACTTCAGCCCGTCATCCCTCACCGGACGGCGGGCTGTCTTTATTTGTGGTTGCGAAAGCGGGGAGAGTATGGTAAAATCTCGCTGGAGTGTGATATTATGCGAATCTTGGGGATCGACCCGGGCATCGCCACCATTGGCTTCGGCGCTCTCGAATCCGAAAAAAACAGCCACAAGCTCATTAACTGCGGCGTCATCACGACGCCCGCGCACACCAGCCTCTCGAGCCGCCTGGAGCAGATTTATGACGATATGCTCAGTCTGCTCGATCTGTTTAAGCCCGATGCCGTGTCGATCGAGGAACTCTTTTTCAACACCAATATCACCACCGGCATCGCGGTCGCCCACGGCAGAGGCGTTATTTTGCTCGCCTGCCGCAAGTACGGGGTGAAGGTCTACGAGTATACGCCCCTGCAGGTCAAGCAGGCGGTCGTGGGCTACGGACGCGCGGAAAAGCGTCAGGTCATGGATATGGTCAAGCGCATCTGCGCTCTTCCCGCGCCCCCGAAGCCGGACGATGCGGCGGACGCGGTGGCCCTTGCGATCTGCCATGCCAGAAGCACCACCTCATTACTGTTCAGAGGAGATCAGGAAGAATGTTCTACCATATAGAAGGACGTGTCGCCGAGCTGGAGCCGTCGCTTGCGGTCATCGACTGCGGCGGGGTCGGCTACGCCCTGAGCATCACGGCGAATACGGCGGGCGGACTCAAGCTCGGAGAAAAGGCAAAGCTCTTTGTGTCGGAGTCGATCGGGGAAGATCACTTTGACCTCTTCGGCTTTCTGGACAAAAGCGAGCGGCGCTTCTTTGAGCTGCTGATCGCCGTGTCAGGCATCGGCCCGAAGGCCGCCATGTCCATCCTGTCCCACAACACGCCGGAGGGCCTGGCCCTCGCGATCATCAGCGGCAACGAAAAGGCCCTGACGGTCGCCCCCGGCATCGGCAAGAAGATCGCCCAGCGCGTGATCCTCGAGCTCAAGGACAAGGTCAGCAAGGAGATGAACAGCGGCACGGCGGAGTTGACCGCTTTCACGCCTGTAAATGTAACGACTGCGGATTCCGCAGTGAACGACGCCCTGGCGGGCCTTACGGTTTTGGGCTACTCCGGGGCGGAGATCGCGCCGGTGCTCAAGAAGCTGGATACGCAGGGAATGACGGCCGAGCAGATCATCAAGGCCGTTTTGAAACAGATGGTAAAGTAAAAGCCTATGAGTATTAATTTTTCCGAAGACGTCAATGATGAGATCATCACCACGGCTGCAAGCCTCCCCGAGGACAACAGCGAGGGCTCGCTGCGCCCGAAGACCATTGAGGAGTATATCGGGCAGGAGAAGGCCAAGGACAATCTCAGTATCTTCATAAATGCCGCCAAAATGCGCGGGGAGTCGCTGGACCATGTCCTGCTGCACGGCCCCCCGGGACTGGGCAAGACGACGCTGGCCGCGGTCATCGCCAATGAAATGGGCGTGAACATGCGTATTACCTCCGGCCCCGCGATCGAAAAGCCCGGCGACCTTGTGGCCATGCTTACGAATCTGAACGAGGGGGACATCCTCTTTGTCGACGAGATCCACCGCCTCAACCGGGCCTATGAGGAAATCCTGTATCCGGCGATGGAGGACTACGCCATCGACATCATCCTCGGCAAGGGCCCCTCGGCAAATTCTCTGCACCTGGATCTGCCGCACTTTACGCTCATTGGTGCCACCACACGCTCGGGTCAGCTGACGGCGCCGCTTCGTGACCGCTTCGGCGTCACGCTGCGCCTTGAGCTCTATACGCCCGAGGAGCTGCAGCGGATCGTGGTCCGCTCAGCCGGTATCCTGAATGTGAAGATCGTCCCCGAGGGCGCGTATGAGATCGCCTCGCGCTCCCGCGGCACGCCCCGTATCGCAAACCGCATGCTGCGCCGCGTGCGGGACTTTGCCCAGGTCCGGGCCGACGGCGTCATTACGCGCGAGGTGGCGGATATGGCGCTATCCAGCCTTGAGGTCGATAAGCTTGGCCTTGACGCGCTGGACCGCCGCATGCTCAGAAGCATTATCGACTTCTACGGCGGCGGGCCGGTGGGTCTGGAAACCCTCGCCGCGACGATCAATGAGGACTCCGTGACGCTCGAGGATGTATACGAGCCGTACCTTCTGCAGTGCGGCTTTCTCACGCGCACTCCGCGCGGACGCTGCGTGACGCAGAAGGCGTATCAGCATCTGGGCCTTGAATATCTGGGCCAGCAATCCCTTGAAATGTAAATGATCCATGTAGTCTGGCAAGATGAATGGAGTTGATGACGAATATGCGGACATATCCCTGTAGTGTAAAAGGATTTGGAAGGGCGGGAAAAAGACCCGGAAAACTGATAACGGCATGGATTCTTTGGAGTATCCTGCTGGTTTTCCTCCTGCAGATTTTGTGTCCCGTAATCTCTACAGCTGAAGGAATAAGCACTGCAGAGCGCGACGGAAGAATTCTTACCGAACGTTTTTACGTATCCGGTCGACACTACACATGGAATTATGAATTCACGGATGATTTCTTTTTTCTTCCTTCGGACACGTATCATCACTCTTTTGCGCAGACTTCTATCGGATTGGCGTTTTCGGCCATTCGGGACACCTCTCGTCCGGATAATCAGGGAAACTGTCTGGTATCATTTCTCCAGGATGCCGGTTTTGAAGAGATCGATGTTTCTGCATACGCCTCGAATCCGACGGAGGATTCCATCGCCTTCGGTATCGGGCGGAAGGTATTGAACGATGTGACCGTGATTGCCCTGGCCGTCTGCGGAGGAAACTATAGCGCGGAATGGGCGAACAATTTTAAGATCGGTGATGATGTGCTGCCGGAGGGATTTGGCAAATCCGCGCAGAAAGTTCTGGCCGGACTGAATACCTATCTTGAAAAGCATCCTGCCGAAGGCGCGCTGAAAATATGGATTACCGGCTACAGCCGTGGAGCGGCGGTTGCAAACATAACGGCTGCCTCATGCACGGATTCAGGTAAATTTCAGGATGTTTACGCCTATACCTTTGCCACGCCTCGAACCACCAGACAGCCCGGAGAATATCCGAATATCTTTAATATCATCCGCAAAAATGATCCGATTACAAAAGTCCCGCTGGTCGACTGGGGGTATCAGCGATACGGAGTCGATATGTTGATCGTGTCTTCGGAAACAGACCCCGGAATCGAAGGGATTGTGGAACGCGCCGCCGGAATCCATCGGGATCTTTCCGGATCAGAAATGGTCATAAACCCGGAGATCAATGGTCACGTTCGTAATATACTTGACTATTTTCTGTATCTGCTGCCGGATTCTGCGGCCTATACCAGATTGCTGCAGCCCTTGCTTGTGGATGTGATCACAGGCTCTGATAAAGCGGAACTGTCTCTTTATGTCCTGATCGAGGCTCTGAGCAAATTTTCCTCTGAAAACAAGGAACAGGAAGCAGAAGTGAAGATACTTCTGGATTATCTTGAAACTCTGGTTCAGGTGTATGTACTGCAGGACAGAACTAACAAGCTTCCGCCCAGGCTGTGGGACCCGGATCGAGGCCTGGAAAACCTGGGAGTAGGGCACTTTGAGCTTAATTATTTTTCAAGTATTTTTGCCTCTGATGATCCGAAGGAGCTCTATTCTGAGAATACGGCCTATCTCCACCTGGTGATTTATGGAAATGTTGAGGCGGAAATCCATGACGGGGATGCAGTGATCAGAACGGTGGTGTCGAATCAGGCAGAAGAAGCCGATGCCTATTCCTATCCAATGGTTCACAGCGCAGATCATAAAACGGTGATCTCCCTGGTCGCGGGACGAGAGTATTCAGTCAGGGTGACGTCCCGGGCTGTACTGCCGCAGGTGCTGGTTTATTCCGGAAATCTATATTCCGGCGATTCAGTCAAAGCCAAAACGGATCCCCTCTATTTCCGTGTACTAAAGCATGGAGGCTCAGCAAACATTGCTGTTTCCGGGGACGGCCGCGTAATCGCGCCGGAGAAAAGTGATTATGATCGGAGATCGTCGTTGCTCAGCAAATTCTATTCGCCGTCGGTTGCCATCCGTATGGAACAGAATCCAATCGTACATCTGACGATTGCGGGTGTTGCAAACTTCCTGACTTTCCTGCTGGTATTCCTGTTGATTCAGGTCATTGTTTCACTGGCTTTGACTTTCCGCCGAAGGGTGACCGGGAAGGAGCGAAATACCGCCGTCACCGCGATCTGGCACGGGCTGAATCTGCTTCTTTTTGTCTTCTGCGAACTTTCAGCGTGGTATTTTATTCCTGCCATACCGCAGTTGAAGCTGATTTCGATGATTTTGGCCTTGTTCACCCTTCTGGCCTTTGCGTACAAGCTTTATCGAAAAGAGTCGCGCCCTGAAATGTCCGGGAGATTGAAGGGATATGCTGTTGGGATTGTGCTTTTCGGATTGTTGAACGGATTTCTTGCAGGACAGTTCAGTACAGTCAAAGCAGTTTTTCTGATCCTGATTTATACTGTCGCTTTCACGGCGCCTCTCTGTCTGTTTCAGCGGCAATTCGCTATGAAAAGGTGACCCTGCCGCAGGAAAAAGGAATACTGAAACAGGGGACGGTTTTTCCTTGATTCCTGACTGTTGCCTTTTTTAGCTGTTCGTTTTGCGGAAACTCAAGAAAAAGGGTATTGACTTTAGCGGTTTGTGTTGTATAATACATGATGTATATAGTTAGAGTATTTGAAATAATATGATAGATTACGCAGGAATGGATGATACGGTGCTGCTGAAACTCACTTCCGACGGTGATCGGGATGCCGAGGATGCTTTGGCGGCGCGATATCTTCGGCTTGTCAGGATCTGTTCCCGACCGCTGTTCCTCGCCGGAGGAGACAGTGAGGATCTTATACAGGAGGGGACCTTCGGGCTGCTCTCCGCCATCCGCAGCTACGACCCCGCGGACGGGACGATGTTCAAGACCTATGCCGAACACTGCATCCGTATGCGTCTTCTGTCAGCAATCAAATCCGCTTCCCGCCTTAAGCACGTTCCCCTTAACGACGGTATTTCACTTGAAGAACTCTCCGAAGATCCCGGTGCCGACATCTCGGCTCTCCCTGAGCTGATCCGCCATAATCCGGAAGAACTGATTCTGGCTAAAGAGAGCAGGGAAGAGTTGAACGCGGCTTTTTCCCGGTGCCTTTCCCGATTTGAGATCAAGGTGCTTGATCTTTATCTGGAGGGCCTGTCGTATAGAGAAATAGCGGACAGACTTTGCAGAGACGCAAAGTCGATAGACAACGCCGTGCAGAGAATCCGGCGCAAACTTGCACGGGAAAACATTCTTGGCGATATCAGCTTGAGCTGATCGCAAATATAGCCGACAGGCACAATCAAAAGAGAGGATTCAAGATGTACGAAGACAAGACCTTAGTTTGCAAAGAGTGCGGAAAAGAATTTGTTTTTACCGCCGGTGAGCAGGAATTCTACGCAGAGCGCGGCTTCCAGAACGAGCCCCAGCGCTGCAAGGCATGCCGCGACGCACGCAAGAACGCTGCCCGTGGTCCCCGTGAGTTCTTCACCGCTACCTGCGCTGCCTGCGGCGGCGAGGCCCGTGTTCCTTTCGAGCCCAAATCTGACCGCCCTGTTTACTGCAGCGAGTGCTTTGCCAAGATGAGAGAGCAGGCCTGAGTTCCTGTTCTACAGCTAAAGGGGGACACAAACGTGTCCCCCTTTCCTTAAGTTATGAATGGAGGTAAAAGTATGGAAATCACCCGTGAAACCCTGATTTCTGAAGTCGTTGAAAATGCTCCCCAGGCTATGCCCGCCTTCCAGGCGATCGGCATGCACTGCATGGGCTGCGCCATGGCCAGCGGCGAGAATATCGAGCAGGCTTGCTGCGCCCACGGCGTTGATCCGGACGAGTTTCTGACCTATCTCAGGGCCTTTCTCGAAACCGCCTGATCCATGACAAAAGCCGGACCCGGGTCCGGCTTTTATCTTTTCCTGGAGGGTACACAATGAACAAACGCCTTTCTGCCATCGCGGCGCTGGTACAAAACGGGCGGGGGATGATCGACGTCGGCACGGATCACGGCTATCTCCCGGTCCGTCTTGCCGCGTCCGGGTACGGCGGCAGGCTCTATGCATCGGATATCAACGAAGGACCTCTGCTCTCCGCCCGGCGCACGGCGGCGGAAGCGGGGGTGTCAAGCCACATATGCTTTCTCCTGTGCGACGGGCTCCGGCTCTGCCCGCCGGGGGAGATCGACACCATTGTTATCGCCGGCATGGGCGGGGATATGATCGTCAAGATCCTTGACGAGGCGGAGTGGTGCATGGACCGGCGCTACCACCTGATCCTGCAGCCCATGACTAAGGCGGAGGTCCTGCGCTACTGGCTCGTGTACAATGAATTTGCCATTGAGTCGGAGACCGTTGTCGAGGACGGCGGCACGCTCTACCAGATCGTCTCCGCACGCTTCGGCGGCTGTACAAAGCTTTCGGACGCCGAGCTTTTCACCGGAAAGCGAAGCCTTTGCGCGAACGGGGAACTATTTGACCGTGAGCTTACACAGATCATGCGCCGCTTTGAGAAGGCGATCCGCGGCATGCGGGGCAGGGAAGGGGAGCCGCGCCTGCTTCTCTACCGGGAAATCTATAATCAATTGACAGAGATGAGGGAACAACAATGACGACGATCCGGGATATCTTCGACGCCCTGTGCCGCATCGCGCCGCTGGAGCTGCAGATGGACTTTGACAATGCGGGCTTTCAGGTCGGGCACACGGACAGGGAGGTACAGCGCGTACTGCTGGCCCTGGACGCGACCGATGCGGTTGCGGAGGAGGCGGAGGCACTGGGCGCGGAGCTCATCGTGACGCACCACCCGTTGATTTTTTCTCCGCTGCGTTCGCTGACCGATCTGGAGCCGACACAAAGACGCGTGCTGCGTCTCGCGGAAAAGAGGATCGGCCTCATCTCCATGCACACGAATCTCGATATCGCCGAGGGCGGCGTGAACGACGTGCTGATCCGTCTTCTCGGCGCAGAGCCGGAATGTGCCCTGGACGAGGGCTGCGGCAGGATCGGGACGCTCCCGCGGGCAATGGAGCTTGCGGTGTTTCTCGAGCTGTGCAGGCAGCGCCTGCAGGTGCCGACGCTTCGATTTGTTGACGGCGGGAAGCCTGTTTCAAGGCTTGCGGTCATGGGCGGCGCGGGCGCCGGGAGTCTCGAGCAGGCTGCCGCGGCAGGCTGTGACACCTATGTGACCGCCGATGTCAAGTACCACCAGTTCCAGCGCGCGGCGGAGCTGGGGGTGAGTCTCATTGACGCGGATCATTTCTATACGGAAAATCCGGTGATCTCCGAGCTTGCACGCCTATTGTCCGCGCAGTTTCCGAACGTCTCTTTTCATATCAGTAAAAGGCATGAGGCATGCATCCG
>Ga0310694_10003696_pt1 | contig 14979 bp, 11 predicted proteins | sample 174DNAGHGhighgp2_FD_203884 | JGI IMG/M metagenome (GOLD analysis project Ga0310694, IMG submission 203884) | Sheep rumen microbial communities from Palmerston North, Manawatu-Wanganui, New Zealand - 1742 DNA GHGhigh gp2 (v2) (version 2) | ecosystem: Host-associated > Mammals > Digestive system... | reverse complement strand
ATATGCTTCAAGCCTTGAATTACATGAGCTATTAAAGAATATTACTGACTTTGCTGTAGAAAAAGGCTTATTAAATGATTCTATTACAGAAAGGGATATATTTGATACTGAGCTAATGGCTATTTTTACAGATAGACCATCAAACGTTATTAGAAAGTTTAATGATTTATATAAGAAGAATAGACTAGAGGCTACAAATTGGTATTATGATTTTTCAGTAGCTACAAATTATATCCGTAAGGATAGAATTGCTAAGGATGTAAAATGGAAAACAGATACTGAATATGGAAAGCTAGATATTACAATTAATCTATCCAAGCCAGAAAAAGATCCTAAAGCGATTGCCGCAATGAAAAATCAAAAAGCATCTGCATATCCAGCTTGCCAGCTATGTAAGGAAAATGAAGGCTATTTAGGTAGACTAAATCATCCTGCAAGAGGAAATCATCGAATTATTCCACTACATATGGAGGGTGAGGATTTCTATTTACAATATTCTCCTTATGTATATTACAATGAGCATTGTATTGTATTTAATAAAATCCATAAGCCAATGATTATCGATAAGCCAGTAATGAGAAAGCTATTAAGCTTTGTAGATTATTTACCTCATTATTTTGTTGGTTCTAACGCAGACTTACCAATTGTTGGCGGTTCAATTTTAGCTCATGAGCACTTCCAAGGAGGACATTATCATTTTGCTATGGAGGATGCAAAGCCAATTTATGAATTTAAGGTTAAAGGATACCCAAACTGTAGCTTATCTATTGTAAAGTGGCCATTATCTGTTATTAGACTTCATTCAGATAACAAAGATGAGGCAGCTAACTTAGCTGAGCACATTTTAAATACTTGGATCAATTATTCTGATCCTGAGGTATCTATTTATGCTTATACAGATGATGTAAGACATAATACAATTACTCCAATTGTTCGTAAGAAGGATGGCTTATATGAGATGGATTTAGTATTAAGAAATAATCTTACTACAGAAGAGTATCCTTTGGGATTATTCCACCCACATCAAGAATACCATCACATTAAGAAGGAAAACATTGGTTTAATTGAGGTAATGGGATTAGCTGTATTACCTGCAAGATTAAAATCTGAAATTCAAGAGGTTGAAGAAATATTACTTGGAAATCAAGAAATATCTGAAGCAACTGAAAAGCATAGAGATTGGATTAATGAATTAAAGGCAAAATATAAATTTACAAAGGAAAATGTAGATTTAATTGTTAAAGAGGAAATCGGTAAGACTTACGCAAAGATTTTAGAGAATGCCGGTGTTTATAAAATGACTCTGGAAGGAATTTCTCACTTCAAGAAATTTACAGAAAGCTTATAGAATAAAATGGCTAGGTGACTAGCCATTTATTTTGTAATTTAATAAAATAATTGTATAATGGACATAAAGGTGAGATTATGTTTATTAAAAAAGGTAGTATAAATCATATAAATGAATATCTAAAAATCTATGATGATGCTATAAAATATATGAGAGAAAATGGGAATTATTTCCAATGGACAGAAGATTATAGACCAAATTATGAAAAGATAGTAAAAAGATTAAATGAGAATAGCTTCTATGAGGTTTTAGATAATGATATTATCGTTGCGGTATTTGCATTAATTGAGGGAATAGATAAAACCTATTTAGAAATTGAAGGTAAATGGTTAAATGATAAACCCTATGTAACTATTCATATGGTTGCTAAAAGAAAAGAATATAAGGATGTATTTTCTTACATTTCCAATTTTGCAAAGGCCAAATCGAATAATGTAAGAATTGATACACATAAGGATAATATTATAATGCAAAAGGCTATTTTGAAAAATGGCTTTAAATATTGTGGCATTATCCATATTGATGATAAGGATAAATCTCCAAGATTAGCTTATCAATATGAGGCTTTAATTTTAGATTTATCTAAGTATCAATTATTCATTGTAGATTATGATGGTACTATCGTATCTTCAATGGGAATGTGGAGAAAGACTTGTTCAGGATTCTTAGATTCTTATCATATTGATTATGAGAAGAATATAGATGATATTGTAAGTACAATGACAAATTATGAGGCAGCAGAATATGTACAGCAAAAATATTTTCCTAATCTATTGTTAGAGGATTTAGGAGAATTGATGAGTGAATATGTTAAAAAGCAATATGTATTACAGCCTCTTAAGGAAAATGCCATTTCTTTATTAAAGACACTTAAAAAGCAGGGTAAGGTAGTTCTTTATTCAGCAACCTCAGAAGAATTACTAGATGCTTCAATTAGTACTTTAGGTATAAGAGATTATTTTGATGAAATCTATTCTGGGTCTAATCTTATGTGGAGTAAGAATGATGGAGTTGGTTTTATTAAGCTAATTGAGCATGAAGGAATAGATAAAAATAAGGCATTAGTTATAGAAGATTCCTTACATGCAATATTGGGTGCTAAAAAGCAAGGAATCTCTGTTTTAGGTGTTGAGGATTTAGAAAATCAGTCATCTTTAGATGAAATATATTCAAATTCTGATTTTTTCTTACCATTAAATGAAAGACTATAGTATTTGAAAAATATTAAAAAAGTGGTATATTATAGTCCTGAGGGATTGATTATGAAATTTTCAAAATTTATAGATTCTTTTGAGGAGGGAGTATTTTCAAATTTAACAAATAAAAAGGTTGAATTAGAAAAAAAGGGCAAGAAAATATATGACCTTTTCGTTGGTACTCCAGATTTCCCTGTAGATTTTACTATCTTACAAGCAATTAAAGAAAATGTAACTGCAGAAAATATGAAATATTCTTTAAGGGATATGGATTCATTAATTGATAGCTTTATTAGGCATTATAAGAAAAGATTTGATGTCTCTTTAAAGAATGATGAGGTAATGACTGTTAATGGTACACAAGAGGGAATGTGTCATGTTGGGATGCTATTTGCAGATCCAGATGATTACTGTCTTTTACCAGACCCAGGGTATGTTGCCTTTAGTGCGTGTGCAAAGTTTGCAAGATGTAATGTAATTACTTATCCACTTAAAGAAGAAAATGATTTTATGCCAAGATTAGATTTGTTAGATGAGGAAGTATTAAAGAAGATTAAATTTGTTATTATTTCCTATCCATCTAATCCAACAGGTGGTGTAATTACAAAGGAAAGATATTTAGAAATTATCGCTCTAGCAAAGAAGTATGGCTTTGTCATTATTAATGATAATGCCTATTCTGATATTGTGTTTGATGATTTTAAAGCCTTCTCATTTTTGTCACTTCCAGGGGCAAAGGAGGTAGGATGTGAATTCTATTCCTTATCAAAATCCTATAATACTACAGGAGGAAGAATTTCTTTTTTCTTAGGAGATAGGGAAGTCATCAAAAGATTTAAAATCCTTAGAAGCCAATATGACTTTGGTATGTATTATCCACTTCAATATGCAGCAATGAAGGCATTTTTAGTAGATGATAGGATAATTGAAAAACAAAGATTAGAATACCAAAGAAGAAGAGATGTATTTTGTGATGGATTAAATCGTATTGGGTGGAATATTAAAAAGAGTAAAGGAACAATGTTTATATTTGCAAGGATTCCTGAAAAATATAGTGGAAGCCTAGAATTTTGTAATCATTTATTAGAAAAAACAGGAGTTTTAGCCACACCTGGCATTGTCTTTGGAACATTAGGGGATAGATATGTCAGATTTGCGCTTGTAAAGCCTGTTGAAGAAATAGAAGAGATTATTGAAGTTATTGACAAATCTAATATTTTAAAGGAGTGAAATTATGAATAAGTACATGTTATTTGCTATTGAAGAAGCAAGATACGGTATTAGAAATGGTCATGGTGGACCATTTGGTTGTGTTATCGTTAAGGATAACAAAATTGTAGGTAGAGGACATAATCAGGTTGTTATTAATAATGACCCTACCTGTCATGGAGAGATGCAAGCAATTAGAGATGCTTGCAAGAAGCTTGGTACTTTTGATTTATCTGGATGTGTGTTATACACAACAGGTGAACCATGCCCAATGTGCTTTGGAGCTATTTTGTGGGCAAACATTGAAAAGGTATATTATGGATGTAATGTACTAGATACAGAGGATATTGGCTTTAGAGACAATAAGTTCTATAATTTATCAGAAGAAGAAAAACAAAAATTCTCTACATGCTTAGATAGAGAAGAGTGCTTAAAGCTTTATGAGGAGTACAAAAACATCGAAAATAAAAAGGAGTACTAGTAAATGAAGGATTATTTGAAAAGATATTATAAGGAATGTATCTTAATATTCTTTTATATTGCAGTTGCAGTAGCTGCCTATGTATGCTGGTTTGATTCACTTTGGCATCTTTGGTATATTGATTTATTAACTGCAGCCACAATTGTAGTAATTGGTGGAACAATTGGTTTTTTATATATTAAAAGTATAGAAAAAGAAGAAAGTCATAAAGAACAAAAGAAAGAAGAAAATCCTCAAATAGAAGCTACAGAGCTTGAGGAGTTTAAGGAAAAAGAGGAAGTATAATATGGCTGAAATTGTTTTAAAAACAGAAGGTCTATGTAAAAGCTATGGTAAAGGATTAGTCCTAAATGATGTTAACATGACCGTTGAAAGAGGAGACATTTACGGATTTGTAGGTGAAAATGGTAGTGGTAAAACTACAGTTATTCGCTGCATTTCTGGTTTGATTCGTCCAAATGCTGGATCGTTTGAGCTATTTGGTGTATCAAATAGTTCACCTGATATTATCAAGGTTAGAACAAAGCTAGGTGCTATTGTTGAGTCTCCATCCATTTATTTGAATATGACAGCAAGAGAAAATCTTTTAATGCTATCTATGATTTTAGGTATCAAGGATGAGAATAGAATCATTAAAGCATTAGAGATGGTAGGTCTTGGGCATATGTATACAGATAAGAAAAAGGCTGGTAACTATTCTTTAGGTATGAGACAAAGATTAGGTATTGCTATGTCTTTATTATCTTGTGCTGAATTTATGGTACTTGATGAACCATTAAATGGACTTGACCCAGAGGGTATTGTTGAAATGCGTAATCTAATTTTACAATTGAATCATGAATATGGTATTACATTCTTAATATCTTCTCATATCCTTACTGAGCTATCTTTAGTTGCTACTAAGTATGGTATCATTTCTAAAGGACATATTATTAAAGAGATTACTAAAGAGGAGCTTGAGGCTAGTTGCAAGCATTCTATTGTAGTAGAGGGTCCTAATAAACGTGAGATTTATAATGTTTTAATCCAGTTAGTAGATGAATCTGAGCTAAAGGAAATAGAAACTGGTTTTGAGATTTTAAGTGAAATTCCATATAATAAAGTTTTAGCTGCAGTTGCAAACATTAATGTTACAAACATCCAATTAAAATCTACCTCTATTGAGGATTATTATCTTGATATTATCAGAGGAGGTAGAGAAGAATGCTAGGTTTAATTAAGGCTGATTTATATCGTGTTTTAAAGGACAAGCTATTTATTGTTTTGTCTATTCTTTGTGTAGTTATTGCAATTGGTTATACACTAATTTATTTTGCTGCTATTTATTTAATAGCAACAGAAAGTGGTGTAGATGTTAGAAACTATTGTGGTGCATATGGCTTAGCATTAAGTATGCTAGGACCTGGTTCTGGATTTGGACTTCCTTTAGGAATTTTCATGATTATAATTCTACATAAGGATATTTCAAATGGTACAATTAGAAATAAAATTGCTATGGGTAAATCAAGAAAGCAAGTATATTTTGCTAATTTGATTGTTTCCTTAATTTGTATTTTAGGACTTGTATTTGTACATCTAGTAGTTTCATTTGTGTTTGCGACTATTTTCTTTAATCCAGGAATTACTTTTGATAATGCGCTTTCCTTATTTGTAAGAACTATCCTTATATTTGTAGGATGGGCTGCATTAGTTTGTGTTGTTAACTTCTTCACAAACGCAATGAAGAGTGTTGGACCTGCCATTATTTTATACATTGTATTTACATTAGGCTTAACAACTGTTGGTTCAATTACTAGTTCTGTAGTAATGGTTTTTGAGGGTAGAAATGAAGTTGTATACAATTTGTTAAATTTCTTTACTAACTTTAACTTTGTATATGCTATTGCAAGTATTCTTCCAGGTAGCAATGGTATTTTTGCTGTGTTAGGCGCAGTGATGGATTCCCCATTAACCGGAGGATTCTATGCTGCATACTTGTCTTCCCTTGTATTCTTTTCAGGTCTTGCTACAGGATTAGGATTATTAATTTTTGAAAAGGCTGATTTAAAATAATAGATTTTCCCGGAAATTACCGGGATTTTCTTTTATAAATGGCGAATTATTGATTTTTTGGATTATTATGTTATAATAATCGGTGTTTAATTAATTAATGTCTACGAAAGAGGGTATAATATGCTAGATATTAAGTTTGTAAGAGAAAATCCTGAAGTTGTTAAGGAAAATATTAAAAAGAAATTTCAAGATGAAAAGCTAGTATTAGTTGATGAGGTTATTGATTTAGATTCAAAGATTCGTGCATTAAAGGTTGAGGGCGAAAACCTAAAGGCTTTAAGAAATACACTATCTAAGCAAATTGGTCAATTAATGCGTGAAAAGAAAATAGATGAGGCTAATAAGATTAAAGAAGAGGTTTCAGCTAATAATGAAAGAATTGCTGAAATTGACCCTGAAATTACAAGATTAGAAGAAGAATTAAAGACAAGAATGCTTGTAATTCCTAACATTATTGATAAGTCTGTTCCTATTGGTAAGGATGATACATTTAATGTTGAAAATACTAGATATGGTGAGCCTTTCGTTCCAAACTATGAGATTCCATATCATGCAGATATTATTGCTAAATTCAATGGTCTTGATAAGGAAGCAGCAGCAAGAACATCTGGTAATGGCTTTTACTATTTAGTTGGTGATATCGCAAGATTACATTCAGCAATGCTATCTTATGCAAGAGACTTTATGATTAATAAGGGATTTACTTATTGTATCCCACCATTTATGATTCATTCTGATGTTGTAAATGGAGTTATGTCATTTGCTGAAATGGAAAACATGATGTATAAAATTGAGGGCGAAGACCTTTACTTAATTGGTACATCAGAGCACTCAATGATTGGTAGATTCAAAGGACAAATTATTAAAGAGTCTGACTTACCTTTAACACTAACTTCTTATTCTCCTTGTTTTAGAAAGGAAGTAGGAGCTCATGGTATTGAGGAAAGAGGTATTTATAGAGTACATCAATTTGAAAAGCAGGAAATGATTGTTATTTGTAAGCCTGAGGATTCTATGGAGTGGTATAACAAGATGTGGTCATTCACAGTAGAGTTCTTTAGATCCTTAGATGTACCTGTTCGTACACTAGAATGCTGTAGTGGAGATTTAGCTGATTTAAAGGTTAAGTCTTGTGATGTTGAGGCTTGGAGCCCAAGACAGAAGAAATACTTCGAGGTTGGTTCTTGTTCTACACTAGGTGATGCACAGGCTAGAAGATTACAAATTCGTACTAAAGGTGATAATGGTACATATTTAGTACATACTCTTAACAATACTGTTTTAGCTACACCAAGAGGTTTAATTGCTGTAATTGAAAACAATTATAACGAAGATGGTTCTATTAGTATTCCTAAGGCATTACAGCCTTATATGGGTGGTATGACAGTGATTAAGTAAAAGGGAAGGAATTCCCTTTTATTTTACAATACTTATGTTATTTGTTTTGGTTATTTATTGATTAAATGTTATAATTCATTTTGTAAAAAAAAGAGGTGTTATTTTGAATCCTTTATTTATAAAGTTTTTGGAAGAGGCTACTACTGATGTAGCTCAAAGTCAATCAACACTTGATGAGGTAACAAACATCACCTGGAAAGATGTCCTAGATAAGATTATCGATTGGTCATGTAATACAGGTATTAAGGTTGTTATTGCATTAGTCGTTTGGATTGTTTCATTCAAGCTAATTAATTTCTTCTTTAAGAGATTAAGCAAGCGTCTTGCTAGAAAGAATGCAGATCCTACATTATCAAAGGTATTAGTTAATATTGCGAGAATTGCACTTAAGATTATTGTATTAGTTTGCTTAATTGGATATGTTGGTATTCAAACCGCATCTATATCTGCAGTAATACTTGCTATTGGTACAGGTATTTCATTAGCATTACAAGGTACTTTATCTAATTTTGCTGGTGGTGTCATCATTATTATTATGAGACCATTTAAGCTAGGAGATTTTATTACATCTAATGGTGAATCTGGTACTGTTGAGGATATTAAATTATTCTATACATATATCACTACACCAGATAATAGAGTTGTAATGATTCCAAATGGTTCTTTAGCAAATAATGTTATTGTCAATGCTTCAGCTAAGGATACAAGAAGAGTAGATGTGGAGATGTCTATTTCTTATTCGGCTGATTTAGAGCTTGCAAAGGCATTAGCTAAGAATGTGTGCGTTAAGAATGAAAAAATCTTTGCTACTCCAGCTCCATTTGCAGAGGTTATCAATTATGATAGCTCATCTGTTGTTCTTATTATTAGATGCTGGTGTGATAGAAAGGATTATTGGGATACAAAATTCTATATGCTTAGGGAGATCAAAAAGACATTTGATGAGAATGGTATCGATATTCCATTCAATCAATTGGATGTTAACCTTAAGACTCCAGTTCAAATCGAAAAGAAATAGACCTGTAGTTACCCTACAGGTTTATTTTTAAAAGGAGGGTATTATGTTAAGAAGATTTATTAGATACTATAGGCCATATAAGGGTATGTTTACTTTAGATATGTTAGCATCTTTATTAATTGCTATTATTGGTATGACATATCCTATTTTAACCAATTTAATCTTACGCCAAATTGTCCCAAGTGAGGAATTAGAACAAGGATATAAAATTCATTTAATAATTATCATTGGTGTAATTTTACTTGGATGCTATTTGGTTAGAATGGGGCTTCGTTATTTTGTTCAGTATTATGGTCATGTCATTGGTGTAAAGATGCAAGCGGATATGAGAAGAGAAATGTTTATTAAGCTAGAAAAGCTTCCTTTCTCTTATTATGATGAGCATGAAACTGGAAAGATTATGTCAAGAATGACTAATGATTTAATGGATGTTTCAGAGCTTGCTCACCATGGACCTGAGAATTTCTTTATTAGTGGTATTTCTTTAGTATTATCCATTGGATATTTAATTTATTTAAATTGGATATTTGCATTAATTATCTTTGGTGTTGTACCACTACTTATTATCATTACTTTAATTGTTAGGAAAAAAATGACTAATGCATTTATGGAAACAAGAAAAAATGTTGCTATTATTAATGCTTCTTTAGAATCTTCTATTTCTGGTATTCGTGTAACTAAGGCATTTACCAATAGTGAAAAGGAATTAGAAAAGTTTGAGGTTGGTAATGAAAAATATGTAAAATCTAGAAGCTATGCATACAAGGCTATGGGTATTTATTTTTCATCAACTACATTTGTTACTGATTTGTTTAATGTGGCATTATTAGTTGGTGGTGGTATTTTAGTTGCATTTAATCTTTTAAATTTAGCTGAATACGTTACATTTGTTGTTTCTGTAAATCTATTTATTAATCCATTAATGACATTGATTAATTTTGTTGAGCAATATCAAAATGGTGTAACAGGATTTAAGAGATTTTGTGAGATTGTAGATGAAAAGGAAGAGGTAACCGATCCTGATGCTAAGGATGTAGAAAAGCTAGAGGGTGAAATTGAATTCCATGATGTATCATTCACATACGTTAATAACAATTATGAGAATGAACAATCAAAGGATATTGATACAAAGGCTGTATTACATCATGTATCCTTTAAGCTAGAAAAGGGTAAGACAATTGCCTTGGTTGGTCCATCTGGTGGTGGAAAGACGACAATTTGTCATTTAATTCCTAATTTTTATAAATGTAGTGATGGATATATCTCTATTGACGGGTATAATATAAATAAGCTATCCTTTGAATCTTTAAGAAAAAATATTGGTATTGTACAGCAAGATGTATTCTTATTTAATGGTTCTATGAAGGAAAATATCTTATATGGTAAATTAGATGCTACAGATGAAGAGGTTATAGAGGCGGCTAAGAGAGCAAACATTCATGATTACATTATGACACTAGAGCATGGATATGATACTCAAATTGGTGAGCGTGGTGTAAGATTATCTGGTGGACAAAAACAAAGATTGTCTATTGCTAGAGTATTTTTGAAAAATCCATCTATTCTAATATTAGATGAGGCAACTAGTGCTTTAGATAATACAACTGAGATTATGATCCAGCAAGCATTAGATGAACTATGTAAGGGAAGAACTACCATTGTAGTTGCTCATAGGCTATCAACAATAAGAAATGCTAATGAAATTTTAGTTGTTATGGATGGTAAAATTGTTGAGTCTGGTACTCATGAGGAATTGTTATTAAAGGATGGAGAGTATAAAAAGCTTTATTTACAACAATTTAGAGATGAGAAAAAGTAGGTGATTTTGTGGAAAAGAAACAATATGTACCAAAGACCATTGCTTTAATCGCATTTGTCTTAACATTTTCAATGCTAATACTTGCGATTGTTTTTGATATTGTTATTTTTGGAGAAGTCATATTAAACTTTATAGCTGCTTGTATACTAACTCCTTTTTTATTCTTAATATTTGTAGCTCTTTGGTTTTTAAGCTGTATATTTATCTTTGGTATTTCTTTAACTGATACCTATGGCTTTTGGCCACTTGATTGGACAGTAAAGGCATTTAAGGAGATTGTAGGAGAGGCATCAGTTACATCTTCTCAATTAGATTTATTTAGAGGCATTAGAATCCTTATTTTAGTTGTTTGTATTACAACCTTTATTCTATCCATTATTGCATTAAAAATGCATAAAAAGGCAAAAATTGAGGGTTTGGAAAGAAAAACAGTTAAAGGGTTTGCGATACCTGCGATTATATTTTCAATCTTTGGAATAATTTCTGGATTTGGTATTTTAGTTATTATTTCGGCAGTATAATGAATGGGCAATAGATAATTCTATTGCTTTTTCTTTTTGTATTAGAATATAATAAGATAAATAGGAGGTTTCAAATGAAACAAGCAAGATATAATCGATTCAACAATTTAATACCATTATCCTTAGATAGCTTATATGAGGGTAATCAAAAAACCTATAATGATTTAAAGCAAAATATTAAAAATGTAATAGAAGTAGAAGCTCCTCTTACCTTAAATACATTAAAGGCTAGATTAAGAGAAGCGTTTAATGTGGCTAAGATTAGCCAAAAGGCATTAGATATTATTAATGAAATATTAGAAAATTTAGGAGTTATTAAGACTGATAATTTATTTGATGTGGTGTTATGGCCACAAACGGGGATTTTTGATTTAGATGCCTTTAGAGTAAATAGCGATAGATTAATATATGATATTCCTTATCAAGAGATGATTATTTTATTTAATGAATATGATTTAAAAGGAGAAGAATTGTATAGAGCTATATTGGCGTATTTTGATTTACAGGTTTTAACTAAAAAAGCAGAAAATTATTTATCTTTTGTTGAATCAAAGCTATAGCATATTTAGGCGAGATGTATTCTCGCTTTTTCTTTTTTTAATAATTGTTAAGGGTATAAAAATTGTTATTTATTTCATATTTTCCTAAAATTATCGCAGAAAACGCTTTCCGAACACTTGTAAAACGCTTTCATTCAAATAAAATTCATTTTAAAACAAGTAATTTTTTCGAAACACGAAAATAACGAAAATTTAAGTTTGTTATTCGTAGACAAAATTGGCACATTAATTAGGGATTATGTTCATCTAAAAAGAACAATTTTTCCAAAATCGAAAATCTTTAAAAAAATATCAGAAAATAATCTGGATATGTTTCGGTAAAATGAGTAAATTTTGAAATTATTTTCGTAAATGTTATACTTTAGACAGATGTTTTAATTTATCGTTTCAAAGTAGGTTTTTATTATTTTTAGCTAGGAGGAGAGAAAACTATGTTAAAACGTAAATTCATTATAAAGGCATCACTTATATTAGGAACGGCAGGCTTAGTAGCAACTGGTATTTATGTATCACAAGCTAAAGAAGAGCCTATTTCAGTTTCTACTATGAGTGGTGCCTTAAATTTTTATGAATCGAATTCATCTGACTTTGCAGATACTGTTCAGGATGGACAAATCTTACAGTGCTTCTGTTGGTCATATAATGAAATTATGCAATACATTCCAAAGATTGCATCTCAGGGATTTACTGCAATTCAAACATCTCCAGTTCAGGTTTGTAAGGAGCAAACTGTAGATGATGGAAAGGGTAATCCAAGAACTGCAAAGGGAATGTGGTGGGCATATTACCAGCCTGCAGCTTTTACAATTGATGATACAGGTGATAATGCCTTAGGTACACCTGAGGAATTCAGACAAATGGTTGAAATGGCACATCAATATGGAGTTAAGGTTTTAGTTGATGTTGTTGCAAATCACTTAGGTAACCAATGGGTTGCAGATTCTTTATGTGAAAGAGCATACTATTATGAATGGGAAATTGCTGGTATGGATAAGCCATATAGTGAAGGCGGATATATTCCATATACTGGTGAATATTGGAAATTCCAAAATGGTGAAACTTCTACTGTTCCAGTAATTGATACATATTATTATAAGGATACATTAAAATTTCATCCATATTCTATTCAAGATAATGACGAGCCAGGAAATATTACACAGGGTAATATTGGTATGATGGATTTGGATACTAAAGATCCAGTAGTACAGGATGCAGTAGCTGATTATCTAGAAGAATTAATATCCTATGGTGTTGATGGATTTAGATTTGATGCTGCAAAGCATATTGAAACTCCATATGATCAAATATCTTCTAATTTCTGGCCTACAGTTATTGGTAGAGCAGAGGCAGCCGCTAGCGCTTTAGGAAAAGATCTATATTGCTATGGTGAAATTCTAAATCGTCAAGGAATCGGAAGAAAATTATCTTGGTATACAAATTGTGGCGTTAATATTACAGATTCTGGTATGGGTCATAATATTGTAGAAAATGGTGGTTCAGGATTTTCTTCATTCAATTATGCAGACGATGAGAATTATGAAAATTATAGAACACATATGGTAACATGGGCTGAATCTCATGATAACTATATGGGAACTCAAGATACTCACAACAAAAGTGAAGAAATTATTAATAAATCCTATGCAATTTTAGGTGCTAGAAAGGATTTTGCTACACTATATTGTGCAAGATTTGAAAATTATGAGACTTCATATTTGGGTAGTGTAGCTTGCCTAAATGGTTGGAGCTATGATTCTGTTGGTGCTATTAATAAATTCCATAACTATTATGCTAAGGCAAATGCCAATGAAAATTGTTATATGGATAATGGATACACTTGTGTTGAAAGATATACAGGTAATGTATCTTCAGATAATGGTATTGTTATAGTTGGTAATAGTGGTAATTGTAGTGTTGGTTGCACACATCTTTCAGCCGGCACATACACAGATGCAGTTACTGGTAATACATTCGTTGTTAACAATGGTAAGATTACAGGTAAGGTTGGCGATTCTGGAATTGCTGTAATATATAGTGCAGCTCCAGTTAATGGTCCAGCTATTAGTGCATCTTTAGAAAGTGGCAGTATTAGATATGATAATTTATCTGTGACATATAAGTTTAGAAACGCTGCAGCTGTATCTATTACAGTTGATGGTAAATCTGTTTCTTCTAATACAGCATCTACAGTAGTAAATGTTTCAAATATTGATGAAGGTCAAACAGTTACAATAGTAGTAAATGTTTTTGGTATCGATGGTACTTCAATTACTAAAACATATACTTATACTAGAGTATACTCTTTAGGATTTGCTCCACTATATTTCCAAAATAGTTACAATTGGTCTACAGTTAATGCATATTGTTGGAATGATACAACCGGTGCTAAGAATCAAGAGTGGCCAGGTGTTCAATTAAATAATACAGTATTAGATAAGAATGGTAATACTTGCTATGTATGTGATTTTGATTTAGATCAATATGATCATGTAATTTTTAATAATGGTAATGATCAAACAGTTGATATTTTAGTTACACAATCCAAGGAATATACAATTTCTGGTACATTAAATAATAAATACACAGTAACTGAATCTAATTATGAAGCATATACCAATCCAACACCAAATCCAGACCCAGATCCAATTTCAAATGTGATTACAGTTGATTTTGAGAATGGTGAGAATTGGTCAAATGTATATGCATATTGCTGGAATGATGCAACCGGTGCTAAGAATGCACAGTGGCCAGGTGAAAAAGCTACAAGTCTAGGTATGGATACCAATGGACATAATGCATATTCATATGATGTTGATTTAACACAATATGATAGAATTATCTTCACAAATAATGCTGGAAGCCAAACAGCTGATTTCACATTAACAGATGAAACTACAGGCTTCACATTAGGCGGTAGTAGATATGATTTTGCTTCTTATGTTGCACCAGACCCAACACCAAATCCAGACCCAACACCAGATCCAGATCCAATTCCAAATGTGATTACAGTTGATTTTGAAAATGGTGAGAATTGGTCAAATGTATATGCATATTGCTGGAATTCAACTACATTTGAAAACAACGGCAATTGGCCAGGTGTCAAAGCTACAAGCTTAGGTATGGATATCAATGGACATAATGCATATTCATATGATGTTGATTTAACACAATATGATAGAATTATCTTCACAAATAACGCGGGAAGCAAAACAGCAGATTTAACATTAACAGAAAAAACTACAGGCTTTACTTTAGGTGGTAGTTCTTATGATTTTAAAATGAAGGAATCTCATGAGATTACAATTTATTTTGAGAATACTGTAAATTGGTCTAACGTATATGTATATCTATGGAATAATCAAACTCAGGTTACCGCA
>Ga0310694_10003695_pt1 | contig 14979 bp, 12 predicted proteins | sample 174DNAGHGhighgp2_FD_203884 | JGI IMG/M metagenome (GOLD analysis project Ga0310694, IMG submission 203884) | Sheep rumen microbial communities from Palmerston North, Manawatu-Wanganui, New Zealand - 1742 DNA GHGhigh gp2 (v2) (version 2) | ecosystem: Host-associated > Mammals > Digestive system... | reverse complement strand
TTCGTCAAGTTTCTTTAAGAAGCCTTTTGTGCCTCCAAAGAGGTCAATCAGTCCTTGCGGGTCTTGCGGAACGAACCACATATATTGCCAGGCGTTGCCTTCCACGAAGCAAGGCTGTTCGTACGACAACGGATCGAAGCCTTCCATCCAGTTACCCTTCTCATCTTTCGGACGGAAGAAGCCCGTTTCAGGGTCGAAGAGGTTTTTGTAGAACATGCTTCGACGATAAAAACGCTCATAGTCATCCATTTTTCCAAGTTTCTTGGCCACCAAAGCCACACAAGCGTCGTCGAAAGCCTGCTCCATGGTGATGCTGACGCTCTCATCTTGCAAAGTTTGAGGCATGTAACCATATTTTTCCCAAATCTCAAATGGTGAGTTGAAGTGGCTTCGAGTGCTACTCTCGACCATGGCTTGATACGCAGCTTCCACATCGATGCCTGGAATCTCGGCCATGATAGCATCGGCGAGCACGGGGATGGCGTGGTTGCCAATCATGCAGTAGTTGTCTTGTCCCCAAAGGTCCCAAATGGGCAAGTAGCCGTAGGTCTGGTGATGCAGCACCATATCTCTCACGAACTGCGCGGCAATGTCGGGCGCAATGAGTGTGTAAAGCGGATGTGCGGCACGGAAGGTGTCCCAAAGACTGAAGGTGCTGTGATAGGTCTGTCCCGGAGGCATCTGCTTGATTTCAAAATTGGTGTCCATATAGCGACCGACCACGTCGCTCATGGTGTTGGGTTGCATCAGCACATGGTAGAGTCCCGTGTAGAAGATGGTCTTCTGCTCTTCGGAGCCTTCGATGTCAATGCGGCTAAGCTCTCGCTGCCAAATGTCATGGGCAGCTTTGACATAACCGTCAAAATCCCAACTTTGGGCTTCGGCATACATGTTGGTTCTTGCGCCAAAATTGTCGACAGGCGAGATGGCGACTTTTATCATCAACTCCCGACCATCGGCTGGGTCGAAGCTCAATGCCGCCCTCAGTGTTCTGCCATTCACCACATCGCTATTACCGACATTCAGTTCGCCGTTCATCAACAAATGTTGCTTGAATGGCTTAGAAAACTCGGCGCGAAAATACACTTTGCGCATCTTGGCCCAACCTGTGACGACGCGGTAGCCTTCGATGGTGTGGTCATCGACGAGGCGAATCTGTGCCTGAATCACATCGTAAGTGCGGCGTTTCGAGTAATAGGCATCGCCACGGAAGGTACCTCGATCGAGGTCGAGGACAACGGTCTGGGGCTGGCCTTCAGGGAAAGTATAACGATGGATGCCCGTTCGTGTGGTGGCCGAGAGTTCCACATTCACGCCACTCTCCTGCAACAACACTTGATAATACCCAGGTCTTGCCGATTCCTTATTATGACTATAGTGCTGTCCGAAGTCAGCGGCCTTCAACTGCTCGGGTGTCACTGCTGTGCACAAAGGCATGAGACTCACATCGATAAGGTCAGTGCAGCCCGTGCCGCTGAGGTGGGTATGGGTGAAGCCAAAGATGACATCCTTGTTGTAGTCATAACCCGAGCAAGGGTCCCAAGTGACCATTTGCTCCGTCTCGGGGCTCAGCTGCACCATGCCTTGGGGCATCGTGGCACCGGGGAAGGTGCTACCGCTGAGGGCGCCTGTCTCGTCGGTCTGCGTGCCGATGAAAGGGTTCACATATTGGGTGTAGTCGTGGGCGCTTTGGGCACAGAGGAATAGGGGCAACAAAAGAATTGCTGCCAGAAAGACCTTGTTCTTTGTCATATTTGTTATTCCTTCACCAGCTTAATCGTGCTTGTACCGGCCTCACTTGAGATGCGTGCCATATAAACACCCTTGGCAACATCGCTGAAGTCGAGTTCGGCATGGCCTTCAGGCAGCGCGGCAGACATCACCTGTCTTCCAAACAAGTCGAAGACCATTACCTCTCCATTGGTTGTATTAGCCTCAATCATGACGCGACCCGAAGTAGGATTTGGGCTGACACTCACGGCAAAAGAAGTAGATTCTTCAACGCCATCGTCAATATAATTCCCCACCCTCACATCGTCAACATAAACACCATCGGCATCGTTCGACTTTGCCCTAAAAGCGATATAGTATGTGTCGGAGGCAGAGGGTAGCGCATACGATACTTCCTCCCAGTCCTCGTTGGCAGAGGTAAAATTATCGAGCAAATGCCAGGAATCGTTAGGAGAGGTGGCATAGTAAACGGAAAGCTCGTCAACATTGCCCCCTAGACTAGGCTGCATATGCTTGAAAGTAAGGGTTGGCTTGGTAACACCAGTGATGTCCAAAGGAGCAGAGACGAGCCAAGCTACATCGCCCAGCCAGATGAAGAAAGCCGTGTTGTTGAGAATAAGATAGCCCGGGTCGATCACCCAGCCATCCTCGCCTGCTTCAATTTGGTTTTGCCAGCACACAAACTCCTCCGAAGCTTCAAAGTCGTCGAAATAAGGCGTATCATCGGTGACAACAATCACGTCGCATAGTGTTTTGAACGTCGTAGGCTGCGACCACTCCGATTCCATTCCATCGCCACAGTTGGCTTTCACACGAAAGTTATAATCTGTGTTTGGCTCCAACATCTCCATAAGATAAGGTTGCGAAGTCACGGTAGTTTGGTGTCCGTTTATGTCAATCGTCCAGCTCTCTTCGTTGCCTACCGCAGACCATCCAAGGAGGGCTGAGTTAGTGGTGATCTCAGTGGCACTCAACCCCGAAGGACGAGCACAGCCGCCAGCGGTGGCAATCTCAACATCGTCAATAAAGATGTAGTAGCCGCCATTGCTGTGACCCAAGAACGAGATCTGAAAGGTGGAACTCAAGTCGTCCAACGTGAATGAGGCATCGTAGGAATTCGACCAGTCGTTGATGCTATATGTGGCCAATTGGTGCCAATTGTCGGAAGGGGACGTGCGATAGCTCACCGTGAGCTCGTCATTATCATACAAGGCCATCATCGCATAAACGAAACTAAATGTAGCGGTGTTGCTACCCGTCAAATCGAAGGTGGGCGACACCAGTCGGGCTTCTTGACCCGCACTGGCATTTTGGAAAGCCGCCACGTTGGAATTCGTTCCTTGCATTACCGCCCAAGTGGCAGAGCTTGTCGTCTCCACTGTCCAACATTCCATCTCACCTGATTGAAAATCCTCGAAATAGGATTGGCCTGGGGCGATAGGAATGGTGCATTGTGCAACCGCAGTAGCGGCACCAAATAATAAAACCATTACGGTAGCAAATAGTGCTTTTGAATAGTAGTGCTTGTTTTTCATAGTGTTTCTTTTTTTAATAATAATGAATAATTTACGAGGCAAAGATATGTATTTATGTTGAATGTTGAATTGAGCTATTAACTGTCTGTCATCAGCTATCAGCACCGTATGACCAAGCTGAAAGCTGACGGCTGATAGCTTATCATTTTTTTCCAAAGTAATACTGTCCCTTCCCAACCGTGGCTTTGCCGTATTGGATGGCATTCACAGGACAATGGTGATAACATCCCATGCACATCGTGCAGTTGCCATTCCATTTTGGACGATCATCTTCAAGAGTGATGTTCTTTAATGGGCAGACTTCCACGCACTTGCCGCAATGGATGCAGGCATCGGTGACGCGATAGCTCTTGTCGTTGGTAGCCATCTTGCTGAAGCCAGGGTTGATCAATCGGCTCTTGAACCAGGCTGCGCCACCTTTTGTCATTTTGGAAAAACTTTCCTTGTTTTGCAGACGCAAAATACAATCGTTCACTAGCTTATCGGCGGCGACAATCTTTCTTTTTGCGTTTTCGTCGGTGTCGAGTTTGAAGCCAGGCATACCAATGTAAGTCTCAGGCATTTGCACGCTAAAGCAAGCATTGAGATTCCAACCTTTTTGCTCCAACGCCTTACGGAGGATGTCCTCGGCGAGGCCACATTCGTCGCCGCAGGTGCAGGCAAAATAAATGTACCTTTTTGACGGCCCTTCGACAAGCTCAGGGACCTTAACTGTCACTTTTTTCACAAAATCCATCACCAGTTTCGGAGGTCCCCAAGCATAGATGGGAAACACGAATCCGAGGCGTTCGCCTTCGGCCAACTCATATTCATAGCGGCCTTCACGCGCCGATTCGGGGATAAACACCAATGTGTCGTTGAGACCTGCAGCGATAGTTTCCGCCACGTATTTGCTGTTGCCACAGCCAGAAAAATAAAAGATCATAATGCTAGTTTTTTTAGAACATACAAGCCCAGCCAAACTTTCTGGAGATTTCTCGTAATAAATTCAAGTCACCCACTGGGATTGTAATTGAAACAGTTTCTTTTTGTTTATTACGCTCCTCAATACCTGCTGAATCAATATCGTATTGCGTTTGTAAATTCATCCAAACCTCAGCAGGAATACCCATAGCCTTTTCCAATGCCATGGCTACAGAAAGCGAAATCGAACGTTTTCCATTGATAGTTTCACTAAGAACAGAAGGTTTAATACCAGTCAATTCCGACAGTTGTTTCTGCGTCATATTTCGCTCTTTTAGTTCATCCTTAATCATTTCTCCAGGATGAGTCGCAATAAAAGGGGTTATTCTATTATTATTCATAATGCTTTGAAATTTCGATTATTAATGTGTTTACAATAATTCCGTTCCCATCAGGTGAACTCTCAAAATGCAATCTGTATTGGGTGTTTATCCATACCACTTCCACTCCTTTTAAGTCCCCTTTCTTTTTCTCATAATGCAGAGACTTAATTAAATATAAATCTTCAACACGTGTCGCCGCTTTTAAATAATTCACCGTTTTGACATATTGCTTCACTACATCTAAAGGCAACTTCTTGTATTTTCGTTCTTTAGTTGAACCTGTCGTGTAAAGTTCTTCTAATGCATTATCGTCAAATGATATGTTCATTTATTCCAATATTACACGGCAAAAATAAAACTATTTTGCGAATAATTATCAAATTTGCGAAATTTTTCTTCGTGTAAAGTATTATTGTACTTTTGCATCCGCAAAAACAAAAACTCAAATGCCCAAACCCTCCCTCAACCGTTCGATACTGAAACTCGCCGTCCCCAACATCATCAGCAACATCACCGTGCCGCTGTTAGGCTTTGTCGACATGGTGCTGATGGGTCATCAAGACAGCATCGCCTACATCGGGGCCATCGGCTTAGGTGGCACCATCTTCAGCGTGATGTACTCCATCTTCAGCTTCATGCGGGCGGGCACCACAGGCTTTACCGCGCAAGCCTACGGTGCCAACGACCGCGCCGAAATTGCCTATTCGCTTTATCGCTCACTCTGCATCGCGCTGATTGCCACCGTTATGGTGCTTTCGTTACAAGGTCCAGTGGAATGGCTCAGCATGAAATTGCTCAACGGCAGTGAAGAAGTGTTGGCTTATACTTCAACCTATTTTCGCGTGCGCATCTGGGCGGCACCAGCGGTGCTCTGCCTCTATTCCTTCAACGGCTGGTACATCGGGATGCAAAACACCACCATCCCGATGGTCATCGCCATCCTCACCAATGTGGTCAATATCATTTTGAGCATCATTTTCGTCAACGCGATGGGCAAGGGCGTGGCGGGCGTGGCCCTAGGCACTGTCATCGCGCAGTATTGCGGCTTGATTACGGCTGTCGTTTTCCTTTTTGCCAAGTTCCGCCATCATCTCATCCCCATCAAACGGGTTATCTTACTGCAAGCCGACAAGCTGAAGCGTTTCTTCAAGGTGAACGCCGACTTCATGATCCGCAGCATCCTGCTTGTGTTGAGCATCGCCTTCTTCAACAACCAGTCGGCCAAGCTCGGCGACGACATGCTGGCCGTCAACATGATCCTGATGCAGTTCTTCTACATCTTCTCTTACTTCACCGATGGCTTTGCATACGCGGGCGAGGCCTTGGTGGGCCGTTTCACGGGTGCGCATGACCCGAAACAACTCCGCCAGACCGTCAAATTGTTGTTCCTTTGGGGATTCCTCATCGCTTTGCCGTTCACTTTGCTCTATGCCATCTTCCCCGATTGGTTCATACGTCTCGTCAGCGACCAGCCCGACATCATCCCGATGGCCAAGCCCTATCATATATACCTTGCCGCCATCCCGTTCATCACCTTCGCCGCCTTCCTTTGGGACGGTGTATACATCGGTGCCACGGCAGCACGAGCCATCCGTAACACTATGCTTATCTCAGCCATTGGCGTGTTCCTGCCCGCCACCTTATTATTAATGCCTCGCTTCGGCAACCATGGATTATGGGTTGCCTTCCTATTGTTTATGGTAGCACGCGGCCTGAGCATGACCTTGATGGCGAAAAAGGCGGTGTTTGAAACGAAATAAATCCCTACCTTTGCCAAAAATTTCACCCATGGAAGAGATTCTCAAATTCCTTGATGACGTACTTCACAACAACAACCGTCCTTGGTTTCAGGAGCATAAGCAACAATACCAAACGGCGCAGGCCAATTTCAACGCCTTGGCCGAGCAAATCATCACCGGCGTGCAGAAGTTCGACGACAACTGCAAAGGTCTAACCTTGAAGGATTGCACCTACCGCTTCTACCGCGACACCCGTTTTTCGCCCGACAAGCGGCCCTACAAGACCCATTTCGGCGTGTTCGTCTGTCCCGAAGGCAAGAAGTCGATGCTGAGCGGTTACTACTTCCATCTGGAAGCCAAAGAGTCGGAATACCTCGGCCACAACATGCTCTGCACGGGAATGTACATGCCCGACACAGCCATGCTGAAAACCATCCGCGATGAGATTCTCTTCAACGGCGAGCCCTTAGTGGAAGCCATCGCCAAAGCCAAAGGTTTCGACCTTGACACCAGCCACGCCATGAAACGCGTGCCCAACGGCTATCCCAAGGACCATCCTCAGGCCGAGCTCTTCAAGCAGCGCGACTGGCTTGTGGTGCAAGACCTTCCCGAAAAACGCCTTTCCGACCCACATCTCGTCGACTGGGTGCTGAGTGAGTTCGAGAAGACGAAGGACTTTTGCCAATGGCTGAATAGAACGGTGAAAGGGGAATGACACCAAAAGGCAATGGCATCATGAAACATAGAGTGTTTGCATTGGCATTCCTTCTTGGTTTGAGCCCGACGATGGCTTCGTGCGGCCACAGTAACCAACCTGTGAGCGAAAGCCCTAAAAGCGACATCGTTGAAGAAGCCACACCACTGATAGAGGAAGAAACTGTCGACACCATTTTTTGGTCGTACGATAATGTTGAAGACACGGTGATGTTAGGGACCTATGTGTTCGCTTCCCAGCCTATTCCAGAGGAAGTGGAAACGCGCATGAGAGGCCGATCGTTTCCTGCCAATGCCAAGATTTCCATGAGCCAACTTCGCTATCTCACGCTTCCCTATTACGATTTCGAAGGAAACATTCAAAAGGGCGAGTTGATCTGCAACAAAGCCATCGCCCATGACTTGCTTTGTGTCTTCCGAGCCTTGTTTTCAAAGGCTTATCCTATCTACAGCATTCGTTTGGTAGACGATTTTGACGCCTCCGACGAAGCCTCGATGCAAGCCAACAACACGTCTTGTTTCAACTATCGTTACATTACAGGCACCAGAATCCTTTCACGACACTCCTACGGCATGGCTGTCGACATCAATCCTTTGCAGAACCCTTGCGTAAAAGGCAAACTGATCCAACCGTCGACGGCAGAAGAATTTGTGGATAGAAGCAAGGATTTCCCGCACAAAATCGACAAAGACGACTACTGCAAAGAGGTCTTCACCTCATACAGATTCCGATGGGGCGGCAACTGGCGCAGCATGAAAGACTATCAGCATTTTGAGAGGTAATGACAAAAAACGTAAAGGCATAACACGCCTCCCTTCCAAAGAAAAACAATCTAAAAACAGAAAATTTCTTTTCATATTTTAACATTTTGGTATAGTTTTTGTATAAAAGCAGCCGCAATATAAAGATTATGACCCCATAAAAAATTGTCAAGTTTGAACAAGGGTAGGTTTCTTTGCCCTTGTTTTAATCTCGCTTAAAAACAACCAATTCGTTAATATACAACAACTTAAACACATATAGTCAATGAAAGACAGTTACATTCAAAAGCAACTCCCAACGAACAGCAACACCCTCTCCAGCTTCAATGCTCACCAAACACAATTGGTGAAGTTACATCTCGCTCTCGTCAGTACTATGGTGAAATTGTTCTTAACTGACAACGTGCTCAATGTAAGCCCACGAGCCGTTCACAAACGCATCAAGAACGCAATTGGCAAACTGCGCACCTTCAGAAGGTGCCAGCTCACCTTACCGCATGTGGCCTAACACACTTTTTTTTCAGCCCCTTGGTTGAAAAGCCACATTCGGGGCTATATAAAATGCACGACAACACCAAGGAAATCTTACAACTACAGAACTATTTCTTCCCTGGTGATTTGAATAACTCCAGGATTATCATATAATCCCGGAAATAAATACTACCTTTGCTATCGAATAATAAACCATCAAACGAAAAAGAATCACCATGAAAATACTACATACCAGCGACTGGCACTTGGGACATGTGCTTTACGGTCACGACCGCACTAATGAACAACAAAATATGCTTGACCAGATGGTTAAGATTGTAGAAGAGACAAAGCCCGACCTGTTTCTCGTGTCAGGCGACGTATACCACACTGTAGACCCAAAGCCTGCAGTACAGAAGATGTTCAACAAAGCCATTGCAGCCTTATGCAAGACCTGCCCAGAAATGACTATCGTCGTCACGGCAGGCAACCATGATAGTGGCACGAAACACGAGATTTTCAAAACGCCATGGGAAGCGCTCAACGTATTTATGGTGGGCAAGTTCGACAAGGATCACCTAGACGCACACATCATTGAGATACCTGACAAAGGTTATGTCATTGCTCTACCTTTCACCAACGATCGTTTTCTGCCGGAAGACATCTACCAACAACTGATGAACTTAGTTAATCAAAAGAACAAGGATAACTTGCCCGTGGTCTTCAGTGCACACACAGCCATCTCGGGAGTCGATTTCATGGGACACGAGGAAGTAAGCGACAAACGCGTGGGAGGCGTGGACGTTGTCGACATCAGTTCCATAGGCACCGGATACGACTATTTGGCGTTAGGCCATATCCACAAACCCCAATTTGTGCATACGGGCAAGCATAATGTCCGCTATAGTGGTTCGCCCATGGCGGTCAGCTTCGACGAAGCCTACTCTCATTCCGTGACAATTGTGGACATCCCTGCACACAACGCAGTGCTCACCGACGACAATTATACCTTCGTGGAGATAAACAATCCGCGCCCGCTGGTGACATTGCCAAATCCCGAAGACACAACAGAGTTCGGTCAATGGAATGACGTGTATGCGCAGTATGAGTCATATCCCGTCGATAAAAAAGCATACATTCGCCTCAACATCATAGACCTTGAAAATATACCATCTAATGCCTACGACGAAGCCGTTGTGCAGGCAAAAGACAAGGACTATATCTTTTGTCACATCAACGCCAAACGTAGAACCTTTGACCACGGCAGCGGCAGTCAGCAACAAATGACCGTGGAAGAATTCCAAGCCACCGACCCATGGAGCGTGGTAAAGATGTTTGCCGCCGACACTCACAATGCCTTGTTTAACGAACAAGAGATGCAACCGTTGTTTGAAGAAGTATTGGACAAACTAAAAATCAAGGAGGACTAATCATGAAACTGAAAAAACTGGAGATCCACAATATTGCATCCATAGAGGATGCCGTCATCGATTTTGAAGCCAAACCGCTGTCGGACAGCAATGTCATTCTTATCACAGGTGAAACAGGAGCCGGCAAATCCACCATTTTGGATGCCATCTGTCTGGCCCTCTACGCCACCACGCCACGCATGAACAACTCGGAGATGGACGGCAAATGGGAAGAAAGCGATGCCGACACATTGGATATCACGGATACTATGCAGTTGATGCGAAAAAACACATTGGAAGCCTATACACGTCTTTCGTTTTTGGGCAACGACGGCAATGCATATTTGGCCGAATGGCACGTAGTTCGCAAGAAAAAAAACCTTGACCGCACCTGGTCTTTGGAAAACGAAACCCACCCAGAAGCCACTCCTCAACCTGGCAATGGCAAAGGAAGCGGTAAGGACAAGGAAATGATAGAAGCCATCCAAATGGCCGTAGGACTGACCTTCGACCAGTTCTGCCGCACCACCATGCTGGCGCAAGGCGAATTCACCCGTTTTCTCAAGTGCAGCAACAAAGAGAAGGCAGGCATTCTCGAAAAAATCACCAACACCGAGCAATACGCGGAGATTGGAGCAAAAGTGTACGATCTGACACACCGCAAGTACGAGAAGGAAATGAACGAGGTGGACCCAAAGAAAAAAGAACAGGCGATGAAGCCGGAACAAAGAGCTGCTTTGGAGGAGAACCTTAAAAACATTGGAGAACAACTAAAATTGTTGAACACCCAACTTGAGACCGAGCAAAAGAAGGTAAATTGGTTGACGACAGATAAAACCCTTCGCGACAACCAAACAAAAGCACTGGATGCATTGACTCAAGCCAGAGAAGCCATGGAGACAGAGACATTTAAAACCATGCAGCAGAATGTGCAGGATTGGGACCGCACATACGATGCCCGCACCTGGTTGACTGGCATCCACGAGGCAAAAAGGGCAATATCCCGCGCTGACCAAGCCATCGAGCAGCTACAGTCCCAGTTCATCACCTTACGCAACGGACAAGAATACATCCGTCAAGAAATTGAGGTAATTACCGGGCTGATCAAGAAAATTGATGATGAAATCCAAGCCGAAGGAGGCAAACAGGCTTCTGCAAATGAGCTGAGTGTGCAAAAAGAAGGGGCAGTGACAATGCTAGGCCATATTCGTGTTGCCCAAGCTGAAGTCAAGACCTATTTCGACAAACAATCAACACGAGAGAACACAAAGAAAAAACTCGACGAGCAAGCCATTGCCATTGTGGAGAAAACCAAGCGACTTGACGAGTTACAACCTAAGGTAGAAGAGGCAAGAAGAGAATACGAAAGGTTGGACAAAGAATACGAGCGTCTGAACTTGGCAATCGACACCTTGGCCGAAAAGCTACGCGAAAACTTGCAAGTGAACCACAAATGCCCGATTTGTGGCCAAGCTGTGAAATCGCTTGACACCGTTCCGCACGAGGAACAACTAAAAGCCATTGTAGCCAAGGCAAAAAAGAATCGCGATGACGCCAAAACAGTGTTTGACGATCTTACCAATCAGCAAAACACATATTTGATCTGGCTGAAACAAAACAAACCGGCTTACGACAAAGAGCTGAAGGCGTTCCAAGAAGACCAATCGCTCCAAAAAGCCCAAGAGGACGCGTTGCGCTCATTAGGAAAATGCCACATCGGACAATTGGATGAACACACGACTGAGGTCTTGAAGCAAGTTATGGAAAAAACAGAACAGCAGAAAACCAACCTCGAAAAAAGAATCAAACGCGCCATGGACCGCGAAAAACTTCAGCGCGACCTTGACGATTTGAAGAAAAACAAGGCTGACCTTTTGAAAGTGTCATTCGAACAGTTACTCGAGATGATACCCGAATGGAAATCGTTCGGACCTCAAAAAGCAATAGCACTGCCCAACATACTAGACAAAATGCAGTCGTTGTCAAACCAAATATCGGCGGCCTTAACAACCAAGGAGAAGGCCATGGACAGCCACCAAACCAACCGTAAACAACTAGATGACTACTTAGGCGAGCACCCCGATATGACAGAACCTCGCTTGGAGCAACTGCTGCAACTCAAGGACCAAATTGGGCAGCAGCGTCAATCTATGGAAAACAAAACCAAGGCCTTGGCTGGCGCACAAGGAGCGTTGGACACCGTTAACAGACAATTGGAAGACCACCAGAAGGTCAAGCCGGAGATTTCTGAGGGCGAAACCATCGCGTCGCTGCAAGACACCGTCAATGTCCTAAAGGAGCAGGTAGCTCCTTTGGGAAAAGAATCGGGTGCCATTGAACAACAATTGAAAGACGACGACAAGAGAAAAGAGGATTTGGCCAACCTTAAGACTGAGTATGACAAGAGAAAAGCCGTGTTTGAACGTTGGAACAAGTTGGACAAGCTGATTGGAGATGACAAAGGCGACAAATTCCGTCTTATCGCGCAGAGTTATATCCTCGCCAATCTGGTTAAGACTGCCAACGTCCACATGCACACCCTCACCGACCGTTATACGTTGCATGCGGTGCCCGGACAAGAGCTAATCATCCTCGTCGAAGATACTTATCAAGGCGGAGTGAGACGTCCGGCGAGCACCATCTCGGGTGGCGAGAGTTTCCTCGTCTCTTTAGCCTTGGCCTTGGCCTTAAGCGAGATTGGCCAAAGCTTGAAAGTGGAAACCTTGTTCATCGACGAAGGTTTTGGTACGCTGAGCGGCGAGCCTTTGTACAAAGCTATCGAAACACTCGAGTCGCTGCATGCCAGCAACAATCGTCAGGTATGTGCTATCAGTCACCGCGAAGAAGTGAAGGAAAAAATACCTGTACAAATTCAGGTCAATCAGAACCCGCAATCGTCCAGCAGCACGATTGACATCGTTCCGCATTTGTAACTATTGTTGTAACTTTTTCCACACCTCTGGTTGAAAAACCCGTTGGTTCGTATTCTGAAACCATCTATTTCGATATAAGCCGTTGGTTCAAAAGAGGTAAAATCAAATGACAATAAAACCGAGACCCCAAGCCTCGGTTTTATTTGTATTCATCCGTGAAAATCCGGAAATCCGTGTTCAAAAACTCAAGCCAGCTCAAACTGCTCGAGGAACTTCATGTCGTTCTCGAAAAACAGGCGCAGGTCGTTGATGCCGTATTTCAGCATGGCGATGCGTTCCACACCCATACCGAAAGCGAAACCGGTGTATTTCTCCGGGTCGATGCCGCTGGCGATGAGGATGTTGGGGTCGCACATGCCACAGCCCAAGATCTCGACCCAACCCGTGTGCTTACAGATGTTGCAGCCCTTGCCGCCACAGATGTTGCATGAGATGTCCATCTCCGCTGAGGTCTCAGTGAAGGGGAAATAGGAGGGACGGAAACGCACCTTGGTGCCTTCACCGAAGAACTCCTGCACAAAATGGTACAAGGTCTGCTTCAGATCGGCAAAGGAGACGTTCTCGTCGATGTAAAGGCCCTCAATCTGGTGGAAGATGCAGTGGGCACGGGCCGAGATAGCCTCGTTGCGGAACACGCGGCCAGGGGCGATGATGCGGATAGGCGGCTGGTGGGTTTCCATCACGCGAACCTGCACGCTCGAGGTGTGGGTGCGCAGCAGCACATCCGAGGCCTTGTTGACGTTGGGTTCCTTGCTGATGAAGAAGGTGTCCTGCATATCGCGGGCAGGGTGGTCGAGCGGGAAGTTCAGGGCCGAGAACACATGGTAGTCGTCCTCGATCTCGGGACCTTCGGCAATGGTGAAGCCGAGGTGCGAGAAGATCTCGTTGATGTCGCGTCGCACGATGGACAGGGGGTGACGGGCCCCCTTCATGTCGGCAGCGGGCATGCTCATGTCGAAGCCGGCATCGTTGCTGTGCTGGCTCTCAAACTTCTGCAATTGCTCCTCCACCTTTTCTTGAACCGTGTTCTTCAGCTCGTTGAGCTTCATGCCCATCTCCTTTCGGAGCTCTGGGGCCACGTTCTTGAAGTCAGCAAACAAAGCGGGGATGATGCCTTTCTTGCTCAAATAAGTGATGCGGAAGTTCTCCAAGGCTTCTTTGCTTTCGGCCTGGAAGTCATGCACTTGGGATAATATCTCTTCAATTTTTTCTTTCATTGGAGTATTCTTTTGCTTTCAGCTATCAGCCATCAGCTATCAGCTTAGTCAAACCAAAGCTGATAGCTGACTACTGACAGCTCTTTATTTTTCAATCGTAATGGAGACAATAGTCACAGGCTCAACGGGGACGTCCATGCGACCGGTCTTGACTGCAGCGATCTTGTCAACAATGTCCAAACCTTCGGTAACTTCGCCAAAGACGGTGTAGTCGCCATCGAGGTGCGGGGTGCCACCCACGGTCTTGTAGGCCTGACGCTGACGGGCGCTGAACACCTTGCCCATACGGCTCTCAAACATGTCCAAAGTACGGTCGTCGTACACCTTGCCTTGCACGATGTAGAACTGAGAACCACTGGAAGCCTTTTGCGGATTCACCTGGTCAGGTTGGCGGGCTGCAGCCAAAGCACCTTTCTTATGGAAGTGGTTGTCCTTGAACTCAGCAGGGACTTTATAGCCAGGGTCGAGGCGACCATCGGCATTCTGTCCTCCTTGAATCATGAACTGGTTGATGACGCGGTGGAAGGGCGAACCGTTGTACCAGCCTTCGTTCACCAATTTGATGAAGTTGTCGCGGTGCTGCGGCGTGTCGTTATACAATTTGGCCTTTATGGTTCCCATAGTGGTCTTGATGACGACGACGGTTTCCTTCTCATTTGCTTTCTGTGCTTGGCAGGTCAATCCAACCAAAACCAAAGCAGCGATAATCAGTTTTTTCATATTTCTAAGTATTTAAAATTCAAGATTTAATATTCAAAATTTAAAATTCAGCATTCCTCATTCATTCACAATGGAATAAGTAACCTCCAACCTCATCTTTTCGTCAGTTGTGGCTTCGGGACCGTTGATGACGTAACGCGTTGCGTTGTAGGCCGCACCATTGATACCCAAACTGAGGCCCAGATTTTCTTTCTTGTTCATGATCATGTTTTGCAAATACTCCGTGATGCGGAAACTCACCGAGTGCTTGCTTGAGCTGTAGGCACCGTCATAGAAACCGCTGCCTTCGAAGTAGTCGGGCAAGACGTAGGTGGTGGTATCACTATTGAAGCCTAAAAGAATCAGGTTGCTCGGAGCTTTATACACTGAGTCCATCAAAGTCATCGAAGCGGGCAAGATGAGCTTAGCCTCGTTGACCACGAGACGACAACCCTCCAAAGAGTCGGCCCAATGACAGATATT
>Ga0310694_10003694_pt1 | contig 14980 bp, 13 predicted proteins | sample 174DNAGHGhighgp2_FD_203884 | JGI IMG/M metagenome (GOLD analysis project Ga0310694, IMG submission 203884) | Sheep rumen microbial communities from Palmerston North, Manawatu-Wanganui, New Zealand - 1742 DNA GHGhigh gp2 (v2) (version 2) | ecosystem: Host-associated > Mammals > Digestive system... | reverse complement strand
GTTTCCTGTAAGAACCAGAAAAAGTGTTTTCGGGAAGAATAAAAAGCGCAGCAGGTTGTATATTTACTTTAGAACAACTTTAAGACGGTACCCTATGTTAATTGAAAAGATTGCATCCCCTGCAGATTTGAAAAAGATGGACACGGAAAGCCTCAAGGTGCTCGCGGCCGAAATCCGCACGGCGCTTTTGAACAAAATTTCCAAGTGCGGCGGGCACTTGGCGCCGAACCTCGGATTCGTGGAGCCGACCATCGCCTTGCATTACGTTTTTGAATCGCCCAAGGACAAGATTGTCTACGACGTCAGCCACCAGAGCTACACGCACAAGATTTTGACAGGCCGCGCCGAAGCGTTCCTGAATCCGGACAAGTACTGGAGCGTTACGGGATACACCGAACCCTGCGAAAGCGAACACGACCATTTCATGATTGGCCACACCTCGACTTCCGTGAGCCTTGCACTCGGGCTTGCAACCGCACGCGACATCAAGGGCGAAAAGGGCAACGTCATCGCCGTCATCGGTGACGGTTCCCTGAGCGGCGGCGAGGCATTCGAGGGCCTCGACAACGCAGGCGAATACGCGACGAACTTTATCGTGGTGGTAAACGACAACGAAATGTCCATCGCCGAAAACCACGGCGGCCTTTACGGGAGTCTCGCGGAACTTCGAGCCACGCAGGGCAAGAGCGAAAACAATTACTTCAAGAGCTTAGGCTTTGACTACCTGTATGTAGAACAAGGTAACGACATCGAATCGCTCATCGCCGCATTCAAGCAGGTGAAGGATTCCTCAAAACCCGTGGTGGTGCACATCCACACGCTCAAGGGCAAAGGCTACAGCTTCGCCGAAAACGCGAAGGAAGGTTTCCACTGGGCTGCCCCCTTTGATATTCCCACTGGTGTCGTCAACTGGGGTAACGGCGAATCTTACGGCGCAATCCTCGGCGAATACCTGATGAAGAAAATCAAGGCGGACCCGAAAATCGTCGTAATCCATTCCGCAGTACCTGCAGGCATCGGATTTTTTGCCGACCGCCGTAAAGAAGCGGGCAAGCAGTTTATTGACGTGGGCATCGCTGAAGAGCACGCCGTCGCACTCGCCTCGGGCCTTGCCAAAGGCGGCGCCAAGCCCATCTACAGCACGCATGGCACATTCATCCAGCGTACCTACGACCAACTTTCGCAGGACCTTTGCGCAAACAACAATCCGGCAACAATTCTCGTGACCATGTCGGGCGCCGACGGCATGAACGACACCACGCACCTCTGCATTTTCGACATCGCGATGATGAGCAATATTCCGAACCTAGTGTACCTCTGCCCCACCTGTGTCGAAGAGGCCATCGCCATGATGGATTACGCGATCGACCAGACGGAACACCCCATGGCCATCCGCATTCCGAACGGAGTCGCGCACCGCAGCGTAAAATTCGACACAGATTACTCCAAGCTCAACACATTCAAGGTTGACAAGTGCGGAAGCAAGGTGGCCCTCATCGGTCTCGGCAGCTACTACGCCCTCGCTGAAAGTGCCGCCGCGGAACTTGCCAAGCAGGGAATCGACGCCACCATCATCAACCCGCGATTTGCCACGGGCATCGACGAGGCTACGCTCACGGGATTGTGCGCCGACCATCAGGTTGTCGTGACGCTCGAAAACGGCGTGATTGACGGCGGCTTCGGCGAGAAGATTGCCCGCTTCTACGGCAACAGCGACATGCGCGTACTCGTGAAAGGCCTCAAGAAGGAATTTTACGACAAGGTGCCTTACGGCGAACTCATGGAACGTAACCGCCTCACGCCCAAGCAAATTGCGGAAGATATTTTAAATAGACCCTAAATTGGGTTTTAAAACTATAATTTCTGAATTAAAAGCCCATTATAGGGTTGTTTTATAGACAGAAATTTAGTATATTTAAGATAGATATCCAGGAGGTCGACATGTACAGGGCAACACCGCTTACAGAACAAACCGCTCTCAAGGAGCTTGGCGAACGCATCCGTGCGCACCGCATTGCCCTGGACCTTTCGCGCGAAGCCCTCGCCGAAAAGGCGGGCGTCAGCAAAAATACATTGGTGCGACTCGAAATGGGTCAGAGCGTAAGCCTCTCGCACCTTGTCAAGGTACTGTTGCAATTTGGATTTGCAGAATCGCTTGTCAACACTGTTCCCGATTACAGTCGTAGCCCCATGATGCTCCTCCGCGAATCGCAGAAGTTGCCCCAGCGCAAACGCGCCGGTCGCAAGAAGAAGGCTGCCGCCAATGCCCCCTGGGTATGGGGAGAGGACAAATGACCTCCGTCGAGGTACAGCTCTGGGGAACGACTGTCGGGGCGCTCTACCAAAAAGAGGGCGACGAATTCGCTTCGTTCGAATACGCTCCGGACTTCGTCCGCAGTGGCATAGAACCCGCGCCGGTCGCCATGCCCGTACGCAGCGGCGCCATTTACCGTTTTCCGGACCTTTCTCCCGCTACCTTCCATAGGCTGCCGGGACTTTTTGCCGATTCCGTCCCCGACAAGTTCGGCAACAAGATTATCGGTCAGTGGCTTGTTCAGAACGGCAGGGACCCTAAGAGCTTTACCGCGCTCGAACGGCTCTGCTACACCGGCTCGCGCGGCATGGGCGCACTCGAGTTTTACCCCGTCATGGGTCCCGACCCCGTCAAGAGCGAACCCCTCGAAATCGAAAGACTTCGCACCCTTGCGGCAAACATCTTGGACCAACGCAAAAAAGTAAAGGTCAGGCTCCGCGAGAAAGACGCGTTCGAACAGATTGTCCGTGTCGGGACATCTGCCGGAGGCGCCCGCGCAAAGGTCCTCATCGCCTATGACGATTCTACAGGAACCGTGCTCTCGGGGCAAGTCCGCGCCCCCGAAAGATACGGCTACTGGCTTCTAAAATTCGACGACATCGAGAACAATCGCGACAAGGAAAACGCCGACCCGTCAGGTTTCGGGGCGCTTGAATACACCTACAGCCAAATCGCAAAAGAAGCGGGAATCCAGATGACGGAATGCCGCCTGCTGGAAGACGGCGATCATAGACACTTCATGACGCGCCGCTTCGACCGCACCGAAAACGGTGGCAAACTGCACTACCAGTCGCTTACGGCCATCGCGCACTACGACTTCAACATTGCGGGGGCGTACAGCTACGAGCAGGCCTTCGCCATCGCAAGGCAAATCGGGCTCACTACCGCCGACATCGAACAGATGTACCGCAGGGCCGCATTCAACATTTGCGCAAGGAACCAGGACGACCACACGAAAAACATCGGCTTCTTGATGGACAAGCGCGGCAACTGGTCGCTCGCCCCCGCCTTCGACGTCACCTACGCCTACAACCCCGCCGGCCGCTGGACCGGAACGCACCAGATGACCTTCAACGGCAAACGCGAAAAATTCACCCTCGAAGACTTCAAGGCGGTGGCAAAAAGCGCTGGCCTCGTGCAAGGTCGTTACAAGCGAATCCTCGAGCAGGTGCAAGACGCCCTCGCAGGCTTCAAGAAACTAGCCAAGGTGAATAATGTTCCCAAAAAGCTTGTGCAGGAAGTTGCGAATAATTTAATTAAATTTTAAAGACCCTAAATTAGGTTTTTAAAGTATATTTTTGAAAGTAAAATCCTAAATTTGGGTTATATCTAGACTTTACAAAATCAGTGTAACAGGCTTGTCAGCTACGAGACTGTCCGGTGCAACCTTGCAGTCAATCACAAAAATTTCCACACCCGCCTTCCGGGCGTTTCGAAGCGCCTTGCCGAATTCAGGATGGATATTGTCGTCGGGGCCAAAACGCTTGCATCCCTTCATTTGAATGAGAAACAGGACGCCGCATTCGTAGGAAGTGCCGTCTTCGGCGGTCACACGTTCCGATTTTATGCGGGTTAATTCCGTCAGGTGCTTAATTCCTCTTTCTGTAGGGGCATCAGGAAAGGTGGCGAAACCATCGTGCTCCAGGGTGACGCCCTTCACTTCTAAAAACATCTTACGGCCCGCGAATTCGATGTAGAAATCGAACCGAGAGTTCCCGAAGGTGTATTCAGGGCGAACCAGCTGCAATTTTGGGAAACGCCGCTTGTTTGCTCTAATCCATTCTGCCGCCACCTTGTTGGGGGCCTGGCTGTCCATGTTTACGAGAACCGTGCCTCTAGGCGTAACCTTCTCCACCGCGATCAGGTCGTAAGGAGTCCTGCGGGCAGGATTCGTGGACTGTTCTAGGTAAACAACCGCACCGGGTAACAAAAGTTCCCGGCACCGGCCTGTATTTTTCACATGAACCACGGTCTTTTGCCCTTCGATGTTCACATGGGCTATAAAGCGGTTTGGCCGAGAAACGAATGTTGCCTTTACAATTTTTCCGTACTGCATTGCTTTTAGGGAATATACATCTTTTTCAGGGATGTAGGCGAATTTAGACATTCGTCCGAGAAAAAAAACTCCCCGAGCGCTGGGCCGGGGAGGGTTTTACTTGGTCATTAGGAAAATATCTTTCTAGATGGTTTCCGCGAGCTTCTGCATCTTCTCGAAATCGTGGGTGGGATTGTCGACCACTTCGGGGATTCCGAACGCATCCTCTTTCAAGGTGAGGCCATACAGCCCAATGTCGTCGGCAAGTTTCGTCCCTTCGTAAACCTGCAAGGAAAACGCCCCCACCTTCCCGACACCGTAGCTCTTGACAATCCCGATATCGCGAGCGAAGGAGTCGTAAGTCTGCAGCGGAAGCCCGTAAATCAGGGTGACCATCGTCGCGATGCCAAGTTCCCTGCAACGGTCCAGCTTCTCGCGAAGTTGCGCTTCGGTCTTGTGGCCGCCACGCTGAATAGTCTTGAGCACCGTCGGATCAAGGCTCTGCACGCCTATTTCGAAACTCACGTTCGAGTTCAGCGAAGCCTCTTCCATAAAGCGCTCCGTCAACAGTTCCGGGCGAATCTGCAGCGTAACCTTTCCAGTGAAACCGACCTTGCGGATAAGCTTTAGGTACTGTTCCCCGTGACCTTCGTAATCGTTGAAGAGCGGGTCCAGAACATTCAACTTTTTCACGCCGCGTTCCTTGAACAATTTGAGTTCGTCAAGATGACGCTCGTAATTGTCTATGCGGTACACCTTGCCCGAAAGCGTATCGCGATGCTTGCAGAACGAACAGCGGAAAGAGCAACCGCGGCGGGTTTCTGCACGCACAGTATTGACGCCACCGTCAAGAGATATGGCGCCCGAAAGGTAGGGGGATTCAAGATCCCCGAACTTAGGCAAATCCATCATGCGGGCAACGCCCTGGTTGATATAGCGGCGCAAGTTCGCGAATATCTTTTCGCCATAACTGAGCGTGAACATATCCGCGAACGGAAAGCGTTTGCGGAGTTCTGCCTCGCTCCCGAAAATGGAGGCTCCGCCCAGCATGATGAAGATGCCCGGAGCACGTCGGCGAAGTTCCGCACCGGCAAGCGCGACCATCTTCTCGCACCAGGCGAAAACGCTGAACGCGACCACGTTGTAACACCCGATGAGTGCCCTAGTAACAACCTCGCTTGCCACGAGATTCCAGTCGATATTGAAATCGCCGTTCATCTTTTGAAAGCGATTCAAATCGCTAGTGAATACGTCAAGCGTATCGCCTGCATTCGCAGGACTATTCCAGAACGCGCCGGCAAGGCAGCTGGCCCCGTAAGCCTCGCGAGGCTCGTTCTTGCGGCAGAAATTACTGCTCACAAGCAGCACGCGAAGCGGAGAGTAGATGAAGGAGTTTTTCATGAGAACCTCCATTATAGGTAGCTATGGAATCATATCCTACCCATTAAGGATGGAATTAATCCACATTTCATCAGAAGCATCAACATCCGTGAAGAGGCCAAACATCTTCTTCATCGAGAATACAAGTTGGGTTGTTTCGCAGTCTTGTACCTTGTCTTCAGAAGAAAACTCTAACCAACTACACAAATCATCCATCGAGACTTCGGCAAGCCCCTTCAAAGGCATGCATCCAACATTATCAATCTGATAGATATTCCCGTTGGAAGACACTACCAAGGCGCGTTCTTTCGTAGAATTCCTAACCTGTACAGAGAGAGTCGTATCCATGATGTTATTACGGAGAAACGAGAAAAACCTGAAGTCAGAGGTCGTTTGCATTCCGTCATCATCCTGCCGTAAAATTTTCCACTGACAGTTCTTGAATTTTTGAAGAGAATCGGCCAAAATTTCGGTGTAGTTGTTTTCGTTCACTACTGTCCTGAATTTGACACTCAATTTCTCGTTAACCTGACGCAGTGATTCAATCTTGCGGCACAAACCTTCAACCGAAATATTCTGAGCAAAGGCATCGCGATTCTTCTTTTCGGCAATTTCGGAAACAAAGGAATCAACGGGGATCTCAACCTCTGTAATCAGATGCGCCATGGGACGCAGAATGCCGAGTTGCGAGTAATCAACCAATACAGAAATCCCAATGCCATTTTCTTTGGCGATTTTCGAAACTCTTAGAATCTCTTCCGGATCGAAAGTCCCCCTTTTAGTGGGAATACGCCAACGAATATTGACATCCTTGTAGCAATCCCGTATTTTCTTGGCAGCTTTTACTGCGCAAGCACAGTCACCATAAGCATCTTCTTCGAAACAACAGAGCGAGAACCCCAAAGAATTTTTGGAATTATTCTGTGGTATTATTGTGATTGGAATGAACTTGGACATATTAATCTCCTTTTGTTAAGGTTTAGGCGATGATTACGCCGGTCTGGATGAGATATGCACGGATGTAATGGTTGTATTCGCGTTCGAGCATCTTGAAGGCGTTACCTTTACTCGGTGTTACCGCGACAACCAACGCCTTATGGCTAGTCGGGGCTTTGTGCTTCAGGATGGAGTGCTTACCACCCCGATAGAAGTTCCAACGACCACTCCTGATAAGGGCGTTGCAGAAATCGTTGATTCGCTTGTCGGCTGAGATGTAAATCATGGTGAACCTCGTTTGGATAAAACTTGCGGTGAAGATATGTTTGGAAACATCCCGTTCGGTCGGAACGGAATTCTAGACGTTCGAAGCGGCAAAAATTACCGCCGCAGACAAAACGCCAAAAACCACCTAGTGATTCAACAGGTGACCATCAAAAAATGTCAATGGATTGCTGTCATAGAAACCTCCCCTTTCGACTCCAGCACTAGTCAAAAGGCGCATACAACTTTGCTGGTTTCGGGATCGTCAACTATGACATCGATAATATACAATAATGCTGAAGAAAAAACAATAGGGAAAAGAAAAAAATTCTGGCCCGCATCGTGCGGACCAGATTTGGTCCTTTCTTATAGTGTTTAAGGCATTTTCTCTGAATTGTCTTTTAACTGAGACATTTCAAAAGTCACTCTTACAAGATATAAGAAGATACGATTACCATAAAGCTCTAGAAGCGTTTTCTCAGTTTCAGTTTCATCATCTCTCTGATAGTGTCCCGCAACTCCGAATATAAAATTTAGGAATTTTTGGAGATCTTCACGCAGAGGATTCTCGTATTTTTTTGAACCGAGCACCTCTTTTAAACCTTTGTTGTTTTTGTCACCCAAAAAATCTTCTTTAGCAAAAGTAATGTTGCCACCATGATCTAGTAAAGGTTCAGAGTTTAATTTATTTCTAACCTCTTTCAAAGAAGTTAAATAACAAATGCTTCGTTGCAAAAGAGATTTTGTTATTTCCAACAAGTGAATGTCGTAGGTAGAATCCTTTTCAAACACTTTAATACTTTTTACATCGACTTCTTTGTTAGCTTCAACTAGTTTATTTCGGGCTTTTTTAGACAATTCCCTTGAGAAAACTATCAAATCAGAGTCTGTAAAATTTGATTCTACAATTTTATCAATATCCGTCAAAAAATTGATGAAGTCAATTTTGTATTCTAGACTATTTGGGTAGAAGTATTCATTTCTGAGAACTTCATAATCTATGAATTCAAGGTATTTCTTCATTTCTGACGTATCTTTTTCTTTGGCAATTTCATTGATATCATTTTGATACCATTTATAATGCCACAACTCGTTATCGTTGTTGAATAACGAAAAGTCATAATTTTCGCATATACCGAATTCATTTCTACAACTATAAATATTCTTGAACAAGATGAATGTCGGCAATTGTTTGGCTATTTCTTGGACCTCTTTTTCAAATAAACTATAATCATCAAGCTTAGCAAAATTATCCAAGTTGTCGTTATTTATGACTTCTCCCAAACCTTTCTTGAAATAGTCTAGCTTTTCAAGAGCCTTTTTTGCCGACTTTAAGTCTCTTTGAACAGTTTTCCATTCAAAGAAAGATTCCCAAGCCTCTATTTTGTTGTAAATCAGCCAATGCAAAGCTTTTTCTTCAGGTGTTGGCGTTTCGGACGGAAGGGATTCCCAATAAGTAGAGAAAAAACTTTGCTTAAGACAATCTAAAGAGGTGATAATCGCCCTATAATCTTGTTTTTCCCACTCAAGGAAGATAAACTCCATAAATGATTTTTGTTGGTCTTTCAAAATGGCAAAACAAGTGGCTATTTTCTCTAGTCTGTCTTTGCATTCATGAATATCCCTAATTTCCTCATAGATGGATCTGAAGACACAGTCTTTTGCTTTAGCTGCGCAGAACAAATGATCAAAAGGAATAGGGTCAACGACATCTTCTTCTTTTTTCTTAGAAATGTTTTGAATGTACATTGATTCTAAATTTATAATACGATCAAAAATTTCTTGCAACAATTTACGGAGAGAATCTTGTTCGCCATCAACAGAGAATGCTCCTTTTCGAATGAATTTGAAATTTTTATAGGTACCGGCGACGGAAAACAAGATGGATTCGTTTTCAATTCGGTCCTTTATATCATACAAAATTCCAAGCAAATCATTGAAATTGCGTAACTCCAATAACTTCTCAGTCGGGTTGAATGGAGAATAGTGTTCATGCATGTTCCTTGCGGGTTTTATATATAATGTCGACAGCATACAGCGATACTGATGTTGAAAGGGAGCGTATTCTTCCATTTTAGGTGGAGGAACGCAAGATACGTCCGTTTCTAAAAACAATTTACACTTAAAATCGCGAACACAGATGTCATTAAGGTTTGTCAAATGATTTTGAGTAACTTTACTGATATTAAATCCTGTATCAATTGATTGCATTTCTTTGTATTCTTTTTCGAATTTAGGACGTTTCTGTTTTCCAATTCTATCATTCCAGAATGTATTCCATGAATCTATTCTCTGCGTATGGTACTTAAAAGTTTTGTCCCGTAATTCATCTAGATGGTTGACTTGCTGGACTATCCCATTTTCAGGATTAATCGAGGTGAATGAAACGATATTGTAAATTAGGTTAATTGCACTTTCGGTTTGCGAAAATCCATTGCCATCTATCATTCCGTCAGACAAACGAAAATCAACATTTTTCGTCACGATCGGCAAATCATTGTTTTTTAGCAGCTCATTTAGCAATTCGTACTGCTTTTGGGGTGTTTGCCAAATTGAATTTGGAGCCAATAACGCGTTTTTGAACTTTCCTATGAGTTCTTTATTTGGAGTAGAAATAATACTGTATCGTTCAAGTTTAGGAATAGCGACAAGATCTAGCAGGGCAAAAAAGACTAGATACTGCAATATCGAGGCCGCGTTATTTTTTTCATTTTCTTTGGGAATGGCAATAAAGTCGTTTTTGACGAATTTTTTATACTCACTAGCTTTTATGTGGAGACGCTTACTATTATCTACTTGATAAGCTTCAGGTTTGTTGGCATTCTCTAAAAACAAAGACTTAAATTCATTGTACTTGAGAAAACTGATTGACCAATAAATAAAGAAAACGATTGAGGGAAATCTTTTAATAACAACCGGAGAAATTGCAAAAACTGTTCGCAAGCAAATTATTACCTGTTCTTGAGATTCCGTTTCTGAACCATAATCCCAGAAACTTTTTCCAAAACATCTTTTTATCAATGAAATAATGCTTCTCTCTTGTTGGACAAAGACCAAACGGGGACTTTCTTTTTCTTTGTCACTAAAAGTCTCATATTGAACTTTTGTTGTCTTGATCCTGCAATCTATGTTTAAAACAGCTATAATATCATCGAGATTCCAAAAGAAAGAATTAGATTTTTCTAAACCATAATATTGATCAAAACATGTGTTTTTTTCTATTATTAATTTGAAGTTGTCTGGAGAACGAGCGGCTTTATTCTTGTATTCGATTAATTTTTCAAGAAAAAAAACATTAGCATTCCTATAAATAAGATTTTCCTTTGTGTGATAGGCGCAGAATAACGAAACTCTGTATAGTTCCCTTTTTATTATAGGTGATTCATCGTAGCTAAAGAATTTAGTACAGTAGGAAAATAACACATAGGAAAAGTCTTCATCCGAAACCTTAAATATTTTGACAAATTTTTTTAGAATTTCAGCCTTCTTTTTATGCCAGGAATCTTTATAAGAATCATAGTGTGATACAAAAAAGTCTATGTTTTTATCATCATAGAGTTCTTTATACTCCTGCGTAAGCATTTTAAGGCATTGAATCAATTTATTCTTTATTTTGTCCATCTTTTTCTTACCATCGACAATACCGCAAAGAGCGGATATGTAGAACTGGTAGTATATGGCACACAACGCCGCAAAGAAAATGGAAAATTCATCGCAATTAAATCTTGCGTTTTTCTTGTTTAATTCAGGTATGTCGTGTTCAACTAGAAAATCGCACTCTAGCATCAAACATTTTCGGTCATTGTTGGCTCTTCCTTTTGCCAAATCCGAGATATTGTATCTAAAAATCGTTTCAATGTCTGTATTGATAGAACTCGTATTGTCCGATTCTTTAGAGCTATCGCTTAATACGGCTTTATCGGAATCTAAAGTATCATCGCCAAATAGGCTTTCAAAAGTTTCGTCCATATCAAAATTGTCTATTTTCTTATCCATAATTATTTTCCTCAAAAAATTGTCTTTTTTACCGCAGACTTACACTTATAAATCTACTCTTTAATTTTGCATCGCGCTTACGAGTGCGCGAAAAACCATGCCGACTAGGTGTCGGTGCCGTTGCGTTAGTGATTTAATGGAAGCTCATTTGCGACTCCTGGTTAAGCGTTTGTACTTCTATTCTTCTTATCTCACGGCGAGCCTAAAACGCTACAAAGCCCTAATTTACTAGGGGCGTAAGCTGTTTCAGACCCTACACCGAAGAAAAAAGCACAATATCGATATGGAGTCTTAAAGATTGTGCTATGAATATATAAACAAAAATTGCCCCAGTCAAGCCCCTAAGCGAAAAAAATCATATATTCCCTATTATGGACACGGAAAAGAAAATAGCCCTGATTATCGACTGCGACAACGCCAAGGCGGACGCCATCTACGGCATCATGGAAGAACTCTCCAAGTTCGGGGAGACGAGCATCCGCAGGGCGTATGGCAACTGGAAAGAGAGCAACCCCTGGGAAGAGGTCCTGCATCCGTTTGCGATTCAGCCGATACAGCAGTTCCCCTACACGAAGGGGAAGAATGCGACCGACCTCGCGATGACTATCGATGTGATGGAACTCCTGTTCACGGAGAGCATCGACATTTTCGCCATTGTGAGCAGCGATTCGGATTTCACTCCGCTTGCCATGAAACTTAGGGCCAAGTCAAAACAGGTCATCGGGTTCGGCGAAGAAAAGACGCCGCAGCCGTTCATCGACTCGTGCAATTCCTTCATCTACATCGACAAGTTCAAGAAGCCGACTGAATCGGACGAGGCGACAAACAACATCGAACCGCTCGACCGCAACAAACTGCGCGGCAACGCAAAAATCATGAACGCCATCCGCAAAGCAATCAGCGAGGAAGCCGACGAAGCGGGCTGGGCAATCGCATCCAAGATTTCACAGCAGATCAACCGCCAGATTTCGCTGAGCCCCAAGAACTTCGGCTACGCCAAGTGGCCTGCCCTTATCCGTGCCACGGAGTATTTCGAAGAAGGAAAGAATTCCAAGGGGCAGCAAGTCTTCCGCATCAAGAAGAAATAACGCTATTTTTCACAAAAGCGGGACAGCGATTGCCACGGGTTCTACGAACCCTCGCAATGACACGCGAGGAGAGAGCAGCAGAACCGCTTGCGGGTTCTATCGCCGAGCCGAAGCAGTCATGCGCTCTGTGCAATGACGCGAAACGCACAGCACTTTAAATCGCAAATTATTTATATTCCCTACTATGCGCGTCACGAATAAATTCACACTCGTTTTCCTTTTCGCCCTGGCCGTCGCCGGCATCGTCCATGGCGAAGACGAGATGTATTTTCGCGACAACGAGAGCAACGTGGGGATGACCATTTTCCGCTGCGATGGAGTGTACATGGCCTACCTGGACAAACAAAAAAAGTGGGAGCGTCTGCACTTTGCACCACGCGGAGTCGACCTGGACGACGGGGGATTCGCCTATGCGGTCGCGGATGTCGACCGGGCTTACGGAGGGCTCGCCGGCTTATCGGGCGAGCTGCGTGTCCTGAGGGTCAACGAATCGCACCCTGTCGCCTTCAAGGAAATTCTCAAGAGGGGCTTGATCGAAAATTACGACCCCGCGCGCTACAGGTTCTAGAGACTGCGCATCCTGAAGACAAAAAGGGGGACGCACATCGCCACGAGCACCAACGGCATCGCCTACCGCCTGTACAGGGACGGGAATTTCGTAGGGAGCTACAAGACGACTCTCGAGCTCGAGAGGGATGCCGGACTGAATACCATGATGGATTCTACCGTGACGCTGCAAAGTGCCGGGAAGTTGCCGTTCTACGTGATGCGCCTCGGGAAGACGTATTATGCATACGCTTCGCATATGGACTTGAACAAATGGACTCCGCTCCTGAACAGGATGTTCAAAAACAATCCCGTGTACTTTTCCCTGGAAGACGGCGAAGCCGCGGAACTCCAGACAACTGCACTCAAGGTGAACGGCGGGAAAAAGAAATATGAAAACGCCCCGATGTTCGTCGATTCGGTCGACCTCTTCCAAAAAATCCGGTACGACGCTCTCGCCCACCATTTACGCTTGAAGCCCTGGGAAGAAGGCGCATCCCCGGAAGAGGCGGAATTCCGGCAGTACCAGGACAAAAGCGGCCAATACCTGATTGTCTACCTGGATAAAAATTACTGGGTCTACTACGAAGACCATTCGGAACAGAAGAAGCGGCTGCTCGGAAAGTTCCGCAAGGCCTCCGATGTCGACAAGGCACTAAAGCGACAGTAATCGTGACTCAAATCACGTTCGCCCTCGACGATTGTTTCTCTCTGCCGGAACCGAACGGGGAATCGCATCAGGGCTGCTGGTACACCTCCGACGAAACGTCCGTGACCGAGTTCGAAGTGACAGCCGTCGGGCTGATTACCAGGACATGGACCGTCGAAGGCGGGAAGGTCATGAGAACCACGGACTACGATGACGGCAATGCGCCATCGGTTGAAGAAGAATCCAGCATGAGTTCTCTGGACGATGCCTTGGCAGAAGAAAAGGATGGCATCTGCAAAAAGATAAAAACCGCAATGTGCAAGTAATATGAATAGAATTCCGGCCGCGAGGCCGGATTTTTTTACCCTATTTTTCAGCATCTAGATTTTTGATTTAAAAGAATATATATTACAGGTATGGCAACCTTGCGGCCCACATTCCGGCATGCACTCCCCGCACTCCTGTGCGGAGCGTTTTCGCTTGTGGCGGGGCCGCTTGCCGGTACCGCCCATGCCGTGGGGTTCGCGGGTGTTTTCGACGCGGGCTGGTCCACAGCCTACTACCCGCAGGATTCCATCACGCACATGCACCAGCGCCTGCACGCGCTCGGGATGGACGAGATCGTGTTGCAGTACGCCGCGGTCGAGGCGACGCACTTGTACTACCCCTCGCAACTGGACTTTTTGCAGAACACGCAGTACAAGAACAACGAACTTTTTCCCAAAAGCATCGAGGCGGCAAAGGCTACCGGAACCAGGGTCTGGCTCGGGCTCTACTACAATGGCGACAACTGGTACACGCCACCGACCGCCGAGCAGCTCGATACTTTGTCTGCACGCAACCTGAAAGTACTTGAAGAAATTTACGCGCTATACGGGAGCGAGACCGTCGTCGCGGGCGTGTACATCCCGCAAGAAATCGCGCGCTACTACTGGGACGGCCTGCGCGATGACGCAACGACGGAAATGCTCACCGAACATTTCTTGAAGCCGGTCACCGAAGCCGCACAGGCGAAGGGCTGGAAAGTGATGGCGGCCCCGTTCTACAACCAAAACCTGGAAACTCCCGAGAAGTTGCAGTCGTTTTTCGAGAAACTCTTTGCAGCGGGATTCAAGCCCGACATTATCGCCGTGCAGGATGGCGTAGGTGCAAGCGATGCGGGCAAACACCACGCCGAAACTACGAACGTGGGCAATTACGAACGCGCGGTGGCCGAAGCCTGCAAAAAGTACGAAATCGATTTCTGGGTGGACATGGAGCTCTTCCGCACCGACGACTCGCACGCGCTCGCCGACAGCGCAAGAATCTCGGCGCAGCTCGATACCGCATACGCCGCAGGCGCCGTGAAAGTCATCGGCTACGACCTGGCCGTCCTCGGGAACGCGGGTCTCGATTCCCTCGAGAAGTGGAAGCTGGAATCGAGCGTGGAGCCGCCGACCCGCATCTACGAAGCACCCCGCGAAAATCGCCACGCATCCCATGCCCGCGACGAAAAATCGCAAAAACGCGAATTGTTCCTGAACGGGCGTTTACAGAACAGCCGTTCCCTGAACGAGAATTCGCAGTATTTCAAGGCGAACGGCGCGAAGGTTAAGCAGAATTAACGCCCGCTGGGCTACAAAAAAACTTATATTAACAACATGAAGAAGAATCTAGTGGGTTTAGGAATCGCCCTCACCATGGGCTTGGCTACGACTATCTATGCGGAAAGGTGTCCTAACGCATGGCCCGCGGAGGGCGAAAACTACGCCTCCGGCACGATAGACGGTACA
>Ga0310694_10003693_pt1 | contig 14982 bp, 5 predicted proteins | sample 174DNAGHGhighgp2_FD_203884 | JGI IMG/M metagenome (GOLD analysis project Ga0310694, IMG submission 203884) | Sheep rumen microbial communities from Palmerston North, Manawatu-Wanganui, New Zealand - 1742 DNA GHGhigh gp2 (v2) (version 2) | ecosystem: Host-associated > Mammals > Digestive system >... | reverse complement strand
ACCGATCATGCTTACCTGATGGATTCCCTCCAGTTCTTCTGGGAGAACACCACCATCAATCCTGCTGATGCTCAGAACATTTTCGAGGTTGAAAACCACCTGACCATTTCTGCTATCACCAGAGACTTCTGCGGTAACTGGACCGATACCACTGTCATCTTCTTCCTTGATCGTCCTGATACTCTCTACATTGAGGAGAATCAAATTGCTCCGATTTCTCTCTGTTATGGTGAGAACAGTGCAGTTGTTTTCAGACCTGCTAACATCCATTTCGACGAGAATGTTGGTGCTATCACTCCTCTTACCTATACTTGGAGTGAGAAGAACGATCGTGCCGTTACTTTCTCCAATGGTACTGGTACTATCGGTGATCAACCTCTTCTGACTTCTGACGTTACCTTCGGCGACGGTGCTGGTGATTATTACATCATCTTGACGGTTACCGACGCTAATGGTTGCTCTGCTGTTTCTGCTGAGCGTCATTTCCACGTGAGAGCTGAACTCAATGTGTCTATCGAACCTGATGTTCGTAATGGTGCTGTTGAACCTTACTGCCCGACTTACGGTAATCTTACCGTTAAGGCTATCACCACCGGTGAGCCTGATCTCCAAGTGATGAGCTACGAGTGGATTGGCGAAAGCGTCAATGAAGCTTCTGAAGTTGATACCACCTGGATTACCATTATCCCTGAATGGTGCGATACGATTTATACTGCTATTGTGAACATTGTCGATGATTTTGGTTGTGAGGCTACCGATACCAGCAGTTTCGCTGCAGTGGCTAAAGGTCCTGCCTTCATCCAACCTCTTGAGGATGTCACGGTTCACATTTCTGATTCTTGTAAACTTTTCGTTCCTGACTTCCAGAACCTCATCACGAATGAAGTGATTTTCGATTCTTGCTACAGCTTCTCTGAGATTATTGCTCATGAGGGTTGGTACAGTCAGGTTCCTGCTGATTCTACTGTCTTCACTGCTGATTCTCAGCTTGTGACGATTACTATTACGAATCCTTGCGGTAAAGCCACATCTACTTCTTTGTATGTGCGTAAACCCGCTACTTATCCTTCTGTGAGCATCGATCCTGAATCTATCGCTGCTTGTTATGAAGATATTATGAATCCGACTAGCGGTTACGAGTTGACGGCTACGGGTCTCTATCTCGGCAACAATCCTTCCTACGTTTGGACGGTTGATAACGACACCGTTGGTTTGAATAACGAAATTGCCTTCCCGATCAATCCTGAGGTTTGGGCTCCTATGAATGAGGAAATCACCTATAACTTCACCATTACTGCTACGAACAATGAAAATGGTTGCGTGGCTTCTGATACTGTTCCTGTTTTGGTTCACTATCAAGGCGATCCTGTCCATCTCCGCGTTTGGGATAACACGATGTGTACTCCTGGTCACTACAATGGTGTGATCGCTGTGGATACCATTCCGTTCAACTATGTGGTTACTCTTGAAGGTCTGAATGTTCCTTATGATCCTGTGGTGAAGATTTCTGATGTTCCTTATCACTATGTTACGGAATGGAATACCATTATCTTTGACTCTCTGCAGGCTGGTAGATACCGTGTTACGGTTGAGAACCTCTCCGGTTGTCAGATGTATGCTGACACGGTTGTCAACTACCAAGGTCTGCAGTTCGATACCGCCACATACGTTGTTACTCCTATGTCTGCATGTAATGGTAATGCTACTATTACGATTACTCAGGAGTATGGATTTACCTATAAGCTCTATGATGCCAATATTGATTTGATTGGTACTGGTTTGACTTACAACGGCCTTCACAGTGGTACTTATTGGATTGAGAAGGTACAAACTTCTACTGGTTGTAATGGCTGGACCCCTGTTTACATCTACGATGAGACGGTTCCTGAGGTCTTCACTGTTGACACGACTCCTCGTATCAGCTGTACGAGTGCAGATGGTAAGATTGTGGCAAGCAGCACCGTTTCCAATATGCAGTATCGTTTGATGAAGCAGAATGCTAACGGTAGCTACTCTGTCTTCAAACCTACCACTGCTACGGCTGCCTATACTCATGATGGTTACAAATATCAAGCAAGCGGTACATTCTCAAATTTGGAAGCTGGCAATTACCTCGTTGTCGCTTACAATCCGAGTACTGGTTGTACCGGTGTTGACACCGCTATCGTGAGAGATGCTCGCGTACTTCCTACAATTGAAGTTGCTCTTACTCCGAACCATTACTGTTCTAACACCGCTAATACTTATGACGGTACTGTCACCGTTACTCCTGCTTCTGAGTATCAATTGACGATGAAGTGGAAAGCTAGCGGTAGCAATTACAATAACAATCAAGCCGCTACATCTGCCGGTGTTTATGCTAATCTGTATCCTGGTGAAAAACGTCAGTATCAGTTGGTGGCTAAGAATACGACCACGAATTGTTCGACTACTGTTTCTAACATCAGAATTGAAAGCGATCTATATTACCCGAGTGTTACGGTTGATTCAATCATCAGCAATACGGTTTGTGATACTGAATTCAACCCGTACAACGGTGGTGCTATCCTGAATGTGACCGCTAATGTTGATGGTCATGCTGGAGTTGAGCTTGACTCATGTGAATATATTGTTAATATGCATGATAAGTTTACAGATGGTTGGAATAATGATTATGAAAATGCTTATCTGAGTGTTACACAAAACGGTGAAGAGTTGTATCATTTGTATCTTCCCTATGGCTCTCAAAATACAACTGTTAATATCAAACTTAAATCCGGTGATGAAGTTACGTTTGATTACTTCGCTGGAGCAACCAATTCTGGTTCCACTTATTCTTATGAGAATTCATTTGAAATTACTACGACTGATGGTGAGCTGATTTGGAGTAAACCTGCACAAAATTATTATACTAACACTTATCCTGCAAATTCTCATACTTATGAGACCTTTATTCCTTATTGTGCCGCTTCTGCTGAAGAGTATCCCTCATTCCTCACCTACGTTAAACCTTATACTGTTTCTGTTGACGGTGCTAACCAAGGTTCTTTCACCGATACTTTGGCTACTGTTACTGGTTTCAAGGAAGGTTCTCACAACTACACCGTTACCTCTAACTACAAGTGTTCTGTCAGTGGTTCCTTCACGGTGACGAAGGAGAATATTCCTGAGATGATTCTCTCTTCTACTCCTGACCACTTCTGCGCTCCGACCTTCGAGAAACCTGGTGATGGTACTGTCATCATCGAGTCTCCGATCGCTGACGCTACGCACGAATATACTTATAAGTTCTTCGATGCTAATGACAACGAGATGACCGTTCCTTACGATCTCCCGATGACGCACACCAAGTACTGGTTGGCTCACGGCACTTACAGAGTTGTGGCTGTTGAGGTGAACACCGGTTGTACGGTCCAAAATACCAAGACGGTTGCTTGGGAGCCTTACACGGTTACCTTCGACACTACGACCACTCCTGATGAGTTCTGTACTGCTACGCTGGGCAATGGTACGATTACCGTTATCAACGCTCAAGTTAGCAATCCTGACATTGTTGGTAACTTCGTCTATAGCATTGACGGTGGTACTACTTACCAAACCAGCAATGTCTTCACAGGCTTGAATGCTGATCCTGACAATCCTTACTATGTTACCGTTAAGGAACTCACCACCGCTTGTGTGGCTGATTCTAAGGTTGTCATCATCAACAATGACGAGTGTGCTCCTATCATCGACAGCATCTATGATAACTTCGGTAGAGGTACTGAGTTCCACTACTGCTTCGGTACTGAAGGTATGTATTTGAATGGTGCCGCTCACGACGCTTGTGACAATACTCCTCTGGAATACTACTGGTCCGCTCCTTGCGCTGATCCTACTTCTTCTAATACTTCTTCTATCGCTGTTCAAACTGACCACTATGTGGTGGGTGGTTGTTACTACACTTTGACCGTCCGCAACCCGCAGACTGAGTGTACTACCAGCAGCAGAGTTACTGTCTTCGTCCATCCGCTTCCGGATCTCTACGTGATGATCAATGGCGATACTGCTAAGACAACTCACTACAATGTGTATTGTGAGAATGATTCTCTTGCTCTTACGGTTTACAACAGAAACCAAGAGGCTCTTGACATCGAGTCTATCCAATGGACACAAGGTTACACCGCTACGGGTGTTCAGACCATCAACGTTATCGGTACTGATTACGAAGACGATCTGGTGACCTTCTGCGTGAGAGCTAACAATGTCTTCGACTGCGGTTCTGCCGTTATCTCTATCCCGGTGAAGTTCAATCGTATCATTACCAACAATGTCGTGATGACTCGTTGCGATGGTAACTGCTTCATCACTGAGCCTAATGGCCAAATCACTGAGATCAACAAGCCTGCTGGTCAGGATTATCCTTACTCCACGACTGTTACCAGAACGTATGTAAATCCTGTGACGGGTTGTGACAGCATCGTGAACTATCAAATCACGCTGTATGGTGCTCCTGAACTCGCTGTGGATCGCATCACTCCTGAAGCATTCTGTGAGGATGACCAAAAGACTTTGGCTGACTTCACTCCTGCTGCTACCAGCATCGACTGGAATGGTCTTGAGGGTACTGCTACTTGGATGGCAGCTGAAAACGGCAATTACACTGAAGTTCCTGCTTCTACCGTTGTTGACTACGAGTTCGCTACGACTCACAATGTGAAGTATGTAGTGACCAACAACTGCGGTTCTGATGAGGCTACTGCTTCCTTCGACGTTTACAAGAAACCCGCCATCAACAGCTTCGTCGCCGGTAACGGTCACTGCGCTTCCGAGATGTATGCTTTCACGGCTAATGTTTCTTCTTACGGTACGCAAGGTACGGCTGAACTCTACATCCAAGGTAATACTACTCCGATTGCTACGAAGACGTTCAATGGCTTGAACCAAGCTATCACCTTCCCGGCTGTTGTCCTGCCTCACTCTTACAACGGCAAGACCATCACCTTGAAGGTTAAGAACAGCAACAACTACTGCGACGTTGTTACGCTTGACAGCATCTTGGTTGTGGATACTTCCTACATCGATAATCTTGCTAATTCTCACGTCTATTGCGTTGGTCAGCAGATGAAGATTTCTGACTTCACGGGCTTCGTTCCTGCTAATTACAACAGTTACACTCTGAAGCTCATGAATGGTACGGCTCCTTCTGCTAACGATGGTACAATTACCTTGGATTACACCTTCTCTAACAGAGCTATGAATGGTAAGAAGGTTTATATCATCGCTTCCAACGATTGTTACGACAACATTGTTTCCAATGCTGTTACGTTGAGAGTTGATAGTATGCCTTACGTTTATGACATTGCCAATATTGATGTTTGCTCTGCTGACTTCGAGTTGAATGTTCCTGAAATCAACACCAAGGGTAGTGCTATCATTGAAGGTGGTCAAGGTTGGTTGCTCCAAAATGCTAATGGTGCTTACCAAGCTAGTAGCGTTGATGCTATCAAGGCTGCAGCTGCAGACCATGTTGTGAATGCTGCTTACTATGCAACGAATGCTTGTGGTTCTGACACGACGAAGTTCACGGTTCTCGTGAACGACAAACCTGTTGTCACGGCCTTCTCTATTGCTACGATGTGTCCGAATCAGAAAGTTAAAGGTAATTACACTGCTACTGCGGACTTCCACAATATTAACGGTGGTGACGACAATCAATACTACTTCGTTGGTAAGGCTGAGGGTGTTCGTGAGCCTGTCACGATTACTGATAACCTCTTGATTCAAGATCTTAGCGCTTACACCACTCTCTGGTACATTGTTGAGAACTCTTGTGGTAAAGACTCCGCATTCGTTACGATCAATGTGTTGACCAACACACGCACTGCTCCTACCTTCCATGAAGCTTGTGCTGGTGAGCCTCTGAGTGCTTTCAAGGCTACGGATCCTGTCTTCACTGGTACTGCTACTGTTACTGCACAGAAATGGCAAGTTAAGATCAACAATACCATTACCGATGCTACTCTGAATACTGAGATTCCTGCTACTGGCAATCCTCAAGTCAGATACATGTGGGTTACCAATTGTTACGATACCCTTTACACTAACTTCGAAACGTTAACTGTGAACCAGAAACCTGTCCTCACGCTGAACAATGTTGCAGGTGTTTGCGACGGTTCTACGATCGATCCTGCTACGGCTATCAGCAGCATTAATTATCGCGGTTATGCTGACAAGTATGATACGGTCTATACGGTTGGTGGCGTTGAAGTTGACGCTGAGACTGAATACACTTTCGCCGACAATAACAAGTATCTCGTTGTCACCTTGGTTGACAATAACGAAGCTTGCGGTAATGTGGTTGACAGTGTCAAGCTCACGATCTACCCGATCCCGACTCCGACCATCACTGGTCCTGCTAGAGCTTGTAGCAACACGGATGTTGAGTTCGAAGCTACTGCTGGTTACCAATCCTACGTCTTCACTATCAACGGTGTTGCACAACAGTCTCAAGCTTCCAACACCATCACCTACCATGTTATGGCTGACGGCGTTGAGCGTACCTACGCAAGCGTGACAGTTTACGACGGTCATTGCTATGGTTCATCTCAAACTCCTGCTGAGGTTGTGGTTACCAACGATGTTCGTTTCCGCTTCTTCAATGAGGATGGTTCTGAGAACGAAGAGCACGCTTACACTGTTAACGACGGTGGTGGCCTCAACTACGGTTGGGAGATTGGTACTGACTGCGGTGCTGAAGATGTCCTGGTCTATGTGGAATATGATATCTACTACAACGATCAGATTATCGCTAACAACGCTGTTGGTGAGTACTTCTACACCAGTACTTACACCGGTCTTGACTTTGTCACCTATCCTTACGTTAACACTAATACAGTCACTTGGTTGAATGCTGACCAGACTCAACACGATCCTATGACCTCTCTCCACAACTGTTCTGTTGCTAATCCTCTGAATCCTCAGACACGTAACCACTTCCCGAACTACAACTTGGGATTGAATGCCGGTGACGTCTATGATGATCTCTGGATGCACTTCATCGGTGACCGTAGAGTTGGTTCTACTCTCGTTCCGTTCAGATTGAATGGTGAGTACAAGGTGGTCTATAGACTCTATGCTACTGATCATGAGAATGACTTCAACCATCTGTACTATGAGGATAAGGATCACATGGGCGGTATTTACCAAGGTCAAACTCACCACATGGGAGGCCAGAATGCTGCTATGGGTAACATCACTCTCCTCGTGGTTGACTCTATCACCATCAACGTTTCTAACGTGATTGTCAGCACTGATCCTCAACCTGAGACTCCTGTTATTCCTCAGGCTGCTCCTGAACTCACGTTCGACGATGAAGTAATGGTTGCTCCTGAAATGGAAGTTTGGCCGAACCCGGCTCCTGCTATCACCACGACCTTCAAGGCTCGCGTCCACCACATGAGCGGTGATGCTACTGTCAGCATTGTCTCCCTCACTGGTAAGCAGATCTACAACGGTCAAATGTACATTGACAACGATAACTACTACTTCGAGGCTAGCGTCAACAACCTCGCAGTCGGCACCTACGTGATGACTGTCCGCACCGCTGACGCTGTGATCACCAAGAAGGTTATTGTTACTCGCTAATCCTTCATAATCATTATACAAGGGAGTTGTGCGCCAGTGCAACTCCCTTTTTTTTAGTTAGCAGTTAGCAGTTAGCAGTTAGTAGTTAGCAGTTAGCAGTTAAACGTAATAGTAGAGATAAAGGTTTTGTAAATAGTTTCAATGATTATCCATTACATAAAACGATATGCAGTGCGGTTGGTGGGGATTTTCCTGCTGAATGTGGTGTATGTGGTGCTGACGATTTTTGCGTTCCTGATGATTGAGCCGTTTGTGCGATTGCTCTTTTATGGGAATTTGGAGCATCTGAGTCCGCTGTCCACGTATGTGGTGTCAGTTTTGTCCACGGTGTTCCCCTTGGATCAGGTGCAGCATTCTGTGGTGGTGTTGATACTGTTTACTGCGCTACTTTTTCTCTTGCGGAATCTGGCGTATTACCTCTCGCAGTGGATTATGGGGCATGTTCGTAGCGATTTCGTCTATTCGTTGCGCAACAGTCTCTACGATAAGATGATTTCCCTGCCGTTAGGCTATTTTACCACGCAGAATCGTGGCGATGCAGTCACGCGGGCGGTAAATGATACGCAGGAGGTGGAATATACGATTCTTACTTCTATTCAACGGTTCCTTTCCGATCCAGTTGCTTTGCTCTGCTATCTTAGTTTCCTCTTCTATATTGATTATCAACTGTCTTTATGGGCCGTTTTGCTGATGCCCGTTTCCTTCTTGATTATTGGATTTCTTGCTCATTTGCTGAAGCGTTCTTCTAAAACCTATCGCACGCGGCTTGGTGTGCTCCTCTCGCATGTGGAGGAGACATTGTCGGGCTTGCGGGTGATTTACGGCTATAATGCCCAGGAGCGCGTTTATCGCAAGTTTCGTAGGCTTAATACCGACTTTCATCAGAACCAGAAACGTGTTTATCGGCAGACCTATCTGGCTTCGCCGCTTAGTGAGTTTTTAGGGGTAACATCGGTGATGGTAGTGCTGGTGATTGGCGGCACGCTGGTGCTTTCGGAGCGTTCCAGTCTCTCGGCCGAGCTTTTCATCACCTATATCGCCCTTTTCACGCAGATTATCACGCCTGTCCAGAATCTTTCGTCAGCCTTTTCCGAGTACAAGCGCGGAGAGGCGGCGTTGGATCGCATTCAAGAGTTTCTGAATATCGAGGATGTGGTGGAGGATCGTCCCGATGCGATACCGATGGAAGATTTCCGTGATGGGATTGAGATGAAAAATCTCCGTTTTGCATACGCGGATGCAGAGGTGATACACGGGGTGGATCTTTCGATACAGAAGGGGGAATCTGTGGCTTTTGTGGGGCATTCGGGTTCGGGGAAATCGACCTTGGTGGATCTGTTGATGCGGTTTTATGATCCTACAGGCGGTTCAATCTTGATGGACGGTGTTTCGGTGGACCGGTTCCGAGTGAAGGAGTACCGTTCTTTATTCGCCTTGGTGTCGCAGGATGTGGTCCTGTTTCACGACACCATTTACAACAACATCACGTTAGGCTGTGACGCCACCATGGAAGAGGTGGCAGAAGCCGCGAAAACGGCCAATATTTACGATTTTGTGATGTCATTGCCTGATGGGTTTGATCACGTCGTTGGCGACCGCGGAACGGCTCTTTCCGGCGGTCAGCGCCAGCGAGTGAGCATCGCGCGGGCGGTGTTGCGCAAAGCCCGTATTTTAGTCTTGGACGAGGCCACTTCCGCGATGGACACGGAGTCCGAGCGTCTGGTTCAGCAGTCAGTGGATGCACTTTCGAAGCAGTGCACTGTCGTGACCGTTGCCCACCGTCTTTCCACCATCCAGAACGCGGACCGCATCTTCGTCCTGGACGACGGTCGCTTGGTGGAGTCTGGCACGCATGAGGAGTTGATGGCGGCGAAGGGAGCGTACTATCAGTTAGCAGTTAGTAGTTAGTGGTTATTCCATAAGGGCTGTAAGCCCGACCTATGTCAGCCTAGGGTGAGGCGGAGCCGAGCCCTAGGACGGATGTTAAATGATGAATGATGAATATTAGTCAAATAATATGTCAAAACATAAATTAGCACGGTTCGCGGAGAACGCGACATTTGAGAATTTGTTTCAGCACACGGAGTATGACCGCATTGGGAAGGAGTTTCCGTTGCGGGGGCGTTGGCGGGAGGATTATTTCCACAACGATCGTCCGATTGTGTTGGAATTGGGATGTGGAAAAGGAGAATACACGGTGGCGATGTCGAAGCGCTTTCCGGAGAGGAATTATATCGGCATCGACCGGAAGGGTGCGCGATTGTGGAGAGGTTGCAAGGACGCGTTGGAACAGAATTTGACCAATGTGGCGTTCTTGCGCATCACCATCGATCATATCGCGCAATATTTCGCCCCCGGTGAGGTGGACGAGATTTGGGTGACCTTCCCCGACCCGCAACCCAAGAAGGAGCGGAAACGTCTGGTTGGACCGCATTTCGTCAATGATTACTACCGGCAGGTATGGCCTGAAGAGGGCGGCATCCTCCATTTGAAGACCGACAGCGATTTTCTGTACGAGTATCTGTTGGAGACCGCTCAGGAGCAGCGTTGGGAGATATTGGAGAATGTCTCCGATGTCTATGCCGGCGGTGCAGACCCGTTGTTGACGGAGGTTCAGACCTTTTACGAACGGATGTGGTTGGCGGAAGGGAAAACCATCCGTTACGTACGGTTGCGCGTGGGGAAATGAATCGGAATTAATAAACAATATCAATATGATCACCAAAATTGTTTTAACCGGCGGTCCCTGTGCCGGAAAAACCACCACCAACGAGCGTATCGAGGAATTTTACACCAAAATGGGGTACGCCGTGTTCACGTTGCCGGAGGCGGCCACGCTCTTCATCAAGGCGGGTGCGGAATTCCTGACCAAGGATAGGAACCTCTATTTCGAAATCCACAAGAACATGATGCAGTTCCTGTTGCAGATGGAAGATTCTTTCTATCGTATCGCCGAGGCGACGGGCAAGCCTGCGCTCATCATCAACGACCGTGGGGCGATGGATATTTCCGCCTACATGGAGCCGGAGGACTGGCAGCGGCTGCTGCGCGAGACTGGCCACACCGAAGAGGAGCTGATGGGTCGCTACAAGGCGGTCTTCCACCTCTGCACCAGCGCGAAGGGAGCCCCGAACAGCTATACCCTGAGCAACAATTCCGCCCGCATGGAGGTGACGCTGGCGGAAGCCATCCGTGTCGATGACAACCTGATCAACGCCTGGCGTTTCCACCCGAACCTGCATCTCATCGCCTCCGAGGAGTATGTCAAGGACAAGATCGACAATGTGTTGCTTGGGATTGCGAAAGAGTTGGACATCCACGAGTCGGTGAAGGAGTTGATACTTTAGCTTTTGGCTATTAGCTTTGGCCAACAGCCAATAGCCAACCGCTAACAGCTTAAAACCGTACCATCCCTTGCACTCGCACTTCGGTCTTGAAAGGCCGGTCGATCTGGTTCAGGCCGCTGCTGATCTCATGGCGGTCGAGGTAGTGGGTGCGGGCGATGCGGAACCAGAGACTGAAGTTTCGGATTTTGTAGCGGAGCATCAGGTAGGCTTTCAGTCCTTGGTAATAGTAGGAACCGATGGTGAAGGCGTAATAGACGTCATTTTCGTAGGCGTAGAGCCGTTCGTCGTAGCTGTCTGTGTCGAAATAGGCTACGCGGAGAAGGAGGCTCAGTTGTGGCCTACGGAAATTGAATGCCAGATCTTGGTACATCAGAATACCTTTTTTCCATTGTTGGGGATCCGGCCCTCTGTTGAACACCATGCTGATTTCCGTTTTGGTGTTCAGGTAAGGGAGAGCCGGATAGGTCCATTGTAGTTTCAGTCGGTGGCGGTCCTGTTCTGCGATGCGGTGCAGATAGGGGTCGTCGCTTTCGTTTGTAGGTCTGCTTCGCCATTGATAGCGGACGAGGAGCACGCTTCGGCGCGGCAGTCGGAAGGTCAGTGCGATTCCCGCGTCCGTACCCTGAATGGGGGCGTCGGTCCGGTAGCTCAGCCAGCGGAGACGGTAATAGTCGTAGAAGAGGTCTGCCTCGACGTTTCGTCCGAGGACGAGGTGTCCGGTGAGGTATGTGCCGAACTCACCGCAGTCGCCCGAGGCCGTGCGGAATCCGCTGCCCATTGGGGCGTGGTATCCGTTGGCGTAGAAGCGGGTGAGTGTCGCCAGTTGGAAAATGGGTGCTACGGGGTAAACGAGTGCTTGCAGCAGTGCGGGTTTCGCGTTGCGGTCTATAGCCGCCTCCCCAAACAGCAATAATCGTCCGGCCGTTGCTTGGTACGACAGGCTGGCGTTCAGGAGGGTGGGTCTCCCCAGTGACCTCCATCGTTCCTGCAGATTCGCGGTATCGGAGAATTCTCCATAACAGATGACTTGTCCGCTCACTCGGAAACGGGTATGGCGGTAGGTGAGGGCGCCGCCGAACGCAGAGTTGTTGGTTTCGGTGACCCGTCCCACGAATCCGCTTCCCGACCACGTGCTGTTACCAAGGGTGAAGGCACCTCCTCGGAAATGTTGGCTTTCGTTGGTGGTGGCTATGGCCCGCACCCCATCGCTGAAACGCCGCACGGTGGTCACCCCGCCGCCCTTTCCCGACAGCATGGAGGAGCCCAGTATCAGTCCTTGCCCGAAATTGAGCCGGAAATCACCCAAAACGGCTAGTTTCAGCCATCGGGTATCCTTGATATAAGCCGAGCCAGAATAGTGGTCAAAACCCCGTTTCTGCTCGCCACGGAAGAGTTGTTCACCCGGATCTTTTTCGCCCGCAATCCGGAATCCGAAATGCTGCTTGACGGTGAACTCATATCGGAACTGCAGGCGGGCGGGCGATCCGGCGTAGTGGTTTGGGCGTGTGGTGTCATAGCCCGCCTGCCGCTCCAGAATCTGTCCGTAGCGGAACCAAAGGACGCTTTTGCTCGAACGCATCAGTTGGCGGAAAGAGGGTCGCTCTTTCGGTGGCGGCTCGATCACTGTTCTGTCTGCCAACCGCCGCATCTCCCGCTCCGTGAACCCGTCGATAGCCGCCAGCTCGTAGATGCTGTATAGTTGTCCGTATGTTTCGATGTAGAGTTGCAGCTGATAGTACTGGTAATCCGAGAGGTGGAGTGTCGTTACCGCCACTTCATAGCTTAGGTCGTTCAGGTTGGGTTTCCGGTTCTTCTGCACCGCCTCCAACCGTTCCAACAGGTCCTCGGAGACATTTTCTATTTCTTCGGGTAGGTCTGTTTGCAATTCCAATACCTCGATTACATTTTCGATACTATCCACCTGTCCAATGACGTTGCTCGTGGATAATATCATTATCAAATTCAATATCAATATTTTGGTTTTCATTTTCATCGTTTTTCATCGTTTTTCATCGTTTTTTTTCATCGTTTTTCATCGTATCATTCATCGTCATCCGATCCTGACATAGGTCGGGCTTTCAGCCCTTTTGGGAATGTTTCATCGCTTAAAATACCATCCTCCGATTTCCGGCGAGACCGAGATTCGGTAGTGCCATGCCGCCTTGACGGAGAATAGGAATTGTTTGTGAATCAGATAGATAGTTAGTCCGAGATGCGTGTTTGTGCCCTCTACGGAAAGGAGGAGTGGGGTGACGGGTTGGGTGATGAAGCGGACACCGACCTCCCATCCGCCGGGCAGGGCTTTGGAAGTCATTGCCGACAGCAGCAGTTTCGGTGATGGCGCGTAGATGCAGCCAACAGTGAATTTCAGTGGGATAATGTCTTGTCCCACAATGCCGTATCGCATCATGAAAGGGTTGTAGGCAGCGGAAAATAGCGTCAGTTTTTGCGATATGTTGAAGGCAAAGCCCACGTCGGTGCAGAGAGAGTGGCGCATCGGATAGCCTCGGGCGTGTTCCATAATATAGAAAATGCGTCCTGTCAGCGCAAAACGTCCGCCGAAATCTCTGCCATAACCCACTGCGAGAGTGGCGTTTCCGTAGTCTGTGTAGCCGTAATGCGCGATGGAAGCCATCAAACGGTTGCGGTGGATGGCGTAACTGCCGAAAAGTTCTGCGTGCATCATCTCCTTGGTGCCGAAATCATTGCGAAAGTGGAGGCCGGCGTAGGAAGAGATAAAACTGCTTAAGACGGGCATTTCCGCGTATGTTTCGGCAGCAAATGTCGGAAAGAGCCGCTCCTGTGTGTGGCCGATGTAGGGTAGTGCAAAACACAAACCACTGAAAACCATTAAGTTTACGATACCTTTTGTTTTCATTATCATCTATTTTGTTTCATGGCAAAAATACAACGCTGAAAACCGTTTGTCAAGTTAAAAATTGTTAATAATTCATATACAGAATTTTTAATTCGAAAAACGTCTGTCAGGCGCAAAATAAGTGTATTTTTGCCGCCATGACAGATCCGAATAAAAACATCCGTATTGAAGACTACGACTATCCGTTGCCGGAATCTCGTATTGCGTTTTACCCCGCCACCAGTCGGGATAGTTCAAAACTATTGGTATTCAAACAGAAAGAGGACGAAATAATGGATTCTGAATTCCATTGTCTGCCAGATTTCTTGGACGAGAATCATTGGTTGGTGTTCAACAATTCCAAAGTGATTCATGCGCGTTTGCCCGTGCACAATGCAACGGGTGCGGCAATCGAGATTTTTTGTTTGGAACCGTTGCGGCCGACTACGGATCCTGCCGTAGCTTTTTCGCTAAGTGGCTGTGTGACATGGAAGTGCATGGTGGGGAATGCCCGCAAGTGGAAGCATCCGTTGGAGATAGAGGTGCCGATGGACGGTCAGGTGGTCCGGATTCATGCGGAGCGCGGTGAGGCCGAGGAAGGCACTTTTGAGGTGACCTTCACCTGGCCCGATGCCGACGTCTCCTTTGCGGAATGGATAGAGGCGTATGGGAAGGTGCCGTTGCCACCGTATATTCATCGTGATGCAGAAGATTGTGATACAGAGCGTTACCAGACGGTGTATGCTCGTTATGACGGTTCTGTGGCGGCTCCGACTGCCGGATTACATTTTACTGATGAATTATTGAAGACTCTGAATGCCAAGGGAGTAGAGACGGAATATGTGACCTTGCATGTGGGTGCCGGCACTTTCAAGCCGGTCTCTTCCGAAACTATCGGGGACCATTTTATGCATGAAGAGAAAATCTTGATTACGGAAGCGTTTATCCATAAGTTGCAGGCTAACAGGGGAAAGAGACTGATTGCGGTGGGCACGACCGTGACTCGCACGTTGGAGTCTTTGTTTGTCGTGGGGGCGAAGCTGCATTTCGGGCTCGACCATCCCTTTGAGGTGGAGCAGTGGGAAACGTATGAGAATCCGGATATTCACCAAGTGACGGTAGATCAGTCGTTAGCGGCTATCTTGGACTATTTGGATCGTCACCATACGGACA
>Ga0310694_10003692_pt1 | contig 14984 bp, 16 predicted proteins | sample 174DNAGHGhighgp2_FD_203884 | JGI IMG/M metagenome (GOLD analysis project Ga0310694, IMG submission 203884) | Sheep rumen microbial communities from Palmerston North, Manawatu-Wanganui, New Zealand - 1742 DNA GHGhigh gp2 (v2) (version 2) | ecosystem: Host-associated > Mammals > Digestive system... | reverse complement strand
TAAGTTCCGCCCACGCTATCGCGTGAACGCTCACCTTATCTATTCTCTGACTATTATTCCTTGAAACTTCCTACATTTCGAGGTCATTGAATGAGATAGCGAACGCCATTTCTCTTGTCCACAATGTTTTTGGGTATCGCACGAATGCGAAATCCAGCGACAAAGGTACGAAAATATTAGAGAAATAAGATACAAATAAGGAGTTTTTTACGTTTTGCGAAAAAAATCGAGGATTTTGCGAACAAAATGCAGATACCAGAGCCTTCAGGAGGTATGCGCAATGTTCCATGAAATATCATTTTGTTCGCAAATTGTTCGCAAAAAGAGAAATCAGCAACCTCCGATTATTCGTAAGTTGCTGATTTCTAATGTGGACCAGCCAGGGCTTGAACCTGGGACCTCCAGATTATGAGTCTGTCCACTTTAGCCTTACAGAATGGTAAAAATCAGCTTGTTAATGAACTCTCTTGCAAGCCAGAGGTCAACTATAGGTCAACATTACTGCTTTGCGATTACAAAAGTACTATTTTTTATCGGCATTTAAGCATCACTCTCGTTAAAAATGTCAAAGATGAAGAAAATAATCATATTTTGCAGTTTTCTTACTAATGCCGATTTCTCAGATTCCGAATTTGTGTAGAAAAATAAAGTGGTACACCACAAAGAGTTTCCCCTTTTATGATGTACCACTTGTTATGCTTATGGTGTCCTCCACTACTATGTAGCGTCTGGCTCTGTCAAGTCTAAGTTTGACTCTTTGCTGAAATATCTAATGAAGTTCAAGTAGCGAGTATCGTTGAACTCTTTGACTATCCCCTTGTGAACGCTCTTATTTCTTTTTATAAGGTATTCTTCTAACGATTCTTTGGGCTTGACTTTGTAATGCCTTAGCCATATTCTTGCTATCTCTTTGTTCCAGACACACCATTCACCATAATGATATAGCTCTGATGGAATCTTTGCATGAATATGGCTTTCCGTGATTTTATCTCCTTCCTGTATGTCAAGAATCTGAAATGATGGGTTATGAGTAAGGTATTTCCTTAATCTCTCAAAGAGTGCGTCCTTGTCTTTTGTATATCCTATTTTGCAGTAGTTACCGCTCTTTATGAAGTATAGCATAGTTCATAGTCTAAAATCAAAGATGGTATCTCCAAATCGGTAGCCATTCACTTTCTTACCGTCTATGTAAGTGCTGCATCGTTCTACTTTGTATATGCTGCACTCTCTAATCTGTGTGGCTTTTGGTGACAGCAAGATTCCAAGCCTTTTGAATTGTTCCGTAAGTTTCAGCTTCAAATCCTTATCGCTGATGAACTCCCCTTTATGATAGATAGCCCTGAAAGCCTATTGCAGTTTCTTCTTGTCCTTGACTGTCCTCATCATCTTCTCTTTGTTCCATCTGAGGCTGTTCATTTCCGACTCGGAAAGATATAGTCTGAAATCTCGGAACTCTGGATAATCCTGTTCGTATTCCGTTGATGGATGCTCCAAGTATTCCTTCAACATCTGTCCGTAAGAGAAAGTGACAGCTTTAGCAAGTTTACCGTCAAAGCCATCCCAATCTTCTTGTCTGGCCTGCACAAACTTCTCCGATTTATTGTAAGCGTCTCTCAAATAGATTCCATCCTTGTACGCCTTTCGGATTTTGTGTTTGAAGTCAAAAGACTTTTTCTTTTGTTCGTTGTAAACCAAACGACCATCTTCTATTGAAAGTAAGTCTGTTTCTAAGCTCACTCTCCTTATCAGGACTTCGCGCTCTGTTTCATCGGCCTTTTCCTGTAATGATAGAAGGGTAGCTGCATCTTCTTCTTTCTACCGCATTTCTAATTGGAACTCTTCATCTGACTGCACATTATTATTAGTGGAATAGAGGTGTACCATTGTATTTCTAAAGACATTCTGGTACTCGCTGTTACACCTGAGCCTTCCACTAATTTGTTCAAGTGTCGTGCAGACATCAACCAATGTTTGTGTCCTGTAGGCATCACTCGCAACAATGATTAGCCCATTGTTGGAAAAGAGGTTGCAGCCTTGAAAGCATTTCTTTGTAAAGAAGTTGATGCGTTTGTTCGGAGTAATGACCGACTCTATAGGATATGTCCCAAGAATCTGTCTGTTTCTCTTTTGGGAGGCGCAACATATCTTCACCTCGTCTTTATCTAATTCCAGAGTTTCCGTGACTTGTTTAATGGTCGTTACAGAGTTTAGAAAGATGAAAAGCTGTTCTACCTCTCGCAGTTCTCCGTTTATGTCCGGCAAACTGATTCCCTCGTCACGGAATATCTTTATAATGTTACAAAGTCCTCTTGGAAGGTTGGTTGTCTTTAGCTTCTTGACTGTTATCGGCATTCCTTTCTGCCAGACTACTTTGTAATGCGGCAACTGTTTAAAGAAGCCTATTTCGTAATCTTCATCTATTGGAGTAGCACTTAGAAATGTGTAGTGGCTGAAACACTGCACGGTCTTACACATATTAGTAATGGCTGATTCTCGGAAATCCATATCTTCAAGGATTAAATGGTATTCATCTATTAGGAGTTTCCAGCCATCTGTCTTACCATCCATCCACCTTAACAATTTTGGTCGTAAGCTGTCATAGGTAACGGCAATCTTGCAAATGCGATGCTCTCTGATGTACTTCTTGAACTCATATTCTTTTGTACCGCCATAGCACTTGAACACCTCAAATCTGTTATTCTTATCTTCTGCAATGCTATCTACTAAATCCCTGAACGGACAAACGATAATGTAATTGCTCTAACAATTTGCGGCAACGTATGTTCCTCCTACATCTGTCTTGGTCTTGTTCACTATTCCGTGAGGCAATCCATCTTGAAAATAGGGAAGCTCGCTAAGGTATCGTGCTTCACCACCGTTGATAATTTGAATGTCTGAACTCATTTTCTCTTTGTTTTTAAGTTCACAATAGCGGCATCTGAGCAAATAAAAGGAATCTCTCATATATTGACAAGTTCACAGTACAGAATATTTCTCTGGTATCTTTAGGAATGGCTTGAAAAAAATTGTTCTGTATGAAGGCAAAAAGAAAGAGAGGCATTTTAGCACCTCTCCAACTTTGGGAAATATGTTGCTACTATGAACTATTATCGTTGAGGCTGAATCAGAGTTAAGATATGAAAGACAAAATTAAAGAATTACTCTGATTCTCAACCTCAACACACTATTATAGCTATTACTAAAGAGAAGTCCAAGTTAAAAATCTTAAAATCAGAAAATTGATAAAATTGAGGAATAATGTTCGGAACTTCTTAGAGAGGGTGACAAATTAACATTTCGGGTATATAAAAGCAATTTTTGAGTTAATTTGTCACCTCTCCATTTCCTTAATGGTATAGCCTGTTTAATAAAACACTACATGATTTGTCCTAAACGGAAATGGGTACCATGTATTTCGTAGTGTCTTTTCCTTTTCATTCAACCGAAGGTTGTAAGTTTCCCAACCTTCCCCACAGTCTAAATAGATCGCATTTTTAACTCTATGCTGCATCAATCTATCTACAAAGACATCATAGTTCATTGCTTCGGCAGCTTCAATGAAAAACAGGTTGCCTTTTATCTCTGCCAAGACTCTATAGTGATATGGCTTGCTAAAGAGTCTGAGGTTTCGTTTTGTATAGTTTAGGATTACCATCCACTGCTGAAATCCCATGCCTCCATTTTTTGCAGCTTTTCTTAACTCTCTTTCTGGATTTCCTCTCTTGATATAGAAATGATTATTATAGAAGGTGAATGTCCCCTTTCTTTTATCTGTCAGTTTTTCATGGAACACGCCATCCTTAGTATAGCTATTCTCTATTCGCGTCTCTGCTGGTTTAAGAAAGTTCCAGTCATTAGTTGTAAAGCTAGCAGCACAAGCAAGAATTCCATCTTTAGGAAGAGTTGAAGAACAGACATATTTCACATCGTTGCATTCAAGGGGCAATATAAAAAGCCCTTCTTGTGTTGGCAAGCCTGGTTCTGCTAACACACGAACTATTCTTTGACCAAAATAGACAAAAATAGAAAGGGAGATTACTAATAGAATCTTCTTCATCCTTTTAAAACTTTATTTTCTCCCAACCCTTTATAGCAGCTTCTATCCATCCGTACCAATCGGCAGGTGAAGTCCAGACATGTTTCCAATGCCAACCATCGGTAGCACGAAAGTACTGCGCCCCATCATTTTCACGGTATGCTCTGGATGGATAGAGTGATGATTGCTTGAAGTCTGAGACCCATTGCGAACCGTTGTAAATCGCTATGTGTCCGAAAGTAGAACGCTTATTCTGAGGTAGCACACATATATCACCCTTTAATGGTTTATATTCTTCTGAGGGAATCTCTTTAAACCCCATCTGAGGTAGGGTCTTGTTATAGCCGTAGGCTGGGAGTAATCCAATGGGACAGCCACCATGCCACATGGCTTGCATAACGTAGCCCGCACACATGCAGCGTGATTTCTTTTCTGCATGGCTTGTTGCATAATCTACGGTCTTATCATTACTATAATAATAAGGTAGGTGATTCCATATCAGAATAACCGCAACGATGCAGAGCACAATTCTTGTTAATCTTTTCTTCCACATAAAAACTCTATTTAGTAGTCAACGCTTTTGTTTTTCTGTTTAGTATCTAATTGGTTGTTTATCAAATTTGGTATCTGGATTCAGTCCTAAAAGATGCGTCTGGATGTATGAAATGAAGCTAATCATAATCATCACCACCCAACGCTTCGTATGTTTCATGTTCATAATCTCTATCCTCTATCTCGTTACCATGAAGCCATTCTTGATATTCCATTTCCCTTCTTTCTTCTTCCAATTCTTCTAACTTCTCATTCATTTTGTATTGAGCTTCTTTTGTGAATAGCTGTTGAGCCATTTCTATCTTGATTTTAAAGTCTTCATCATCTAAAGAATGAATGTACTGTTTATATAAATAGCAAAACGGGTCGCCATGAACACCATAGTAATACTTTCCTTTTATATCTTCAATATCAAGATCGCAAAACATGAATCCATATTTTTCTGTAGGTTTTATATTGCGATATGTATGTGTTCTTTTATCAAAAGTTAGAGCGATTTCTTCCCTTTCCTCTTTAGTCAATTTTCTCAAGACGCGAACAATATTCCTTTCTGGATTTGTTGCCCAAGAGCTTAAATATAATATAGGAATTCTATTTTCCAGTTCTCGTGATTGATATACTCGGAACCATTCTTTGTAGATGCTCTCAACAATATCTGTTATTGGAGCATTGAAAAAAATCAAGATGTTAGGGTCTTCTAAATCTATTAAGTTGGCTATAAAATCTTTAGCGTTACTTTGCCTAAATGGAATATCTGATTCATCATCAAAATAGCCAAGAATATCCATATATCCATTAGGTAAAATATAGTTGCAGATTTCGTGTGTCAATTTTGAAATGTACTTATATTTCGGTTTGACAGGAATATATGATAAGTCCTCATAATAAATATTCTCAAACAATTCTTCGTCAACATACGCTTCTGGATTTATTCCCGCATTAGAAGGAATCAAATTCAGTACAACTTTAATTTTAAGCAATTCAAGGACAATATGGAAATTGCTTGGTTCAAAATCCTTAGGGCAAATAAAATAGATATTCATATCTCAGAAGTATTAAGAACATGAGTGAAATACTGCATAGAGAATTATCAAAACGAACATGATAATAAAGCAACCAATCGAAAACGAGGCTTCTTCACTATCTTTTTTTGCCTGTTGTATCTTGTTTTTCAATCTCTCAATCTCAATTCTATCCCTTTCTTGAATGGTTAGCTTCTTTGGGGGATTAGTATCGGTTTTTGTTCTTGTGATACTATTACTAATAAGTATAGAGAAATAAATAACAGCACCTATGACTAAGCAAGCAATTACAATTATAAGGAAACCTCCAGAGCCACCTCCATCATATTCATCTACATGTCTCCCTGAATAATGTTGAGCAAATATGCTTATTGACTGAAATAATGCCAAAATCAAAATGATTCTTTTGGCAAATAGTATTCTACAAATTCTATTCAACATCAAGTATCGCATACAATACCATTCTTGCTGTCAGTTCCCAAGATGAAAGCGGATTATTGTTTAAGAGTGTGGGACTATTGCCATCATCGTCATAAGGTTCTGGACTACCTGCTACAAATAATGAACAATAGCCCACACCTTTTAGATATATCATGCCCCATAAGGGTACAATAATCCAAACAGTGTGAGCATATTGCCATTATCCTTGTAGCTAAGAATTGTCCAGATTCTATGACAGGATAAACGTCAATCGCTCTTTTTAATAAGTTTGAGCCATTAAAACGCACTCCAACGCTATAGAGCACTTGAAACTCGGTGCGAAGATACTAAAAGGAATCCATATTTAGACCAAAACCCTACAAATATTAGCAATTTATAATGGTTTGTGAAGTTGTTTTAGCAAAAAGTGGGTAAAAATAGGGTACTCCGTTACAGAATACCCTACTTTTAATCACAGATTAAAGTCACTTTTTATCCTCTGTACCGTGCTTATGCCTTTTCCTGTCAGTTTTGCAACGGTACGGATGGAATAGCCACGTTTCAGATAACTGATAATGTCCTTATATTGTTCTCGCTTTTGTTCAATGGTCTTTAGGCTTCCAACCTTACGACCTAACTTTCCACCACGTTCAATGTATAGCTTTCTGCCACTGTTTAAGCGGAACTTTATATTTTCTCTTTCAAGTTGCGCACACGTTGACAAAGTGGCTATCATAATGGGTGCAAACATTGTGGGCTTTCCTTCTGCATCCAACAAACTAAGTTGTTCCTTCTGCATATAGAGGTTTATCCCACTATCTATTAAATCCTTGACGGTTGCCAGAACTTCAAAGGCGTTTCTTCCAAGTCTGGAAAGCTCACTTACTAAAAGGACAGAAACTCCATTTTGCTTACAATAGTCTATTGCTTGCAATAAGATCGGTCTCTCTACATTTCTCTTTGCTCCAGAAATCTTTTCCTCAAATATCTTTGAAATCTGTAGTTTCTGAAATGCTGCATATTCCGATAAATCAGAAATCTGTCTTTCTGTGTTCTGCCTGTCACCAACAGACGAAACACGCGCGTAAATAACTGCATTCATTTTAATCTTTGATTAAGTTAAACACATAAAGAGTGCATCCAAACAAACCATCATAGATTTATTTGAATACACCCATTATTTCAATACACTATTGCAGCACTCGCCACAATTCCAACGTATCACCAACGACAAACCAACCTTTGTTTTTGATGTACCATATCTCTTTTATACCATACGGATTATCTTTAACCTCATACTTTGCAGATCTGTAGGCATACCAAGGAAATTTCACTTTTTCAATTTCCTCTTTAACGTAATCTACTTCAAAGGCTCGAATTGTCACTAATATAACTCTTAAACCATACTGGATTTTTCGAGTTTCCCATTTGGGGCTTTTATCTTTAATAAGGTATAAATACGGATTTAGAAAAGCGTTTACACCTTCAATCATGCCACCTTTAGGACACCATTCAAATTTCATTGTTTGCATAGTTGTTAAAATAAAGGGGAACACCTCATTTCTGAGATATTCCCCAAGTTAATACTAACCAATGAACCAAGAATATTTCTCGTCACCGTGTAAAGCGTTATTGATACCCGTTGCCACTTCTGTAGCATTAACAGCTCGTGAAATGTAGCTATCAATATAACTACTTTTGTTTGACTGTGTGAGTAAATTATGGAAATCAAACATTGTAATTTGATTTTGCTTTACTCCAAAGGTTTCGTTATGGTAGAATTCACGGCAAACACTGTTAATCTGACTATCAGTTATCAATAGTTTGGGTATTCCACGCTGCACATTGTTTGGAAGTGCTTGGTACATTCTGAAACGACCTACTATCTGAGCAAATTGTGACTCACTTAAACAGGTGTTAGAAAGAGTCTGCATAAGGTGAAAATCCCTTGCAGGAATGAAGCTATTAAACAAGTCCATTGCAGTTTTATAGATGTCTCGCAAACTCATAACTTCAAAGGATAGCTTAACACCGTTTCCCGTAAGAATCTGGTTTGAACATATTTTCATGCGCCATCCCACAAAGATTGAAAATTTCTCTGCACCTCTGGTTTGACGATAAAGGTTCAAATCTGAATAGTTCCTGCACCCACCTATGCACAATTCAAGTCTTTCTCCCTGTAAAGTCTCAAATAAACTTGGGATAGTGAAAGCAAAGGCCATTCTTTGATAAAATTGGGTCTTTTCACATTCCAACAGTTCTGAGGCTCTTTTTCCAAGTGCGCTCGGTATGCGACCACGCACAATGTGTGAAACGCGAAGTTCTGGAATACCAAAACTTTCCCCGTGATAGTAGTCTCTGGCTGCATCATACACACATGACACAAAATCCTGATGTGAGATAGTTAATTCTTGGTTGCCCCAAGTAGGAACGACACAGGAATTAGTTAGTTCTTCCATTGTGACTGCATTTGTGTTAGCATCCAAGAAACTAACATTTTGGGCAATCGTTGGAACTTCTGCAATAGGCTCAATTATCTCAGCGTCTGAGAAATCAAACCTCCTTCTTGCCGTTGTAGGCATTAAAACTAAATCGTTCATAATGAATTGAATTTAGAAAGTTAATAAAAGAGTGAATTATCACATAAATTCTTTTTCTGACAGAAAGAAAGCTATATATAAAAGCATTCTTTTCTATTCAATAATGTGCGGGGGACTTTGGGGGTTGTCTGCCAGCTCTCTGATCACTTTGCTATAATTCAATTCAACGGAATATCAATAAGGGGAGGGGGCTTTATATAATCAAGTACCCGTACCCCTTTGCTTGACTTTCTCCGATTTTTCGGAAAGCCCTCTCTGTAAGCAGTAGTTAAAACAAACGTTTTTCAGAGGTATTAGATGGATGAGGCTCTTAAAAAAGTTGTTACTATATAAGAGCAATAAAGAGGCCAGACAAGCATTTCTGAAAAAAACTTAATTTGCCTGTCTGACCTCCTCTGTCTGCCTGAAACTAAGCAAGCCATATCATAGCACTCTTTTTGAGTTTCACCCGTGTAAACTGGCTCAGAGTGGCTATTAGGTCTCTTACTTTTTCGGGCGTAGGCTCTGGAAGTTTGACATCTTTGTCCGTTTTATTTCCAATATACACTTGTCGAGGCTTACAACGTCTGATAAGTTCCACGAACTCGTCTTTGTCAAAGTCCAATAGAGGCTCTACTGACACCATAGTATATATACCTTTTTCTGCAATTTTCTCCATAGCGGACACCCTATCTTCAATAGTTGGGGTACTACCCATCAATTCGGGGCTATAACGATTGGTTTCAAGTGTAGTAGCTACTACTGCGTGCTTAAACACAGGATGGCAAACATAGGACAAGATTCTTGCAGGGTCTTTAGATTGAAACAGGAATACTATATGTTCTTTCTCTGGTTTGTCTTGGTTAAACCATGCACAATGTTCAAGTACTTTCATAATATGCCCGATTAGCATACCTTTAGCAAACAAGTCTATTGAACTGCCAACGAAGATAACTTTTCCCTCGTCCAGATTCCTCTTGAACTCTTTTTCCACAGTTACAGGCTTGCACCGATAGTTTGGACTCAGCAAGTTCCGTTGGGTACAGTACTTGCATTGGTGGGGGCATAGCCCTTTTATGGGATTCCAATTGTGGGTCACGAAGTCGTACTTATCGCCCTTAGCGACGTTAAGATGCAGATTGAAAGTTTTTTCTGCCATCATTTCATCAAAAATTTGATGTTCTGTATAATAATCATTTGTTGTCACTGTTTGTTTTGTTTTTAGTTAGACAAAATGTATTTACAACCATATAAAATCGTTTTTATTGTAAAAATGTCCTACGCTGCAAAACGTTGGGATTTCAAGAAATAGCCTCTTTGCCCCTTACGTTTCCTTTCGTCTGCAATGAAGTAGTCATTGATGGTATGCGAGGTGATTGCTTTGGGGTGTGGAATTTTAAGTCTCTGAAACACCTCTCTTAGCTTTTCCTTAATATAATGGGCTGAATACCATTGCTGAGAATAGAAAGTGGCATTTATCAGTTTGATAGCGTCAGTACTACAGGCTTTTTCTTGGTGTTTTTTGATAATGATTGCTTGTCTCAGCTTAGATACTCTGTAATTCAGTTTTTCAATTTCATCTTTACCTAAAACATCGTATGCTTCCACAATAAGAGGGTCGGTAAATTGCTGGTCTCGCTTGTATTGGTGTTCTGCCTCAGTCTCGCACACTCCAAGTTGTTCCAACTGTTCCACAATAATTTTTCTTTTCTCTCTAATTGTTGTGTTACTGTTAGAGACTTTCAAACGCTCAGAGTCACCCACCTTATAGAAATGAGAGGTAGAATAAACCTTGAAATATCCACAGGATTCATAAGCCAAGTTGAGTGTCGTTACATTGCGGTACAGCGATTTCGTCATTTCTTCATCTATATAGTTATCCACGGCATAGAAGTTTACATGACCATTTTCGTCAAGATACTTTGTATATGGTATAGTGGCTTGTGCTTCCAGAAATGATTTCTTCTGTTCTGGAGTTGATGCACTTTCGGCCATTGTTCCAAGGTAGGCGAATACATTGGCAGCACAACGAAAACCTGTAATTAGGCTATCTTCTGTAGTCTCAGCAATCCTACCGTCAGAGTTTCTTATGTGATATATTCTGTTTACTCCATTTCTGAATCTACCTATTATCTGTACGGCATCCATGTACGGGTCTATCATGGTATAATCAGCGATGAAACAATCCGTGATCATTACTATGTTTGGTTTTTCTTCAAGTTCAATGTCAAGCGCACTGTAGAATCGGCTTGTCATCCAATTATAGCGAGCCATCTTTGAAACTCCCCAATTCTCGTATGCTGCGGAAAAGTTCAATTGTCTGTTTAGCTTATCTACGCTCTTCTCGGAACAAAACACCGCTGATTGTTCTTTGACTTCTGTCAACTTATCCATAAGCGCATATATCATATTCGTAGAATTGACAAACAGGAAAACTGGTCGTCCGTTGTCCTTTAGTAATTCAAACAGTCTCTTAGTTTCTTGTAGTACATTGTTGGTATTCCACATGATTACTTCTTTTCGGAAGTCAAAGTCTGGAACAATCTTAGCTAATTTGAAATCCTTGAAACGCGGGTCTCTGAATCTTTTCGGAGGGGTTGCCGAAACGATAGCCTTATTCCTGCACTCAAAGAACAAGTCCATTGGTAGAGTAATGTCCTGCCTGTAGTCACAATCCTTAACTATTTTCTGACACTCGTCAAGTAGGAGGAAATAGCCATCAAAACGAATGTCTATGTCAAGTTCCTCAAAGGAATCCTGTACTTTTCGGAAACTCTCAGGCGTTGTCAGAATCTTTATGTACTTCCCATCTTTTAGACTCTTTTCAATATATGCGATTATCTTGTCTTGGTAAATTCCTTGATAAACGCCAAACAGATTATCATTTTCATGTATAACATTGACTGTTTTCCCGAAAATGACAGGCTTGGTCGGCTCTATGATTATTGAGTGTCTGGGAGCCTTGATTTCTGAGTAGGTTGCCCCTATTCCTGTGATAGTCTTATTGAGGATGGTGTTTGTCTCAATTACGGGGTAGATGTCACTAAGATGCTGCACCTTACCATTCACTTTGGAAATTGTTATTATTTTCTGTATCATTTGTTTTAGCAATGTGTAGAGGGAGAGATTATCACCCTCCCTCTATGGGTTAGTAATTAAATGGTCTGTTTCATTTCACGTAGATACTCCAATGCCTCCTTGGTACGTGGGATTCGGAAGAACACTGTACCTTTAAACATTTCTTTTTTGGCACTAATCTTATCATTGTACTCTCGGAATAGCGGTCTGTACTGTAGTGTGATTCCTGCCTCAATGAACTGTTTCATCATTTCAAATTGGAAGTCCTCACCTTCTTTGAGCGTATCACTCTGCATAGGGTCGCCTGTGTACTCCACAACCTCACCCTTATCTATATAATGGATAAGGTTGATGAGCCGTGCCTCGTCAAGCAGATATTTGAAGCCCTCTACATTTTTGGATTCAACCCAAGCATAAGGATGCAGGTCTTTGGTTGTTCCGAACTTGACAGATAGTTTGTCGCCACGCTTCATCATTTTGACAATTTCAGCATGTGCGCCAACATTATCATAAGGCTGAGTAGTGCCTCGGAAGTCGAAAAATTTATTATTCTTTTTCATGTTTCTTTATTATTTTGTGGGACTGTTTGATGAGGTAGTACCCGTTGACCTCAGAATCAGCTATTTTGAGCGCTCATTGCTTTTTCTGGGGGCAAAGATACGGCATGAGATCAATACAAAAAGAAGGGAAAACCGTATTGCTATGAGTACAATTTATAATAAAAAAAGTATCTCCAAATTGAAGATACTCTTATATAGATTAGAAAAAACCAGAAGGGGTAGGCTTAGAAATGGCTATATATCACAGGCTTGTATCTGCTTAGATAACCTTTGAGCTGATTCTGCTTATTACCCTTTTCGTTAAGGTCTGTATAAAGTTTCTTATCGTCACAAACTCCGAAGATATAAATCATTCTGGAAATAAGGAGGCTCTTATCTTTAGAGGCATATATTTTCTTGTCAGCTTTCAAGGGCTTAACAAACGGACTCAGATACTCATTAAAGAGGTATATCTTGGTTCTTGTTGATAAATCCACTTTCTCTAAATCACTTAGCTTATGTCTCTGAGGGATAAAAAAAGCCTCGCCCATCTGTTCCATATAACTCTCAATGGCAGCACCAATAAAAGTCAAAGTGTGACCATCGTCTATAGTAACGGTTCGTCCACCTTCTGCCTTGAAAGTAAGGGTAGCAGGAACTTTGGAAATGAACTTGCCATCTATAAGTTCTAGAGATATTTTCTCAAACTCATTGATGAGGCTTTGCAACTTTTCATTAGTAGATTGTGGGAATACGAAAGCTGTTTTACATTCATCGTCAACTCTCCATTTGATAAACAGGCACAGATACCAGAACTTAGAGCTGTCAAGCCCGAAAGCTTTTAGGGTGTCTTGGATGTCTGAGCTTTCGTATAAGTCCATTTTTATCTCTTTTGTGTCAATCTTTCCTTCGAGATAGTCACTCGCAAAACGGAAAGGTTGCAAGTGTGGGGTTGTATTTGCAGGGCTTCCATCGGGGTTTATTTCTATGACTGTTTCTCCTGATACTTGGCAGACATAATCAAACAATGGCTCACTCTCATAATAAGCCCATTCATCTTCATGTTTTGGCAGTTGTTCTATCATTAGCTTTTTGTTTTTTGCGAAAGTATAAAAATACTCCCACATACGCAAATGTAAGTGGGAGCGTTTAACAATTATTTGCCAAAAACGTACTTCAAAACCTTAGTATTGGCCTTATTCTCGTTCACAAAGTCGCGTTCTATGTAGATGTCGGTCACTCGCATGGACTCATCAACGTGGTTGAGGGCTGCATGAACGGTGTACTTGTCTATCTTGCATTTGTTGAGAGCGATTGTAGCCCATGAGTGACGGGCTGCATAGTATTCCAAATCCTCTATTTGCAACCGTGTTCCTATCTCTTTCAAGCCTTTATTGATAGCCTTATTGAATGCTTTGGCATCACGGTAGTATTGATGGAAATTGAAAAGACGTTGCCCTGTGTGGTCTCTGTACTTCTCAATAATCGGCAGTATCATATCTGGCACAATCACCTCCATCTTGGCCTTATCAAGTCTGCGGTCTTTGGTCTTGGTGCGGTAGTAAATCAGCTTGTTTCCTCTAAGCTCAGTAGCGTTGTAGAGGTCAACAGAGTTAATCCCCATCAAACAGAACGACATGATGAAGCAGTCTTTAGCAATGTCAGGGCGGCAAGTATGTTTGATTCCCTTGTGAATGTTCTGATAGGGCAGATTCCAGATAGCCTTGATTTGTTGAGGCTGGAGAGCACGCTTTCGGGTTGCCTCCTGTTTCGGAATCTTGAAATATTCAAAAGGTGTGTGAGGTATGCGAATTAGTCCCTTATCGGGTTTGTTGTAGAATCTTTGCGCCTCACTAAAAAGATGTCTCAGACTCATTAAATACAGCGACAAGCACCGATTAGACGGTATGCGTTTCCCTGCTTCAATCATCTGTTTAACCTTTCGCGCACGTACCTCTATTATATAGTCCCTGTACTTCTCCAACAGGTCAACGGTGATTTCCTTGATGTTTAGCTCTTCTTTACCAAGGAAACTAATGAAAGAATTTAAGGCCGTGGTGTAATTGTCCTTGCCTTTGATTGTGGCCTCACTAATCCATTTCTTGCAGAAAACAATGAAATCAAGGGGCTTTTCTGCCTCGTCTTTGTTCTGCAAAAGACTGACGATTTCATTCAAGTCAAGCCCTTCTGTGTTGATGTTTAGGGTGGTCAACAATGCGCGATAATGCAACACCAACTTATCTGCTTCCTGTTTGATGTAGGAATCATCTTTGAACCTTAACTTTGGTGTTAGGTCACTTTCTGCTGCAAATAAATCTGTGGAGATTCGCTTCACAGCCCTGTCTTTTGTAAATCGAATTTTGACGTTGTAAGTACCGTCTGTTCTTTGCTTGCCCTTTTGGACTTCTGCCTTAATTGTCAGCATAGCATTTAGTGTTTTGGGGTCAACCTCGGGTCAACATGGGGTCAACAGAGGTCAACAATTTGTTAAAAATGCGCTGATTTTGGAACCAACTGAAAGGCAAAAGGGGAAGAAGTCTTGTTGTCTGTTAGAGGTTTGAACACTATTGCAAGCCCCTTAAAACATGGAGTTTATGCAACGAAAAAGTCCCAAGATTGCTCTCGGGGCTTTCGTGGACCAGCTAGGGCTTGAACCTAGGACCTCCAGATTATGAGTCTGTTGCTCTAACCAACTGAGCTACAAGTCCGGTTTTTTAGAAGGACGTTTGAAGACCGTTTGTGGTCTTGTCCTCTAAAA
>Ga0310694_10003691_pt1 | contig 14986 bp, 8 predicted proteins | sample 174DNAGHGhighgp2_FD_203884 | JGI IMG/M metagenome (GOLD analysis project Ga0310694, IMG submission 203884) | Sheep rumen microbial communities from Palmerston North, Manawatu-Wanganui, New Zealand - 1742 DNA GHGhigh gp2 (v2) (version 2) | ecosystem: Host-associated > Mammals > Digestive system >... | reverse complement strand
CTTCCCGAATATGCCCGCTTCGGAGAAATACCCGGAACTGATCACAGAGGACGATCCTTCGTTCCGGAAAGTGACCGCCCTGCCTGCCGACGGCACACCGGTGAAAATGTATGTGGATTACATTCGTGTTTATAAAAAGAACTCGTAATTACGTAATTACGTAATGACGTAATAAAAAAATAATAAAGCGATGAAATTGTCGATTAAAGAAAAATTAGGTTACAGTTTAGGCGATACCGCTTCCCATTTTGTGTGGGACTTGGTGAACTTCTGGTTGATTTTCTACTACACGGATGTGTTGGGCATCTCCGCCGGCTGGGCTTCTACGATTGCTATCTTAGGTACGATCATGGATGCGGTAATGGATCCGGTGGTGGGTATTTGGGCTGACCGAACCAACACCCGTTGGGGTAAGTTCCGTCCGTTCCTGTTGTTCGGATGTGTGCCGTTTGCTTTGTTTGCGTTCCTGGCGTTCTTCGGACCGGATCTGCAAGGCGATGCGTTGATCGGTTATATCCTGCCGATGTTCATCGGTTTGCGTGTCGTTTATGCGGTAGTGAATATCCCGTATTCGTCCTTGGGAGCGGTCATGACGGATGATTCGATTGAGCGCGCGGGGCTGAACTCGTACCGCTTTGTGGCGGCGAACATCGGTCAGTTGATCGTTTCGGGTTTTGCGCTGTATATCGTTTATTACCTGGGGTCGCACGCAACGGGAATGGATTACTCTATTATGTCGGATGACGGAGCACGTAAGGCGTTCATGGGAGAGACAATGGAGAATGCAGGGCTCGTTCGTTCGTCCTATATCATCGGTTTCCGTTACTTGGTGGGAATCTTCAGTTGCATCGGAGTCATCCTGTTTCTGATCACTTTTGCGACAACCAAAGAGCGGGTTGCACCGCCTAAACGGCAAGAAATCGATCTTATACACGATTTCAAATACCTGTTTATGAATAGACCGTGGGTCGTTCTGATGTTAGTGGGCATTGTGTCGTTTATCATGTTCGCGATCCAGAATATATCCGTCGGATATTATTTCAAGTACTACCTCGATGCGGAATCGAAGAGCCAGATTTTCAACATCATCGGTACGTTTGCTTTGATCATCGCTATCCCGATGACCAAACCGCTGGTGAAGAAGTTCGGTGCCAAGCAGTTGTATATCGTATGTTCGCTGTTGTCGGGTTTGTTCTTCTGCCTGCTTTATTTTGCAGGAACGAACTTTGTGCTGATCAATATCTTCAACTGTTTGGGTAAGATCGCATACGCGCCGGCTATCTCGTTACTTTGGACGATGTTGGCGGACGCAGCGGATTACGGCGAGTGGAAATACAATCGTCGTACGACGGGTTTGTGTCTGTCGGCGGCGGTGTTCGCGCAAAAGATCGGATGGTCAATTGGTGCATTTCTTTTTGGCGAGATCATGGATTCGCTACATTTTGACGGAAGTGCGCCTATCACTCTGACGCAGTCCAATCCAGAGATCATGAATACCATCCATTGGATGTTCGGCATCGTGCCGGGCGTATTGTACGCATCCTGCGCGATCTTCCTGATCTTCTATAACTTAGACGGCAAAACGATGGAGCAGATGAAGCGTGAATTGGAAGCTCGCCGCATCAAAGAGTAAATGAAAAAAGGAGTAAATGATCAAATGAATATATGGTAAAGGGTAAATTTATCACAATAGACGGTACTCGTTACTATGAGATTTCTCATTATGACGAGATGCAACCGTTCTTCACAACCGTGGCATCGGATACAGATTTGTGGATGTATTTGTCGTCCACAGGTGGTTTAACATGCGGTCGTCGTAACCCCGACGAGGCTTTGTTCCCGTACTACACGGATGATAAGATCACGGAGAATTACGAGCATACAGGCCCCAAGTCCATCTTCCGCATCAACGGTCAACTGTGGGAACCGTTCAGCGAGCGTCAGTTGGGGCAGTACGATATCTGTCGTAAGATCGCTAAATCGACCGTCGGCAATCAGATCGTTTTTACCGAGGAGAACAAGAGTTTGGGATTCCGGTTCTCCTATCAATGGTCTCCAGCAGCCCAATACGGATGGGTTCGTAAGGCTTGCCTGGAGAGTTTGCAGGATGAGCCCTGCCAAGTGGAGGTCTTAGACGGATTGCAGAATATCCTGCCTGCCGGCGTGGAGCGCAAGACTCAGAATGAGTTTTCCACGCTTGTGGACGGGTATAAGAAAACGGAACTGATTGAAGGCTCCTCTCTGGCGCTTTTCCGGATGGAGGCGATCTTGGTCGATCGGGCAGAGCCGAGTGAGTCCCTCCGTTGTAATACTTGCTATGGTCTAGGATTACCCCACGTTAATACCTCTGTAAGCTCTACTTGCTTAGACCAATTCCGCCGTGGGAAGAGAATCGTGCATGAGAAGGAGTCCAAAGGTGTGCGGGGCGCGTATTTCGTACATGCCAAGTGGAACCGGTTCACGGGTTCGAAGACTTGGTATCTGGTGGCGGATGTGAGCAAAGATGCGTGCGAGGTACGCGAATTGCTGCATTTCAGCAAGCAACGCAACGCCATCTCGCTGATCAAAAAAGCGATGGAGGCTTCCACGAATCAACTTTATTCCATCGTGGCAAAGAATGATGGCGTACAGCACACCGGCGATGAGTATAATGATGCACGGCATTTTGCGAACGTGCTTTTCAATACCATGCGTGGCGGCTATTACCTGACTTATCCGCCTCAAGAAGGGGAGAAGGACGATTATCTTCCTTTGACATTCGGTCGTCGTCATGGCGATCCGTCTCGGCCGTGGAACCTGTTCAATATCCACGTACAGGACGAAGAGGGCAACCCCGTGGTGAGTTATCAAGGCAACTGGCGGGATATATTCCAGAACTGGGAAGCCCTCTCGTACAGTTATCCTCTTTATACGAACCGCGTGATTGCCAAGTTCCTCAATTCCTCTACGGCGGATGGCTATAACCCCTATCGCATTTCGAATGAGGGCATTGATTACGAAGTGATTGAACCGGAGAACCCGTGGTCGAATATCGGCTATTGGGGCGATCATCAGATCATTTACCTGTTACGGTTGTTGGAGATTAGTTACAAGCATGATCCCGAGACTTTGCGGGGATTGCTGAATGAGCGTCGGTACTCGTTCGCGAATGTGCCTTACCGCCTCAAATCGTACGCGGAGATAGTGGCCGATCCGAAGAACAGTATTTGGTTTGATGATGCGGAGCACAAACGTATTCAAGCGTTGATCCCTGAATTGGGCGCGAACGCGAAGATGCTCCTCACCGCCGATAAACAGGTTCGCCGCACTACGATGGCGGATAAACTGCTTATTACGCTTTTAACCAAACTGTCGAACTTCATCCCCGAAGCGGGTATTTGGATGAACACGCTCCGTCCGGAGTGGAACGATGCCAATAATGCCCTCGTGGGTTACGGAGCATCGATGGTAACGCTTTGTTACATGCGTCGCTATGTGGCGTTCCTGCAAACGTTGGTGAACACCGATGTGCAGATCGGACGCGAGACGATGGATTTCCTGCGTGCTATCCGTCAAGCCTATATGAATGGCAACAGGAAGCAGTTTACCGATATTGTGGGCAATGCCGGAGAGCAATACCGTACACGCGTTTATGCCGGATTGAGCGGAGAAACAGAGACGCTGGAACTGAATGAGCTGCAAGAGTTCTGCGAGGCGACGCTGCGTAAGATCGACGATTCCATCCGTGCCAATAAGCGCGAGGACGGGCTCTATGAAGCATATAACCTCATCCGGTTTACCGATAGTACTATCGAAGTGGAGCACCTCTATGAGATGTTGGAAGGACAAGTGGCTGTCCTGACATCGGGCGTGCTGAGCGCGGAAGAATCCGTGGAACTGTTAGAGGCGATGCGGAACTCGGCTCTTTACCGCGAGGATCAAAATTCGTATATGCTCTATCCGAATCGTCGCCGCAAGACGTTCCTGGAACTCAATAATCTGCCCGAGGAAGCCAAGACGCTGCCGGTTGTGCAGAAATACCTCGGTTCGATCCTCAAACAGGATTGCGAGGGCGGTATCCATTTTGATGCCAAATACCGCAATGCGAATGAGTTACCCGATGATTTGAAGGAGTTGTATGAACAAGTCTTCAACCACCACGCTTTCACCGGACGAAGCGGCACATTCTATAAATACGAGGGACTGGGTTGCATCTATTGGCACATGGTTTCCAAACTGCTGTTGGCGGTTGGCGAAGTGATCCAACGTGCGGATGGTGATGATGCGTTGAAAGCCAAACTGTTCGGGCATTATTTCCTGATCCGCAGAGGAATAGGTTCGCATAAGAGTCCGGATCAATACGGCGCTTTCCCCTTTGACCCCTATTCGCATACTCCTATGATGGCGGGAGTACAACAACCCGGCATGTCCGGACAAGTAAAAGAAGATATTTTGAACCGCTGGTTCGAATTGGGCGTCTCCGTCGAGAACGGACAGCTAACCTTTGCTCCTCGTGTTATTTTTGCGGACGACTTGGTCAATAATACGCTGAGCTTTGATTACTGCGGAGTCCATATTACCTATCGTGTGATCAACCCCGGCAAACCGTTAGAACTGTACTACATCAAAGAGAAAGCCGCTTTGACCCCGGAGGACAGCGCGCATATCTTTGCACGTGACGGAAAAATAACATCCTTGGAATTAGAACTACGCGTTACAACATTATGAGAAAACAATTATCCATGATCCATTTAGCCCTTGTGCTTTTGCTTGCGGCATGTACTCCGCAGATCCAATCATCCCATGTTTGGCTCACTTCCGCGGCCGGCGATCAATGCACCGAGAAAGAGGCTGTGGTGTTTAAGAAAACTACGGCGGAGAATGCCGTTGTGATAGATCCCGCTTCTACCCGCCAAACCATAGACGGTTTCGGCGGCTCGCTGACCGAGAGTTCGGCTTTTGTGTTGGCGTGTTTGCCTGTGGAGCAACGCCAAGCAATCCTTGAGGAACTATACGGCGAAAACGGAGCGAATTTCTCCATGAGCCGCACGCAGATCGGAGCATCGGATTTCTCCGTAGAAGGTAAATACTCGTTGGCGGAAGAGGACGGCGATGTTGAATTGAGATCTTTTACGCTGGACCGCGACAAAGAGGGATTTGCGAAAGCGCAATACCCGCAGATTCAGGACGAACACTATGATCTCTATCATCTGATGAAAGATGTCTGGGCAATCAAACAGGCTCAAACCGATAAAGAGTACCGTATCGTGGCGAACACGTGGACTGCGCCTGCGTGGATGAAAGAGAATAAGAAATACTACGAGCGCGAGAACGGATTCCATCGCGGCGGTGCGTTGCTGCCGGAGTACTATGATGCTTATGCGCGCTATCTGGCTAAATACGTTCAGGCGTGGAAAATAGAAGGTGTGGATATCTGGGCACTTACACCTGTGAACGAACCGATGGGCAATGACGGTGGATGGGAGAGTATGGATTTCTCGCCGGCTGTTGAGGCAGAGTTTATCGGTCAGTATATGCGTCCATGGTTAGACGAAAGCGGTTACAGAGATGTGAAGATTTTGGGCTTTGACCAGAATATCTTCGAGATGGGTCCTTACACAGCGGCTATCTATGGTGATTCGCTGGCGAATGCAGCGACGGCAGGCATGGCGGTACACTGGTATGGTTCAACGATAGATTGTTTCCCCGATGTGCTCGACAGCATCCATGCCCTTTATCCCGATAAGACTATTCTGCACACCGAGGGTTGTATAGACAATCTCGGTTGCGAACCGTGGGATGGTGTGACTGATCCGGTGGGATTCAAAGAGAGCGGATGGTTTAATAACGATTCGTTCTGGTGGAATCCGGTGGCAACCGACTGGGCATATTCAACCCGCTGGGCAGGCGATACGCACCCTAAGTATGCGGGAGTGCATCGCTACGCGCGCTATATAATAGAAGGAATGAACCACTGGCTGACGGGTTTCATTGACTGGAACATCGTGCTGGACTCTATCGGAGGACCGAACCACGTGAATAATTTCGCGGCATCGCCGGTTATGGTGGATTACCAAAACGATATCGTTTATTACACGCCTTATTACTATGTCCTCAAGCAGTTCAGCCGCTCTATGCGTCCCGGCGATCAGGTGTTGAGTTGTCAGCCGTCAGAAATCAGTGATCAGATCTTTGTATGCGCAACGAAGAATGGGGAAGGACAGATAGCGGTGAACATCCTTAACACCGGCGGTGCGATCTCTTTCCCGCTGCAGGTGGGCGAATATACCGCCATGGTAGAGATGCCGGCGAATAGCGTCGAAACGATACTTGTGAAACTATGATGAAGCGTCACTTACTTCTCATCTTTCTCTCCCTCCTTTTAGGGAGGGTTGGGGTAGGCTTCCTTTCTGCCCAAACCCCGGTGTCCTTGGGCGCTGGTTCATACGCTTCCTATGTGCCCCTGACGAAAAGCAAGACATCGGAGCACGGTGGATGTCAGGCGTATTGGATGGAGCATAGACGGCTTTACTTGCCGGATTCGCTCTTAGTGCGTTTAGGGACTCCCGATGGCTCGCGAGAGGGCAGTTTGGTCTTGCCGACCAATGACTGGTGGACTTATGCCTTGGTCAATACATGGACCGGTAAACTATGGTTCTACCCGGGTTGGGCGGAAGCCAAAGACGGGGAACTGACCATCGGTTATCCCGATCACTGGGAGCCCACCGGCAGTGAAGTCAAATGGGACACACCGCTCTCGGTGACGTTCACCAATACCGCTACCGGACGAAAGGCAGCTTTCAAAGAGGCGTTGGTGGATAGTTGGTCGGATTTCGCGATGTCTTTTATCATGCAGGACGGCGATGCGTGGGTGCGTGTCACCTGTATGCACGGATCGCCCCTCGTGTGGATCGAATCGTCCGGCATCGCTATGACGGCTACGAATCCCCATGCTGCACACTATGCCGTCTTTGAGCAACCGAACCAAATGACCGTTGCCCTGCTGACGGACGGGCTCAACGCTGAGGCTTGCGCACCGTACGCTTTCCAAATTCCGCGTAAGACCACTTTTTCGTACTCATACGATGCCGCGACATCTTCGCTCACGACGACTTTCCATGTGGATAAACCCGTCCTTATGGGTTTCCTGCCGCATCAGTATTACAGCGAAGAAGGTTTCGGAAAACCCTTGTTACCATCGGCTCAACCGACTTATTTGACGGCGAGAGGCACGATGCGTCTTTACGAGGGCAATGACTTCTCTTTCACGTATCCGGTGCATCCTTTCCTGCCGTTCTTTCCGGCTCCTTTGGAGTGGGGTGAGGAGTTCTCGGCAAGCCGTATGGCTGCGCTCAATGCCGACTATGCCAAGAGAGGCTCGTTCGGCGGAGATACGTATTGGGGCGGAAAAGGTCTTACCCAAATGGCGCATTATATGACTTTTGCACTCCAGATGGGGGACACGGCCACCTTCCGTATGGCGAAGAACCGTCTCAAAGAGACGCTGGTGAACTGGTACACTTTCACGCCCGGCGAAGAGAGGTTCTATTTTGCGCGGTATCCCAAATGGGGCGCGCTCATCGGAATGGATCCTTCGTACGACTCCGATACCTTCAACGACCATCATTTCCACTACGGTTATTTCGTGTATGCTTCGGCTTTGCTATGCTTGTTAGACGATGATTTTCGTACTAACTACGGTGCGATGGCGCGAGAGGTGGCGCGCGATTACGCCAACTGGCAGCGTTCCGCCGATGAACCGTGGTTCCGAACGCTCGATCCGTATTGCGGACATTCGTTCGCAGGGGGAATGGGTAACGGCGGCAACGGAAACGGTCAGGAATCGACTTCCGAAGCCATCCAAGGATGGGGTGGAGTATGGCTGTTAGGAGCTGCTCTGCAAGACCAAGAAATGCTCGAAGCCGGTATCATGGGTTATACCTTAGAGACGCGTGCTACGGCGGAGTACTGGTTTGATAAGAAACGCCGCAACATCGATTTTACCAAATACAACCATCCTTATTGTTGCAACCTAACCATGCAGGGGGTTGGCTGGTGGACGTGGTTCTCCGGCGATCCCGTTTGGATGCACTCGATCCAATGGCTGCCTATCTCGCCGATTTTGGCAAACTGTTTCAGCGAAGATCTGACTTTTGCCCGTTGGGATTACACGGAGATGTACACCCATAAGGAAGTGGGCGATTACGAAGCTCCGCAAGGCGGTTTGGGCGATGAGTCCGGACTGGGCAATGTGTGCCTGTCGTACCTCTCGCTCTTCGATGCCGATTCCGCCATTCATGTCTGGAATCGGATGGACGCAATGGGCAAAGCTATAGCGAAGAACCCCGACACCGGTGGTATCACCTATTGGCTTGCGCATTCGCATAAGGGTTTGGGCGAGAAGCGGTACGATATCTATGCGTCCCATCCGATGGCTTGCGCATATACAGACACACTCAGCGGACGTACGACGTACGCTGTTTATAATGTGGCGGCTACACCGCTCTCGGTGCGTTTCTTCGGAGCGGAGGACACGACCGTGACCGTTCCGCATGGTTTGACGCTCATAGCCGGATCGCAAACCCGCACGGTTACGACTATTGAGGATGAGGAAGAGAGCATCGAACGCGACTCAATGGCGTGGGATCTGCCTTACCCGAATCTGGCGCTTCATAAACCTGTTACCGCATCGTCCTATGAGAACGCCGGCTGTCAGCCTGTTAATCTGACCGATGGCGATACCCGGACACGTTGGGGTTCGACCCACCACGATGGTGAGTGGGTGCAAGTCGATCTTGGCGAAGTATGCTATATTGACCATCTGATCTTGCGATGGGAAGCGGCTTATGCTTCCGAGTACGAGCTGGCTCTCTCTAATGATGGCTCGACTTGGCATTCCGCTATCCTCTCGTCCGCCGGCGGCGTGGAGAAAATCTCCAATCTCCAATCGCAAATCTCCCATCCTTCCCGAGGAAGGTATATCCGCCTGACAGGGCTCCAACGCGCCACTTCTTACGGCACGTCGCTCTACGAGTTGGAGGCGTACGGCCGTCCGCTCACGGGGGATCCGAATAAACTCTTTACAGTAGCCCTCTCGGCAACCGATACGGTATTGATGCAAGGCGAGAGTACAACCTTGATTGCTACGGCGTATTCGTTTGCCGGCAATGTGATCTTCACTTCGCGCGAACAAATCACGTATCCGGACTATGGTCTGTTCACCGAGACCCGTACGTTCGGTACTTGTTCGGCTTCGCTCACAATCGTGGTCATGGAGAGCGAACGAGCCGATTCGGCGGTCGTCTATCCGTCCGAAGTAACCCTGCCGCTTGGCGACTCACAGCGGTTCATGATCTGCCCGATCAACCAGTTCGGCATCGCGACCGATACATGCTTTGAGGAGTTTCGTGCAACCAAGATCGGCGATACCACACTCCTCTTCGATTGTCACGCGCAGGAGGTCTCTGCCATCGTGCATGTATTGGCTTATACGGATGTCAATCTGGCGCTTCATAAACCCGTCCTTTGTTCGGGGTATGAGAACGCCGGTACAACTCCCGAAGGAGCGGTCGATGGCGATCTCAAAACGCGTTGGGGAAGCCGACACCAAGATGATGAATGGCTCGAAGTCGATCTGGAGCATTGTTATATCCTCGACTCTGTGCGCATCTATTGGGAAGCGGCTTATGCGACAGCTTACGAGATTCTCGTGAGCGACGATGCCCTCACGTACGAATCGGTCTATAGTACTACGACTTGTAAGGGCCAGAACGAGACTATCGCCCTGTCGTCTGTCAACGCGCGGTTTGTGCGGCTCGTATGTCATAGCCGCGCTACCGGATATGGTTCGTCGCTGTACGAAATAGAAATCTACGGTTCCGGACGATGCGACCAAGAGGAAACTCTTTCCACTATCAACTCTCAACTCTCAACTATTAAATTCATCTATCATGGGCAAATATATATATCGCGCAACGGTGTTATTTATACTGTGGATGGCCGTCAGTGCGTGCTCCCACAAGAGCGCTGAAGATCAGTTTATTGACGAACTTCTCTCCCGCATGACCTTGGAGGAGAAGATCGGTCAGATGAACCAACTGGATCCCTCGTGGAACGCCGAAGAGAAAGAGGCGCTTATTCGCGAAGGCAAAGTGGGCTCGATCTTCAATATAGTGGGTGCGAAAGAGGTGAATCGTCTGCAACGGATGGCGGTGGAGGAAACCCGTTTGGGCATTCCGTTGGTGGCTGCGCGTGACGTCATTCACGGCTATAAAACCATCTTTCCTATCCCCCTTGGTCAGGCGGCTACTTGGAATCCTGAACTGATCGAACAAGCCGCACAGGCGACTGCGTTGGAGGCATATCAGGACGGTATCCGTTGGGCATTCTCGCCCATGGTCGATGTGGCGCATGATCCCCGTTGGGGACGTGTAGCCGAAGGTTATGGCGAAGATCCGTATCTCACCTCCGTCATGGGCGCCGCTACTGTCCGTGGATACCAATCCTCTAATCCCCTAACCCTGGATTCCCTAACCCCTTTGATGGCTGCCTGCGTCAAGCATTTTGCCGGCTATTCGGCTTCCGAAGGAGGACGCGACTACAACACTACCTGGATTCCCGAAACCCAATTCCGTGACATCTACCTGCCACCATTTAAAGCCGCAGTAGAAGCCGGTGCCATGTCTCTCATGTGTTCGTTCAATGCCCTCAACGGACTCCCCTCTTCGGCGAACCATCACCTCAATGTGGATATTCTTCGCGACGAATGGCATTCTGACGCACTCCTCGTCAGCGACTGGGGTTCCGGTTCCGACCTTGTGCCGCACGGGCTCTGTGCGGATAAGAAAGAGGCGGCGCTTCGCTGTATCCATGCTCGCATGGAGATGGATATGCAGGGAAACATCTACCATGACTATCTTGCGGAACTGGTAGCCGAAGGGAAAGTAAAAGAATCGCAGATAGATGAATGTGTCCGTTCGATCCTCCGTCTCAAATACCGTTTGGGTTTGTTCAATAACCCATACGTGCCGGAACCTGACTTCGGCCCTATGCATTATATGAACGATGCGATCGCTACGGCGGAACAAGTGGCTGAGGAATCTGCCGTCCTGTTGAAAAACGATGGCGTTTTGCCTTTGAGTGAGGAACGGTTGAAAAACAAGAATCTGACCGTATTAATCACGGGACCTATGGCGGACCAGAAAAAAGAACAATTAGGAACCTGGGTCTTTGATGGAGAACCGGAACACTCATTAACTCCTGTATATTCCTTCCAAAACCGTCATAAACCTTTCCGGTGCATCTACGAGCCCGGTCTTACTTATAGCCGCGATAAGAACCCTGCCGGCATAGCCAAAGCCGTTTCGGCGGCAAAGAAAGCCGATGTGATCCTTTTCTTCTGCGGCGAGGAAGCAATCCTTTCCGGAGAAGCCCGTTGCCGTGCGAACCTTGATCTGCCGGGCGCACAAGTGGAAATGATGGACGCCCTCGTAGCCACCGGCAAACCCGTCGTCATGATTGTGATGGCTGGTCGTCCGCTGACCATCGGGCGCCAAGTCAATCAAGCCGCTGCTGTTCTCTATGCTTTCCATGGCGGAACGATGGCTGGACCGGCACTCTTCAATATCCTTACGGGTATCACGGTTCCTTCGGGAAAACTGCCGATGACCTTCCCCAAGATGGTCGGGCAGATTCCGCTGTACTATAACCGTCATAACACCGGCCGTCCGTCATACGACCCGCCGATGTTGATAGACTCCATTCCTATCGGCTGCCCACAGTTCTCCATCGGACAATCGTCCTATTGGCTCGAGACTCCCACCGAACCCCTTTTCCCCTTCGGCTTTGGTCTGAGTTACACCACCTTCGAGTACGGCGAGACGACCGTAGAGGAGATACCGGAGCGACCGGGATGTTATAATGTGTCCTGTGTGATCACCAATGCGGGCGGTCAGGATGCTTATGAGACGGCGCAACTCTATATCCATCAGAAATCGGGCGATCTGGCACGACCGATAAGCGAACTGAAGGGCTTTGACAAAGTGCTCATTCCGGCCGGGGAAACCAAGACGGTGAGGTTTGTACTGATTGCGAAGGACTTCGGCTATTGGCACGAGCGTAAGAACGGATTGGATAGCCATGTGTGGTTCGATGTTGATGAAGCGGACTTTGAGATATGGGTGGCGCCCCATGCTGAATGGCAAGGAAAACGCACGCTTATTCACCGTAAAAAAGGCTAAAAACAGAAAAAACGCACCCTAAACTGCATTTTTTTGCCAAAAAATTTGCTCATGTCAAAAAATTGTAGTACCTTTGCACCCGCTTTTGAAAAACGAACACCCTGCAAGTCCCTCGGGATGTAAACCGGCAGAGCGTTTGCGGACCGAAAAGCGTATTGCTCAATGGTGTAATGGTAGCACTACAGATTCTGGTTCTGTCTGTCTGGGTTCGAGTCCTGGTTGAGCAACAAAAAAGAGACCTTTTGAGTCTCTTTCTTGTTGTCATACCGACTCTCACCCAGGTTCTTATTTCGTTCTTTAAACTCAAACGATTAATCAGCAGGCTGATTTTTCGAGTCCTGGTTGAGCAACAAAAAAGAGACCTTTTGAGTCTCTTTCTTATTTTATCGCAATGTCTTTAGCAAAGCCTTCTGCTCGTCCGTAATACGATAACTCTCAATAGCTTTTTGAATAGCCTTATTATGCGTCCAGGGATGCAAGCGTTGTTGCTCTATATAAGGCAGCGTGGCATCCCACTGTTTGGCAAGAGCCGTAGCAAAGAACCACGCCTGCATCATGCGGATGTAATACTCATCGCTCTTAATAGAGGCAACCCATTCCAAGAATTCCGGCTTAAACTCCCCATCCAAATAATACCGCATCAACATCCCCATTCCGAAGCGTTTGGTATATGTGTGCGTGCTTTTCATCCACTTGCGGATGTACGGTAAAAGCTCCGTTGTGTGTTTCTTAAAGCAACGAGGCGATAACTGGTCGCACGTCGCCCAATTATCCGCATACGGCAGGAACTGCTCCAGTTCTGCAATACAGGTGTTGAAATCTTTCTCCTCAGATATAATAAACGCGTGCAGCTGGTTCTCGTCAAAATAGCGATGAGGCAAGGCTTGCATGAACTCTTGCGCAGCAGGAGTCTTGCAGATTTGCTTCGCCATTTTGCGCAAGTCCGGTGTCCGCACGCCAATTACCGTCTCGCGTGAGACTGTCGGCAGTAACTTGCTTTGGAAATCAGCATAAGCCTTGTCTTGCAAATCAAAAAGTTGAGCGGTGATATCTACGCTATTTGTTTCCATTAAATCCAATCGGTAAAAACCGCCCTGTGCGACGGCAATAAGACTCGTATTCTTCGCCAAAATCCTGACGGAGACGTTTCTCCTCAGTCAGTACTTGCACGAACATGATCGCAAGGAAAATAAACCACACCAACAGAGCCTGCCACGTCCATAGCCAAACGATAAACGATGCGAGATAGACAAGCGTCCCGGTCAACATCGGATTGCGGTTGATGCGGTAAGGACCTTCCGTCATCAGATGTTGCGTGCGAGGAGCCACCTCATGTCCGAAAGCGTCCATTGGATTGCCTTTGCCGCGAAGCTTCATATAGACAATAGTCCACACGCTGAGTGTTAGTCCGCCAAGCATCAACAGTCCAGTCAAGGATGCACGCAATGCGCCGATATGTTCCAATGCCGGCATTCCTGATGCCAGCCACATAATTGTCGGCAAGAGCACAACGAACATCACTCCGCCAAGCACATAGCCGGCTATGTTTTGAATGGTCTTTTTCATATCAAATCACTTACTTCTAACTTGTTAATGCGCTCTCATAATATCTGCTTTGCAATGATTGCGCATGCCTCGGCATCGGCAAGGGCATGGTGGTGGTTCGTCATTTCGTAGCCGCAATAGCCGGCGATGATATCCAAGTTATGATGTCCTTTCGGCCACACTTTGCGCGAGCGGAGCAAGGTACATTCAAACTCATAGTCCGGATAAGCAATCTCATACGCTCGGAACACTGCCTTCAGGCAATTCTCGTCAAACGCCTTATTGTGCGCCACAAACGGCACTTCTCCGTCCTCGATGTATGGAAAATACTCATGCACCTTACGCACTGCCTCAGACCATACATCCGGGAATTCAGGCGCATCGTTGGTGTCGTCAAAATGCAGTCCGTTCACTTCGCTGCAGCGGGCATTGTAGTAGTTCGGTATCGGTCGGATGAGCGAGTAGTAGTTATCCACTATCTCGCCGTCCTTGACGATGACCAACCCCACCGAACAAACGCTTGACTGCGCGAAGTTGGCGGTCTCAAAATCTATGGCTACAAAGTTATCCATTGATCTTCAAAAATCGATACTTTTGACTTTTTACCCGGAGCGTCCTTCCATTGAATTGGAAGGAGCGGCTTCCGCCAAGGATGGTAAATATATTCCAATCAGCTCTTCCATAACGCGTGTAATATTGTTCTTCAATTAGGGTTCCCGCAGATTTCAATCTATGTGATTATGTGGACAGGACATATAATTAAAATTTATACAAGCTTATATTATATCTGGTTGAATTTATGCAAGCTATTCTGTTAGCCTTCAAAGGAAGTTAGAGTTTTGTACTGCTCCAAACCTTTAGCGGTTAGTTTGTAGGCTTGTTCGGGTTTGTTGGGTGAGTTGGGATACGCAAACTCTATATAACCCTGATTATATGCAGGTTTGAGGTAGTTGTCGATGAGCGATTTACGGCTCTTTTGCCGCAATCCCAAGTCTGCCATGATCTGACGACGAGGCAAGGCCTGTTTGCCTATGACTAACAGTAATTTTTGCACTCGTGCGTCTATCTTGTTGGCTTTTCTATTGGGGTCCCCAAAAATCTTTGATTCTTGGGGAGAGCGGAAGCACATGTCGCCTTCACCAATTAGCGGAGCGGTTTGGTCCTTGCGATCTTGTTGCTGAACGCGACTCGGATGTTGGATGGTTATTTCTGCTCCGGGAGAG
>Ga0310694_10003690_pt1 | contig 14987 bp, 14 predicted proteins | sample 174DNAGHGhighgp2_FD_203884 | JGI IMG/M metagenome (GOLD analysis project Ga0310694, IMG submission 203884) | Sheep rumen microbial communities from Palmerston North, Manawatu-Wanganui, New Zealand - 1742 DNA GHGhigh gp2 (v2) (version 2) | ecosystem: Host-associated > Mammals > Digestive system... | reverse complement strand
TGCCCGTATTAAAGGGGGGCAATTAGCCAAATTGCCCACTTGTTACACGCCGGAGAACAAAGCCGATTATTTATTTGATATGAACGGCAGAAGTATCTATAAAGCCACCGCGCAGGTGCTTCCGGCTATCTTTGCACGTGCGTTTAAGGAAACCGGACTTTGCTGGGACGATATTGCCATGGTAATTCCACACCAGGCCAGTCCGCTTGCCATGACGCTGATGTGCAAAAAATTAGGCATTCCGCTACACAAAATGATGTTTACAATACAGGATTATGGCAATAATGTGGCGGCTTCCATTCCGTTTGCATTTGCTAAAGCTATTGAGCAGGGTAAAATCAAACGAGGCGACAAAGTAATGCTGCTAGGCACGTCAGCGGGTTTATCTATTGGGGTGATGATTCTTGAGTACTAAAGTGCTATTTACAGGGGCGCGGGCGCCTATTGTAGCGTACATGGCTCGCTTGCTTGGGCAAGTGGGATATGAAGTGTACGCCGCAGATAGCACATACGCAAGTGTTTGCGTAGCGAGCTGTTTTGTGCATAAATTTATTAAACTTCCTAAACCAACTGATTCCAATTACAAAGATACGTTGTGCAAGATAGTACAAAAGTATCGGATTGACTATGTAATTCCCACCTGTGAAGAAATTTTTTACCTTGCTCAATTCCGGCAAGAATTATCCCAACATGCTCGCGTATTTTGCGAGGAAGCCCCAAAACTAATTTCGTTACATGACAAATGGAGTTTTTATAATTATTTATGTAAGGTTGGTTTAAGAACACCCGCTACCCAACTAGCAGATCAAGCAGACGAAGCGTGGGCACAACCGCATATCATTAAACCGCGCTTTTCCCGTTTTGCCAGTAAGGTAAGATGTGAAACGAAATTGCCCAAGACAATGACAGATGACCATCATATTGTGCAAGAGTTTATCAACGGAAAACAAATTTGTTCGTATGCTTTTTGCAAAGAGGGGAAAGTGCTTGCCCAATGTGTGTATGAGCCGGTGCTAACGGCGGGTAAAGGAGCAGGGATCTTGCTTAAACGTATATCCCATCCGCAAGCCGAAGAAATAACAACGCGTATTAGCCAAGATTTTTGTTTTACAGGACAAATTGCATTTGATTTTATAGAAGCGGATAACAATGAATTATACGTTATAGAATGTAATCCGCGTGCAACAAATGGCCTTGGGTTTTTAGATAGTGATTTTGTGCGGTTGTTATGTAATGAAAAAACAGTTAAAAAGGATAACCCTTCTGTGCTGATTTCCCGCTTGGCGGTTTGGTGTTATGGGGTACTGCAACCTCTTAAAACCCTGCAAGCCCACAGATTGTGTGTTGGAGCGGTTGATTTTGTATCGTTTAAACAAGACCCCCTTGCGTGGCTAGCGCAAATTCCGATAGTGATTTGGTGGTTATTCAAAGGACTTTGGTATGGCGGGCCGACGGCGGCCAGCACCGTAGATATTGAGTTTAATGGAGCCAATTTTTATGAAAATACTTGTAACAGGGGCAACCGGTTTTTTGGGTAAACGGACTTGTGAAATATTGGCAAGCCAAGGTCATCAAGTGGTGGGGATTGGTCGCAATCGCGCTAAATCGCCCAGCGGAATTAAATTTATTCAGGCCGATTTAACTCGTCTCTTACCGCCGGAAGCATGGCAAGGAGTAGACGCTGTTGTCCACTGTGCGGCAAAAAGTTCCGTATGGGGCAAATATGATGATTTTTATCAAAACAATGTAGTGGCTACTCGGTTATTAGCCGAGCAAGCTTTGCAACAAGGGGTTAAACGCTTTGTGCATATTTCATCTACCAGTGTATATTTTGACTCTAAAAATCACCAACAAATTACCGAGGATATGCCACTGCCTAAACAGAAGGCTAACCATTATGCCGAAACTAAATTTTTGGCAGAACAAGAGGTATTAAAATTTGTCCGTAAAGGGTTACCAGGTATTATTTTACGTCCGCGTGCTATATTTGGGGTGGGAGACAGTTCCTTACTACCGCGTCTTTTGAAAGTAAATAATGAAAAATTTTTCCCGGAATTTACCGATAATGGCGGTCCGCTAACCGATATAACGTACGTTGATAACGTGGTAGAAGCCATTATATGTGCGTTGCAAGCTCCAACATCTTGTTATGGGAAAATTTATAATATTACCAACGGGGAAAGTATTTTAATCCAGCAAACAGTTAAACAGTTAGTAGAAAATTTAGGATATACCTATCATGGGAAACGGATCCCGTTTGCTTTAGCCAAAATGTATGCTTATTTTTTAGAAAAATGGCATCAGTTATTTTGCCCTAAAACAGAGCCGCCTTTTACCACGTATAGCATAGGACTCATTGCCAAAAGCCAAACATTTTGTATTGATAAAGCACGCCGGGAACTGGGTTATCAGCCGAAAGTAACTATTACACAGGGGCTATCGTATGTCACGCAACGTTGGAAACATTAAAATATTATCTTGCGGATATTGCACGCAACTGGAAAGACTTGCTTCCAAACAAGGGCGTTGGAAATGGTTACATTTCCAGGCACGTTGTTTTTTAGTACCTTTGCAAGAGGGATATTTATTGTTTGACAGTGGTTATGGTGCTGACGTAGGCCACATTATGCAATCATGGCCGGCTTGGTTGTATAAAACACTTATCCCGGTAACAATACCCTCTAATCAAACTGCAGCTATGCAACTAAGTGCGTTGGGGATATCCAAGGATGATATAAAATATATTTTTATTTCCCACTTCCACGCAGACCATATTGGGGGCTTGCGTGATTTCCCAAAGGCCCGGTTTATTTGTTCGCAGGAGGGATACCAAGCACTTAAAAAACTTTCAAAATTCCGTCAGGTTTGTAAAGGATTTGTGAGCAAGTTCTTGCCGGATGATTTTGAACAGCGTGTGGTATTTGTAAGTACAAGTAATGCCCAAAAATTAAACAATTTAACAGTATATCCTTTGGCAGATTTGCCCAATCTGTATGCGGTAGAACTTCCCGGCCATGCCAAGGGACAGTTGGGATTATGGCTTAAAAACGAGAATATTTTACTGGCCGCCGATGCAGCATGGCGGCAAACTAATTTAAAACTCGGTGCAGAGCCGTCATCTATCGCTTTACTGTTTAGTGAAGATAAAATATGTTATTTACAAACCCTTTCTGCTTTAGCCAATTGGCCAGAAGTACAAATTTTATTCACGCACGAGGAAGAATAATGTTTTATAAATTTTTAACATTCTTTTACTATCTGCGGGCCAAATACGGATTGCGATTTTCTTCCCGTGCTCAGTTGGAACGATACCAACAAAAGCGACTCAAACGTATTTTACGGTATATGAAAAATCATAGTCCCTTTTATCACACTAAAAATCTTTCCGATAAAGATTTATCTTCCTGGCCTTGTATGGATAAACGTGTTTTGATGACTCATTTTGACGAGCTTAATACGGCCAATATTCCTCTCGAGCAAGCACAGCATGTCGCCCAACAGGCCGAAACGACGCGTGATTTTACTCCCAAAATAGGCAAATATAGTGTAGGGCTTTCTTCAGGCACTTCAGGGATAAGGGGCGTGTTTTTAATTGGCCCGCGGGAGCAAGCTCAATGGAGCGGGACCATTTTGGCTAAAATGTTACCTAAATCTATTTTTTGTAAACAGAAAATTGCATTTTTCTTGCGAGCCGATAATAACTTGTATGAAAGTGTAAAGAGTCATATTATACAGTTTAAATTTTTTGATTTGAAAAAACCGTTTGAACAACACATTTCTACTTTGCAAATTTTTCGGCCCGATATTTTGGTTGCACCACCTATGGTACTGTATCTATTGGCCCAAGCGCAAGAACAAAAAAAATTACATATTGCCCCAATAAAAATTATTTCGGTGGCAGATGTGCTGTATGATGATGTGAAACAATATATAAGCCGTATTTTTAAACAAAAAGTACATCAAATTTACCAAGCTACCGAAGGTCTTATTGCTTGTACTTGTGCGCAAGGGCATTTGCACTTAAACGAAGAGTTGATGCTTGTTCAGCAAAAACACTTAGAGAAAAACTCGGGCCGTTTTATACCGGTATTAACTGATTTTAACCGTACCACACAACCGATTATTCGCTATGAACTGAATGATATTTTGACATTGAGTTCCCAGCCTTGCTCTTGTGGTAACCCTTCGTTGGTAATTGAGCGCATAGAAGGACGGTGTGATGATGTGCTATATGCTCCGGGTAACCCATTGCACCCGGTGTTTCCGGATTTTATTGTACGGCTTGTACTTCAATATTTGCCGTTTGTGGGTAATTTCCAATTTCGGCAAGTTTCCCTAACAAAGGCTCAGTTGGCTTTGCCGGTTGATATTAAATGCCCACCAGAATTACTCACGCAACTAAAACAAGTTTTACCCATACAAATTGATGTAACGGTGTGGCGGCCCGCTACGGATTTGACCCATAAACAAAAGCGTGTAGTGCGGGAGTTTTCGGTATGATACGTTTTATCAGTCCGCAACAATATGCTACTTATACGCCCCCGGATAATCCCCAAGCACGTGCGGTTTATCAGTATGTAAAACCTTTTATAGAAAAGGGTAGCCGGGCTCTCATCCATAACGTAGATACCGAGGTATGGCTTGCTCAAATTGATGATATTTTATTACCGGTAACCAAAAACACAGCCCAGTATGAAAATTCCTATGTGTGTTCGTTGTATACGCATTATATTTCGTATTGCAAAGAAGAGATGAATATCGTTGGGATAGGGGGACTCAAATATTTATTTGCGCCGCTGTTAGGGCTGTTGGGCTGGATGGCAAAACGAGCTCAAATGAACAAAGTAGTTATTCTAAATAATTTTATGCTTTCCACCAATTTGTATGTGCCAATATCTAAGATGCAATATCAAGAGTTGATGTGGGCAGCTCAAAAACAATTTCCGGGATTTTTAATTGCTTTTCGCTCGCTCAACGAGGATTATAACGCTACTGCACTAGCTGATCTAATTTCTTTAGGTGGTCACAAAATTGCCTCCCGTCGTGTTTACTTATTAAAACCCGAAAATATCCGTTCTTGCGCCAAAAAATTATTGCGTAAAGATGAAAACGCAAAACAAGCAAAAAACTACTGCTGGGTTAGCGCATCACTAGCGGATGTGCCGGATATAAATCAATTTTACGAAGCATTATATTTGAAGAAATATTCTCGTCTTAATCCACAATTTACCCAGTTATTTTATCGTCATATTTTGCAAAATGCATTATTTCGGGTACGGATGCTAAGACAAGGGGCCAAAAACAGAGGAGTGTGTGGACTGTTTGTGCATGGATGTGGAGCAACGGCTCCTATTTTTGGGTACGCATCTAACAGTACAACGCAAGATGCCTTGTATCGTGTTTTATCTTTGTGGGGATGGGAGATGATCCAAGATAAGGAACCGCTCAATATCAATTTTTCGTCCGGTGTATCTCTTTTTAAACGAGCACGCGGCGCAGTAGGACGTACGGAATATACTGTGCTATTTTATAACCATTTATCTATTGGTAGAAGATGGTTTTGGAAATGGTTCACCGGGTTTATAAACCGGGTTGCTTTGCCCATTATGATTTGGAAGAGGTATTAAATGATTTAATTAAATAACTTGACTTCTAGGCCTAGAAGAAGCGTGAATGTGTATAGGAGAGAATATGCAAAACTATACACAGTTAACCGCGCGGGAATTAGAGTTAAAATGGCTGGAATTGGTAGGCCGCCCTATACCGCCAATTGGGCGCAGTTTAATTATTAAATACCTCTTATGGTATGAACAAGCCAAGCGTGAGAAAATCTCTCCACTTGGCTTTTTTCATGAAGTAGCCCAAGCCGCTAAGGGAGCAGATAAACATCCAAAAGCCACTCTTGAGATAGGCTCAAAACTAATCCGTTCCTATCAAGGGCTTAAATACGAAGTAGAAATCGTTGCTAATGGGTACCTATATGAGAATGTACTCTACAAGAGCCTATCCGGAGTAGCAAAGGCTATTACAGGTAAGAGTTGGAATGGAAATGTATTCTTTGGAGTAAAAAAATGAGTGATAAGAAAATACGTTGTGCCATCTATACGCGCAAATCAACGGAAGAAGGACTAGAGCAAGAGTTTAATAGTTTACAAGCTCAAAGGGAAGCATGTGAAGCATACATTAAAAGCCAAAAGCATGAGAATTGGCAATTATTGCCTACTGAATATGATGATGGTGGGTACTCAGGGGGCAATATGGAAAGACCGGCCTTAAAACGTCTACTCGCAGATGTTCAAAACGGACTTGTTGATATTATCGTTGTGTATAAGATAGACCGTTTAACCCGTAGTTTAATGGACTTTAGCAAGATAGTAGAAGTATTAGACAAACATAATGCCTCGTTTGTATCTATCACCCAACATTTTAATACCACTACCAGTATGGGGCGACTCACATTAAATATGCTACTCTCATTTGCCCAATTTGAGCGGGAAGTAACGGGGGAGCGTATAAGGGATAAAATCAGTGCCAGTAAAAAGAAAGGTATGTGGATGGGTGGCAAACCCCCATTAGGCTATTACCGTAAAGATAAAAAGATATATCCGGACGAAGAAAAAGCGCCGTTAGTGCGCTCCATTTTTGAGAAATATATAGAGTTAAAGAGCACCACACTTCTGAAAGAATTGCTAAGTAAACAAGGGCACAATATATCAGTTGGCAACTTGAACTGTATCTTACGCAATCGGGCGTACATCGGTCTTGTAGGCCATAAAGGCACATGGTATCCGGGGGAACACCAAGGCATAATTCCCCAAGAGTTGTTTGAGCAAGTCCAAGCAGTAATGGCAGATAATCATATCAACCGTCAACATTATGATCCTAAAAAGAGCCTTTTATCCGGCAAACTATATGACGATAAAGATAACGCTATGAGCCCCAGTTGGAGTACAGGTAGTAGTGGTAAAAAGTATCGCTATTATGTCAGCCAAGCCATTATCCGCAAGGAGCCGGGCAAGGTGGGGAAAGTCAGTAAGGTCTCTCTTCCAAAGTTAGAGCAATTTATAGATAATTGGTTTAGTGAATTTTTGAAGGATAAAAATAAAATATACTCGTATATCCAACAGTTTGGCGTAAGCAAACAACAGGGAATTATCAAAAAACTACCATCATATCCAATAACGCGGAATATAGAAAAAGAACTAATCAAACGTGTGAAATTAAATCCCAACAAGATAGAAATTACACTATATCAAGAACAAGTAACAGAACTATTAAATGCCATTTATGAAAACCGGGAAATGCTCTTACTCAAACCCGAAGAATTAAAACAAGAAAACGTCTATATAGAGCCATACCATATCGGTACAATAGCCAACGGAGAAAAGATAATCGTGGGGCAATTTGTAGAGCCGAAGAAACGACCTAATGCTGAACTTATCAAAATCTTAAATCAGGCTTATACATGGCACCAAGACGTAATCAGTGGTACAAGCACACAGGATATAGCCAAGCGGGATAATGTGTGCGTGCAATATGTCCGCCGAATCCTTAATTTGAGCTTTTTATCCCCTAAAATTGTTCGTTCTATCTTAAACGGTGCCCAGCCGGCAGATTGCACGCTCAAAAAATTGCTCTCAATAAAGTCTTCAAATTGGCAAGAACAAGAGGCTTTATATCTCTCCTACATATAAATTAGATATGGAGATGTGTTGTTTGTTACAACTTATCCATGTCTTGTGAAAAGATTTAATATTTTTATAACCCAATTGTTCTAAGATTTCAGCGGGTTGTTTAGCTCGTTTTTGTCCTTTATGAAATAAAGAAAGTTTTTCTGAGTTAATTCTGTATTCTTTACCTATTTTTTCTAATATAATTTGATCGTAGACAGGCTGTTTGCTAATTAAATCTGTGCCATAAGGAGTATTTGTGATTTTATTGAATTCTTCTTCTGATAGTTGAAAATCCATCTCTCCATTCATCAACCCCAGATAATATCGGTTGGCATAGGATTTTAGAGGACCTTCATGCTGATATAAAGATTTAATAATTATAGTTTCATCAAGGCCTAAATCTATCCATACTAAAATAAAGGTTAAAAGGAGAATTTTATAATACAATTTGCCTGCGTTTTGGGAAAATTTATCAGGCAATTTATCAGCATGGGCAAGTTTGTTACGTGAATCAACAAGTAGATTTACAAGGAAGGAATCTAGATCTATTATCTTGCATAGAGATTGAGAAATCCCAGACTTAAGCAAATATTTAATTTTTTGACGATATGTCCAACAATTGCTTTTTGAAATTGCCTGGCATAGCTGTCTTGCTGTATCTTCATCTATTAAATGCGTTTTTTTGTGTTTCTTTTTTGTCTCAATGTTAATTTTTTTAATAGTTTGTTTTACTGAATTTATAATTTTTTTCTCCTGTGTGCTATTTAGCGGGGATGGCTTTGGCGGAAATTTAATACTGAGGGTTCGATCGAGCATAGAGAAAAGTTTTAAGAAATTACTGGATTGCAAATAAGGATTTTCTTGATGAACACTTTCCCATAAATATGGATAAGAATCGAAGAATAAGTCCCTTTTAGAACAAAAATTTTCAAATAGTGTTTGAAATGCTTTTTTTTCTTGTAAGATATTGTTTCTGAGTAAAAAGTAGTACGGCACGGAGACTTCTCTGATATCAAAATATCCTGCTTCATAAAACATGACATGATCATTTAATTGTACTTTGGTTGTTAAGGTTGTTTTTCCGGTTATTGATGTAAATAACCATCGCATATCGGCACAGATCCTTATTAATTCATCAAAGGTAAAAGGATCTGAACTGGAATCCGCATCAATGTTAATGGACGCAAATGGTTCTAATATATAAGAATTAGCATGGGGTTCCTCTTGGTTTAAGTAATAGGAATCGTAAATATGAACTTGTCTGTCGAGATAAGAACAAGTAACATCTATTTGCGAAGATTTTTGCTTGATGAAGTTTTCTCTTTTGCTATATTCGTGGGGAACATAGGGGCATAACCAAGAAATTAAATTTGTTAAGGTTAGTGCTATATGAGATATTTCAAATTTTTCCCATTTAAAATCTTTGATGAAATGTCGCGTTCTTCGTGAAGGCCCAACTAATGCCCATTTGGCCAACAAAACGCATTCCATGCCCTTCATCAAGTTCCAGGATTCTTTTTGAAGAGAAATTTCTCCCAATACAAAAGAATACAAACTATTAATAGCATAAATCTTGGGAATCTTTTTCCAATCAATGCCGAAAATAGATTTCTTGGTTTTGAAAGAAATTTGAATCAAGAGTTCCTTTTTAAAAACTATTTTCGCAGGGGCATTTTTAATTCCGCATTCGGAAATATTTAAAAAGACATTAAACACTGATTCTTTATTAAACTCTAACATAAGAAACCATGTTATTAATAATTAGTGTAGTATCTATCAGGTCCTTCAGGTATCTGATCGTGAAGGCTAAACTGTTTGAGAGCCCATTGAATAGGTTCTTGTAGGTATGGAATATGAATTGCGCGTGCGCTTCTTGTTTCTCTAATTCGAATTCTTAATGCATGGGGCCATCTTTCTGATAAGAATCTACCATTCGTTTGTTTAATTCCGGTATATACTATGATTAATGGCAAATGATAGACATCTACCGCTTGTTCTATTTCGTAAGATAACATACTACCAGAGTCTCTTGTGTCCGGGCTCAGAATGACTAGCATCTGTTTGGAATTCCTTAATCTTTCCTGAATACGACTTTTTAGTGTTACAAGAGAACTAGAATCTTTGACAGCACACGTTTTTTCGTGACTATCAATGTATGTAAATTCCATGTTATCATTAGCCGTCCATGCTTTAATTAATGAAAAATATTTGAAATCTGATTTTGTAGGATCACTTTCGCCTAGTCCATCAAATGCTATGTAAGTACCATTTCGATAAGCCATATTACCCCCAGGTTTGTTGAATAACATTTAAATCAATTTCGTGTCGCAGATCTTTTGGTAGGACGATATTGATTTCTGATGTAATTTCCTTTTCTTTTGAACTCTCTATAACAATTGAAAGTATGATATTGATTAGCATGTAATATGATAATCCTGTTCTGGATAGTCCAGAACCAATTAGTGGTAAATTAAGCGGTTCACCTGCACAAACGCTCCGTGCTCTATTTAAACATCCTTTGAGTGCCTCACATAGAGATTGAAGAGATGCCTGGGCCTCATAATTTTTAATATTAGTATATGATAGTGCAAAAAATAGAAATTTATTATTTTGATGATTTAACGCCGCAGTTGTCCCAATGGGGAATTGAAGGCTATTTCCACATTCTCGCTTAACAGGAGAGCCAGATATAGAATGTCGGCACAAAAAATCAATAATGGAGGTATACCATTGTTCTGCATTATTTGCCCAATAAAGTTGCAGGGCTTTACCATGTAAAGATTTTTTGGCCACATGCATGTCATCTAACAAATGATCGAAGTATTCATTGACAGCAATCGCTTTCCAGCCCTGTTGTTTAAATAGATCTCCAAAATATACGGATATCTCGGTTCGATTCGCATTGATTTTCAATCCAATTCTCGATTTATGCTTTTTACAGAAAAACCAATATGCGCCGGATAAACAACATACAACAAGTATGCTCAAGGTACGTGAAGGTATATACGATTGAAGGTCTAGAATAGTCAAAAATTCGATCAGCAAGCAATAGCCACCCAAAACAGTGAAGAAACAGGGAATTAATAGAAATATTTGCTTTATGTAATACATAATAACCTTAATATAACATTTTTAGATGATTTTAAGCGAACAATCGAAGATTTAATGGCAGTATTTCTATAGAATATCTTGTACCAGACGACTTCCTGCCTAGCGTTGTCAGCATAAAAAGAGAATATTTACCAAAAAGCACGAAAACCCACCAAATTTCCCATGCTATAAGTGGTTTATAAAAAAATCCCCGTCGGGAGTTAATCCTAACGGGGATTTATGCTGAAAATTCAAAACTAAAATACGGTGGGTGTAGTTTTGCTAGCACTATGCTGATTTTTCAAACAGGCAAAAATTGATAGTTTTTTCTTTCCAAAGCGGCAATGAAGCGGCAAAAAGTGCTAGTTTTTTTGTTTTGCCAAAGCGGTAGAAAAGCGGTTGAAAATAGCATTTTTTAATAAATTTGAAGCGGGGAGAAAGCGGCGAGAATGCTAACTCCCAAAGCGACGATAAAGCGAGGAAAAATACTTTCAAACAGGTGACAAACAGGCGAGAAATACTATTTTCCTGTTTAACAGGGTAAATACAGGGAAAAGTAAGGAATTTATTTTAAATTATAAAGGTTTTTCTTACCAACACCCCATATAAATTCACCCAATTCCCTAAAATCCGGAACAGGGAACAAGCAGGGAATTTATTTGTGTAATTGGCAAAAATGACACGTCGAAATATATCAATAATCTAAACAAGCCCATTTATCTATTGATTTTTTGCAATAAATTGTTTAAATACTATTTAAATTACTATTTATTATATTTTAATTGACAAAAATAGCAAAAAAATGATATATTATATTAAATCCATTGTTTTTTTGGGAGGAAAACATGATTTTAAACTTTGTTGTGGAAAACTTTATGAGCATAAAAGAGGCTCAACAGATATCTTTTCAAGTTACTAAAAAAGATAAACTTAATGATTCTGTCCGTGCGTATAATAGCCAATTCTGTAACACCATAATGGCTGTTTTGGGAAATAATGCATCAGGAAAGACAAATGCACTAAAAGCTTTATCTTTTTTGTTGTGGTTTGTGAAACATTCTTATCACTATAATGATTCTCTAACCTCAATGGTTGTACCACATGCTCTGTCTCGGGATAAGGTGTCTAAATTTGAATTAGAGTTCGAAAAGAATGGAGTAGAGTACGTCTATAAGTTGCATCTTACCAATGAATACGTGGAGTATGAGTCTCTTGGAACAAAACTTTCGCCAAGAAGTACCTGCCTGTATGAAATTCAACGACAGGGAGATGGTTTACATTTGACTAAATGGAACACTAAAATGGGCAAATTAAATGCAAGCGATAAAGATCGATTTTTGAAGATGCCAAGACCTTGTGCTTTCTTTTCATTTTTATTGGGTACGGGTTATATTGATGCTTCTTTCCCTCAACTGAAGCCTTTATATTCGTATGATACTAATGTCGGCCCCATTGGGAAAGGCACAGAAGATCATTTTCAGATTGTTTTGAGAGAATCGGCATCTTTAAAAAACGATGAAAAACAAAGAAACAAAATTGAACGATTTTTATCGGAGTGTGATTTAGGTTTTTTTGGATTTTCGTTCCAAAAAGGTGTTATTGAAAAGTCGCCAAATGAAAAACAGGAAATAGATATTTTAAGTATTAAGCATATAGCTGATAAGAGAGCTTTTATTCTATCTTTGATACAGGAATCTAATGGAACACAAAAACTTATACGGCTATTGGATCGTGTATTTAAGATTTTAGATAGGGGTGGGATTTTGGTATTTGATGAAATAGAGGATGCGCTCCATCCTGTCTTCGTATGTAAAATCATCAATATGTTTAAATCAATGGAAGTAAACCCGAATAATGCTCAATTATTATTTACTACTCATTCCCCACTATTATTAGAAGAGTGTACGAAAACACAAATCTATTTGGTAGAGAAAAATCAACAGCTCGTTTCGGAATTATTTCGCCTGGATGAAGTAGAGGGGGTTCGTAACTGTGATAATTTTTGTGCCAAATATTTGGCTGGAACATATGGGGGGGTTCCGAAAGGGCGGTGGTTATAATGGCAAAACGCAAACGTAAACAAAAAACAACAGTTTTACTCGTTAGAGAGGGAGAACGGAGAGAGCAATTGTTTTATGAGCGCTTATATGAATGTTGCCAACCCGAACAAAATGGTGTCCATATAAGTACGGCTCCGGAACATGGTGGAACGGCTAATTCCATATTATCGATAGCTCTCAAAAGGAGACATTCCAGGGATAGAGTTTATGCTTGGTTTGATGCTGATAGTAAGCTTTCTAAAGAAATACGGGATAGTCTAGCAGACGCTTGGGATATAGAGGAAGGGTTTAATTCAGCCGTTCCCGATGAAAATTTACAATTTCAATACAATACCCAAATGCGCAATCCAATACTTATTGTGTCAGCACCGGTTTCCTGTGACGGTTTTTTAGTGGAATTATTGGGAAATGTAAAAATTACGTCAAAACATAAGACGGCTCATTGTAAAAATGCTTTTGATAGTTTAATAGGCGGTAATGACAAAGAAAAAGAAAGGATTTATTATCAAAAGAATCTCAATAGACAAAAATTACAAAAACTAAGGGCTAATAATAGAATTCTCGATTTATTAATGTCGATGTTTGAGCCGTAAATTGATATTAATCTGTATAAATAGAATTTGTCCGATGTTGTGGTGCCTCTTAAGCCCACATCATTAGTAAAATAAATGAGGAGAGACTGACATGTTTCCTGGAGCAATACAATTAATGTGTAAAGACAGAATATCTTTGGTTAGAAGAAACAAAGAAAAGATTGATGACATCCCCGCGAGTGTCCAGAATAATAAAATTTCTATTATGCTCGGTGAGGGGTATGAAGATTTAATTGTTGAAGAAGGAGATTTTTTAATTAGAAATCTTTCTAATGGGGGAATGGAAAAATATGTGGTAATTAAGGCCAATTTTTCTGAAGGAGTGCCAAACTTTGGTATCCCCGCAAATTATAATTTAGAAGTGGAAAAAACAACAATATCTAAAAAACAACATATTCCTACTATATCTGCTGGAGATAATGCTAGGATTATGGTCAATTCTATGGACAATTCAATAAATATTCAAATTACAAAAGATAATATATGGGAACAGTTGGTAGAAGTAATAAAATTACAATGCAATAATCAGTCGGATTTATTAAGATTAGTGTCAGAAATGAAAGGAACCCAAGGGACTCCCAAATTTAAAGAAAAATATCAGGCTTTTATGGCATTGGCCGCTAATCATATGGCTGTATTGGGGCCATTTATTCCTATGTTAAGTAGTTTGTTATAAAGGACTCATCTTGGTATATTTTTAAACTGATTTCAACTCCCCGGGCATAAGCCTGGGGGTCCTAAAAAAGGTTTACTGTTGCCCACGATAATAAACCTCCTTGTGCTTTAATTATTTGTGCTAGCAGGTAATTTAAAGCACAAGGAGGTCAATTATAAGACACCAGACATCAATAACTTAGCCCATACACGGTGGAACTGCAAATATCACATCGTGTTTGCGCCGAAGTATAGGCGACACATGTTGTACAAAGAAAAGAAGGTGAAAGTGGAAAAAATCCTGAGGCAGTTATGCAAATGGAAGGGAGTATGCATTATAGAGGCAGAGGTATGCCCCGACCATATACATATGCTTGTAAAGACACCGCCTAAAATCAGCGTAGCTGGTTTTATGGGGTATCTCAAGAGAAAGAGTAGCTTGATGATCTACGAAAAATGGGGGAACCTAAAGTTTAAGTATGGGAACAAAAACTTTTGGTGCCGAGGGTATTATGTAGATAAAGCAGGAAAGAATAGCAAAAAAATCGCAGAATATATACAGAACCAGTTAAAGACGGATCAACTGGAAAATCCTCTTTCGTTCCAGATGGGTTGGACGAAGGGATACGCAAGCGATAGGAGCCGTTGCGGCTAGATGCCTAGCGGACTAGCAAGAGGAGGGCAAGGGCCGCATATGAAAAACCCCCGGCTTCGCCGGGGGATCGTTATTCTATTTTTTGTTCGGTATTTGAAAAACTTCTTCCAAGAAGAATTTCTCGATATCAACATCTTCTTTTGATAAATTGAATGATGGATAAAAGTGAAAGTCCTTTTCTTTTAAATTGTAGGCTTTCCAATTAAATGTAAAAAACTTATATGAATCAATAGTTTTTTTTGCACCCAAAACCGACCTATAA
>Ga0310694_10003689_pt1 | contig 14987 bp, 11 predicted proteins | sample 174DNAGHGhighgp2_FD_203884 | JGI IMG/M metagenome (GOLD analysis project Ga0310694, IMG submission 203884) | Sheep rumen microbial communities from Palmerston North, Manawatu-Wanganui, New Zealand - 1742 DNA GHGhigh gp2 (v2) (version 2) | ecosystem: Host-associated > Mammals > Digestive system... | reverse complement strand
GCCTTTGCGCTGGGACTGCTGGTGTGCGGCATCATCGCGTTCCTGCTGATCGACCGGCTGAAGGACAACCCGGGGAAGATCGGCAATTTCTACTACGCGTTTATCAAGGGTTCTTTTTCAACGAACTATAAATTCTGGAAATTCCTGAAGAACGTGGCCATCCTGCTGTGCATTTCCCTGGCGCTGACGCCGGCGTTCCGGATGCGCTTCTGGAACATCGGCGGGGAGGGCCAGACGCTGACCGGCGTGCTGGGCGCCATCGCGGTGGACTTTTACCTGGGCGGCCGGGTGCCGGAATGGCTGCTGCTTATCCTGATGTTCATCGCGGCGCTGGCGGCCGGCGCGCTGTGGGGCGTGATTCCCGCGCTGTTCCGGGCTAAGTGGGGAACGAACGAAACGCTGTTCACCCTGATGATGAACTATGTGGCGACCTTCATGGTCAGCTACTTCCTGGTCATCTGGGTGCCGAACGGCTCCGCGTCGCTGCCGAGGCTCCAGCACGGGAAGCTGCCGACGGTCGGGAACGATTACCTGCTGATTATCCTGATTGTCCTGGCGCTGACGGCCATGCTGTATGTATACCTGAACTACACCAAGCACGGCTACGAAATCAACGTGGTGGGCGAGAGCGTCCGTACGGCCCGGTACATCGGGATCAACGAACGGAAGGTCATTATCCGGACGATGATCCTCTCCGGCGCGCTGTGCGGCCTGGCAGGCTACCTGATCGCCGCCGGCCTGGACCAGACCGTGACCACTGAATCCGCCGGAGGCCAGGGATTCACCGGCATCATGGTCAGCTGGCTGGGCAAGTTCAACCCGGCGGCCATGCTGCTGACGGCGGGGCTGATCCAGTTCCTGAACCAGGGCGCCGCCCAGATCAGCCAGGACTTCGACGTAAGCGGCGCGCTGCCGAACGTGATTACGGGCATCATGCTGTTCTTCATCATCGGCAGCGAGTTCTTCATCAATTACCGGATCCGCTTCCGCGGGGCGAAAACGGAAGAGAACCTGAAAGCGCTGGCTGAAAGCGGAAAGGAGAAGAGAAAATGAATATCTGGCTCAATTTCCTGGTCGACTCCCTTGCTTTCGGCGCAACCTTCATGTACGGTTCCACGGGCGAGATCCTGACGGAGAAGGCCGGCCACCTGAACCTGGGCATTCCGGGCATCATGTGCATGGGCGGCGCGGGCGGATGCCTCGTGCTGAACATGATCGGCAAGAGCGGCCTGCCCGGCTTCGTGATCGTGATCCTGGGCATCCTGGGCGCGCTGGTGATGTCGATGCTCTGCGGCCTGCTCTACAGTTTCCTGACGGTTACGCTGCGCTCCAACCAGAACGTGACCGGCCTCGCGCTGACGACATTCGGCGTCGGCATGATGAAGGTCATCATGAGCAAGCTGAAGGCCACCGTTTACCTGGTCGGGCCGAAAATGCTGTACCGCTGGCCCTTCGCGGACCGGCAGGACAGCCTGCAGACCCTCGGCATCCTCTTCTTCCTGGCGGTGGCCATCGCGATCGGGGCAGGCCTGGTGCTGACCCGCACGAAGGTCGGCCTGCACCTGCGCGCGGTGGGCGAAAACCCCGCCACAGCCGATGCGGCGGGCATCAACGTGACGAAATACAAGTATGTGGCGACCTGCATCGGCAGCGGAATTGCCGGGCTGGGCGGATTTTACTACATCATCGACTATATGGCCTCGCAGGAGGCGTACCTGAGCGTGGAAGCCTTCGGCTGGCTGAGCATCGCGCTGGTGATTTTCGCGCTGTGGCGCCCGCCGGTCACGATCATCGGCTCCACGGTGTTCGGCGTCCTGTTCTCCTGCTCCAGCTTCATTACGCATTTCGACTGGATCAACGTGACGATGGCCGCCAAGCCGCTGCTCAAAATGCTGCCGTATGTGGTCACCATCCTGGTGCTGATTATTTCGAGCATCCGGAACAAGAAGGAAAACCAGCCGCCGGCCAGCCTGGGGCTGAGCTATTTCAGGGAAGAACGGTAACGGCCGGTTCCCGGTCCCGGATTCCCTGCTGACATGAGGAATGTGATATGAAATCAAACCCGAAGACGATTGCGGGCGTCGCGGTGCTGGTTGTGTTGGCCGTTGCCCTCGGCTTCCTGCTGAGCCGCCTGATTCCGACGGCCGGCGAAGTACGCCGGGAAATGAGCCTGACGCCGACGCCGCTGCCGGATATTCCCGCAAACGTGATGGAGGTCACGCCGGACCCGTCGGCGCCTACGCCGGAACCGATCCTGCGGACAGGCTCGCGCGGGCAGGAAGTAAAAGACCTGCAGGGCCGCCTGCAGGCACTGGGATACTATGCGGGTGAAATCGACGGACAGTTCGGCGCCATGACGAAGGAAGCTGTGATCAGTTTCCAGAAAGCCAACGGGCTGGACGCGGACGGCATGGTGGGCAGTGAAACAAAATCGCTGCTGTTTTCCGTGAACGCGAAGCCGCTGGCGGGCAGCGGAGAGTAAAAAAGTTTACATTCAGGAAGCCGGGAGCGAAGGCTCCCGGCTTCTTTTGGACCAGGCGATGCCGAGGACAGCCCAGAACATCGGCGCGATCATGCAGATGGAGAAGGACAGCAGCAGCTGGATTCCGTAGCACAGGACCGCGTCGCGCCAAACTTCCCGGCCGAAGCATCCGCCGAGCATGAGCACCAGGAAGAGGAGCACGGCCGGAATGCCGCAGTTCAGGAGGAGCGCGAGGTAATCGTTGTGGGGATTATCGTAGTAGTACTTCAGGCGCTCCGCATCCGGATGCTCGTCAAAATACTTATTCAGGAAGTTGTTGAAGCGCAGGACAAAGGTATCCGGCCCGGTGCCGAGGAGCAGGTGCTCCCCTTCCGACAGCAGCTTTGCGCAATAGATCCACGTGCCGACGCGGCCGCTGCCGAAGGTATACCGGGCCCGCCCGTGCAGGACCTCGTGCAGCTCGTAGAGGGTGCTGTTCTGCCCGGGATAATACCAGGCAAAGGCGAGGACAGCCGCGATCAGCAGGATCAGCACCGGGACGCGGAACTTCTTCGGCAGGAAGCGGACAAAGGTCCAGCCGATCAGGACGGCCAGCGTCAGGAGGCCGGTCCGCACGTCCATGGTGATGAAAAGCCAGACGCAGGCGGCGAGCAGGAACAGCAGGGCCAGGATGCAGAGCAGGCGGAGCAGCCGGGTACGGGCGGGCCTGCCGGCAGGGACAGCGCCCGGATCCTGCGCCGGGACGGCAGGGGCCGCGGTTTTCCGGAAAGTGCGGAACAGCGCCCGGACCTGGTCTACCAGCGCGGGGAAGAAGAGGCCGCAGAGGATCAGCAGGTAGCCCGAGCACATATCGATATTGCCGATGGTGCCCTGGAAATGCGGGGCGTTCTCAAAGCTGTACCCCTTCGGATAGAGGCCCAGCGGATTGCCGCCGGTGCGCTGCAGCAGAACCACGGCGGCAAAGCCGCACAGGCCTGCCCCCGCGCAGACCAGCACCGGCCCGCGGCGGACGCGGGAGAACAAGAACATGAAGAACACGCCGAGATAGCACAGCTGGGTCGCAAGGCCCTCCCGCCGGCCCGCGCCGAGCCACCAGGGATTGTTCGGATACGGGCAGGCGAGGCTGCTGACGGTCATCCAGGCGATGAGCGCCGCGCCGGTGACCAGCGGCAGCAGGCGCGGCTTCGAGAGGCGCCTGCACAGCATGTCCGCGAAAAAACAGGCTGCCGTGACGGCGGTCAGGATCAGCATACAGGTCCATTTATCCTTTGTGATGGAGGAATATGTACCGAACTGCATCAGCGGAAAGAGGCCGAGCCACAGGCAGGCTGCGACGGTCATGCCGACCCCGTTCTTTGTTTGTCCTGATTGCATGCAAACGTCCTCCTGTCGTTGTCTTTCAAGGGGCATTGTGGTAAAATCCCGGTATCAGGTTTCGACAACCAGTATACATCAACCGGAGAATCCGCCGCAAGAGCGGCGATGGAAAGGAAGCGGATGCCATGAAGGTGGTTCTGGAGGATCTGACCAAGCGCTTTCCCGCCAGAAGCAAGAAGGATAAGGATGTCACAGCGGTCGACCACTTCAATTTCGAAATACCGGACGGGCAGCTGATCGGCCTGCTCGGGCCCAGCGGGTGCGGGAAGAGCACGACGCTGAACCTCATCAGCGGCCTGGAGACGCCTACCTCGGGGCGGATCCTGTTCGGCGACGAGGACGTGACGAACCTCCCTCCGGAAGCCCGGGGCGTCGGCCTTGTCTTCCAGAATTACGCGCTTTATCCGCACCTGACGGTGGAGGAGAACATCATCTTCCCGCTGCAGAACCTCAAGGGCGATAAAAAGATGACGAAGGAAGCCATGCACGCAAAAGCGGTGGAGACCGCGAAGCTCGTGCAGATTGACGGGCTGATGGAGCGGAAGCCGAAGGAGCTTTCCGGCGGCCAGCAGCAGCGCGTGGCCATTGCCCGCGCCCTGGTGAAGATTCCCCGGGTGCTGCTGCTGGACGAGCCGCTGAGCAACCTGGACGCCAGGCTGCGCCTGCAGACCCGGGAGGAACTGCGCAGGATCCAGCGGGATACGGGTGTCACCACCATCTTTGTCACCCATGACCAGGAAGAAGCCATGAGCATCAGCGACCTGATCATCGTCATGAAGGACGGCAAGGTGCACCAGATCGGCAAGCCGCAGGACGTATATGACGAGCCCGCGAACCTCTTCGTGGCGCAGTTCCTCGGCACGCCGCAGATCAACGTCTTCGAGGGGGAAATCCGGGACGGGAAGGTATGGATCGGCGGCGAGGCGGTGCTCGACGCCGGCGGCCGGGCGGACCGGAAGGTTTGGATCGGCATCCGCCCGGAAGGTTTCATTCCGGATCCGCAGGGCCCCTTCACCTGCAAAATGGACCGGGTCGAGGTTATGGGCCGCGACATCAGCGTCGTATCCACCCACCCGAAGATGACCGGCAAATGCATCCGGTCCATTGTCAGCTCGGAGAACCGTTTTGAACAGGGCCAGCAGGAAGTCCGGTTCAGCCTGAAACCCCATAAAGTCTTCCTGTTCGACCGGGAGAGCGAGGAACGGGTATGAAGAAGAAAAACAACCTGAAGGCCTGGCTGTACCTGCTGCCGGCAATCCTTTTCCTGGGCGTGTTCATGCTGTATCCGCTGGTGGATGTCTGCATTTACTCGCTGGAAGAGAATTTCCATTTCGTCAGCCAGAAATACAGCGGCATCGGCCTGGGCAATTTCCGCCATGTGCTGACGGATCCCTACTTTGTGACAGCGCTGAAAAACACGCTGATCCTGGTGGCCATCACGGTGCCGGTGAGCACGGGGCTGTCCCTGCTGATCGCGTTGGGGCTGAGCTCCCTGAAAAAAGTCAAAAAGCTTTTCCAGACCATCTATTTCCTGCCGTATGTGACGAACACCCTGGCGGTCGGCCTCGTGTTCTGGCTGCTTTTCCGGAATACGGAGCATACGGACGGCCTGATCAGTTCGCTGATCACCGCGCTGGGCGGGGAATCCGTCAATTTCATTGAGGGCACCTACTGGCAGAAGATGATGGTGACCTGCCTCTACACGGTGTGGATCGTGATGCCCTTCAAGATCCTGATCCTGACGAGCGCGCTGGCGAGCGTGAACCCGGACTACTACAAGGCGGCCCGGGTGGACGGCGCTAGCAGCGCAAGGATTTTCCGGAAAATCACCCTGCCGATGATCAGCCCGACGGTGTTCTACCTGATCATCACAGGCTTTATCGGCGCCTTCAAGGCCTACAGCGACGAGGTCGCGCTCTTTGGAACCAACCTGAACGCCGCGGAGATGAATACCATCGTAGGCTATGTGTACGACATGCTGTACAGCGACAGCGGCGGATACCCGGGATACGCCGCGGCGGCCGCGCTGCTGCTGTTCGGCATCGTGTTTACGATTACATACGTGAACCTTCGTTTCAGCCGGAACAAGGTTCAGTATATGTGACGGGAGGCGTGCCGGATGAATGAGAAAAAAGGAAGCGCGCTTTCCAGGACCCTGATCGTCGTATTCCTGGCGCTCTGGGCGCTGGTGGTCCTGTTCCCGTTCTACTGGATGGTGCTGACGAGCTTCAAGGACACCACCCTGTTCATGGACGAGAAGGTGCCTACGTTCTTTACGACGGAGCCGACGCTCTCCAACTATGCCAAGGCATTCACGGAGGTGCCGCTGGGCCGGTTCCTGCTGAATACGCTGATTTTCACCGCAGCCACGACCGGCCTGATGATGATCGTCATCGTGCCGGCGGCCTTCGCCTTTGCCCGGCTGGAGTTCAGGGGCAGGAACCTGGTGTTCGCGCTGTTCCTCAGCCTGATGATGATCCCGACGGAGCTGGTGATTATCACCAACTATGCGACGATCGTTCACTGGAACATGCGGAATACCTTCCTGGGCCTGATCCTGCCGTCGGTCACGAGCGTATTCTACATTTACCTGCTGAAGGAAAACTTCGAGGCGATCCCGGACGAGCTGTACAACGCCGCGCGGGTCGACGGCACAAGCGACCTCAAGTATATGCTGAAGGTCATGGTGCCCATAAGCCAGCCGACGATCGTCACCATCATCATCCTGAAGGTGATCGAATGCTGGAACAGCTATATCTGGCCGCGGCAGATCACGGACAAACAGAACTGGTTCCTGGTCTCCCAGGGGATCCAGAGCATCCGGGAAAGCGGATACGGCCGGGAGGATATTCCCGCGATGATGGCGGCAGTGGTTGTCGTCAGCGTTCCCCTGATTGTCCTGTTCCTGGTCTTCAGGGACAAGATCATGGCAGGCGTTTCAAGAGGCGGCACGAAGGGATAAGGCGCGTCAACGGCGCCCCGGGGCTCTTCGGCCGGATTGCAGTCACAGCCTGAATCGAGATAGGGAGAAACAAGGACATGAAAATGAGGAAAATGACAGCGCTTGTTTTGCTGCTGGCCCTGGCCGCGGCAGTCCTCAGCGGATGCCACGGCACCATGGACCAAAACGCGGCGAAGGAAGGCTTTGCCAGCGAGATCCCGCTGTACCTGGACGAGACGAAGAAGATTGAACTGACCTTCTGGGCAAAGAACGATACCAACAAGGTCCAGACGGCGGTCTATACGGACGCGATCGAGCGCTTCCACGAACTGTATCCGAACATCACGGTGAACATCCGGCTGTACGCTGACTACGGGCGGATCTTCAACGACGTGATCACCAACATCGCCACGGATACGACGCCGAACGTCTGCATCACCTACCCGGACCATATCGCCACCTACCTGACCGGCGAGAACGTCATGCTTCCCCTGGACGACTGGATGAAGGACAGCCGGTTCGGCCTGGGCGGCAGCGAGGTGAAGTTCGACTCCCCGAAGCAGGAAGAGATCGTTCCGCAGTTCCTGTCGGAATGCATCCTGGACGGCCGGTATTACGCCCTGCCGTACATGCGCTCCACGGAAGCCCTGTATATCAACAAGGAAATGGTGGAGAAGCTGGGTTACGAGGTGCCGGAGGTCCCGACGTGGGATTTCGTCTGGGAAGTCAGCGAAAAGGCCGTGGAAAAGGACGAGGACGGCCTGTTCAGGGTGAACGGGCAGAAGACCATGATCCCGTTCATCTACAAGAGCACGGACAATATGATGATCACAATGCTCAGGCAGCTGGACGCGCCGTATTCCGACGGGGACGGGCATGTGCTGATCTTCAACGACACGACGGCGAAACTGCTGAAGGAAGTTTACGAACACGCGAAAACCCGCGCGTTTTCCACCTTCGCCATCAGCAGCTATCCGGGGAATTTCCTGAACGCCGGGCAGTGCATCTTCGCGCTGGACTCCACAGCGGGCGCGACCTGGATGGGCAGCAACGCGCCGATGCTGGATATCCACAAGGAACAGGTCGTGCCTTTCACGACGCTGGTGCGCCCGATTCCCCAGTTCGATCCGGAGCACCCGCTTATGATCAGCCAGGGGCCGAGCATCTGCGTGTTCAACAAGCCGGATTCCCAGGAAGTGCTGGCAAGCTGGCTGTTTGCCCAGTACCTGCTGACCGACGAGGTCCAGCTCGGCTACGCGGAGACGGAGGGCTACCTGCCGGTCACCACGAAAGCCCAGCAGTCCGCGGCTTACCTGGACTACATGGGCCGGAAGGGCGAGAACAACCAGGAATACTACGACATCAAGATCGAAGCGAGCGAACTGCTGCAGAAAAATATCGCGAATACGTTCGTTACGCCGGTGTTCAACGGCAGCGCCAGCCTGCGGTCTGCCGCGGGCCAGCTGATCGAGAACGTATGCAAGAGCGCCCGCCGCAAGGAGGAAATGAGCGACGCCTATATCCAAAAACAGTTTGGGGACGTCAGCAGCCTGTACAGGCTGGACCAGATCAAGGCAGCCGTGAAGGAAACGCCGGAAGGGGAACAGGCGGAGGAAGAGGAACCCCCGAAGGCCGGATGGAGCGAGCTTCCCGGCGAATCGAAGGCCCTGCTGGTCATCGTGCCGGCAGTCTGGATCCTGATTACCGGAATCAGCATGCTCCGGGCCAGGAAGGAAAAGAAGGCAAAACAGCCCTGAAAATCGCGGAGCCCTTGACCGGAAAGGGGTTGCTTGCTATAATCATTTCAACTAAAAAGGTTCTGAACACCGATACATAAAAAGATGATTCCGCGACTGTTTGCATGAGAATAGAAAGGGGACATCCGCAATGAAAAAAGGACTGGCTATTTCCCTGATTTCGATCCTGGCAGCCATTGCCGTCGTGTTTTGCGTGCTGTATATCACGAACAACAACAGCAAATCGCGGCAGATCGAGGACCTGAACGCCAGCATGGCGGAAAAGGCCTCGCAGATCGAGACGCTGAACGCGGACGCCGCGGACAAGGCAGCGCAGATTGAAACCCTGAACGCGGACGCGGCGGACAAGGCAGCGCAGATCGAAACCCTGAACGCGGACGTTGCGGACAAGGCGGCGCAGATCGAAACCCTGAACGCGGACGCTGCGGACAAGGCGGCGCAGATCGAAACCCTGAACGCGGACGTCGCGGACAAGGCGGGCCGGATCGAAACCCTGGACGCGGACGCGGCGGACAAGGCCGCGCAGATCGAGGCGCTGACCGCGGACGTGGCGGACAAAGCCAGCCGGATCGAAACCCTGAACGCGGACGTAGCCGAGAAAGCGGCGCAGATCGAAGCCCTGAACGCCGACGTGGCGGAGAAGACGGCGGCGATCGAAACGCTGCAGGCGGACGTGGCCGGCAAGGAGTCCCAGATTGAAACGCTGAATGCCGACGTTACGGACAAAGCCACGCAAATTGAAACCCTGAACGCGGATGCCGCCGGGAAGGCGGAGCAGATTGAGCAGCTGATTGCGGACGCAGCGGAAAAGGCCGCGGAAATCGAAACGCTGAACGCCGACGTGGCGGAAAAGGCCGCGCAGATCGCCCAGCTGAATGAAGGCGTGACAGAGAAAGCCGGGCAGATTGAGGAACTGAAGAACGTCGTTACGGAAAAGACAACCCTGATCGAAGCCCTGAATGATTCCGTGGCGGAGAAGGTCACCCAGGTGGACACCCTGAACACAGAGGTATCCGAGAAAGCGACGGAGATCGAGACCCTGAAGGCGGACGTGGAAAAGAAGACCGCGCAGATTGAACAGCTCAGCGTCGAAATCCGCGAGAAGACCCGTGAAACCGAAGCGGCGGTGCAGCGGATTGTCCGGGAAGCGACGGGCGCCGCGGCGGAAGGGGCCGGAGCGGGCGCAGAAGCAGGAACGGCGCAGCCTGCAGGCGCAGGAGACAGGGAAACTGAACCCGCTCCCGCGGCGGCCGGGGAAAGCGTAAAAGCAGGACAGGCAGAAACCGAGCAGGCAAAAGAAGGAACAGCAAAGGAAGAGCCTGCCGCAGCAGGCGAGGAGCCCGCAAAAGCGGAACAGGCAAAGGAAGAAACAGCTAAGGAAGAACCCGCCGCAGCAGACAGCGCAGAGACCGCAGGGGCGGTACAGGCGGAAGACGGGCCAAAGGAAGGGCCCGCCGCAGCCGCTGCCGGGGAAACGGCGGACGGCGAAGCGGCAGGGGAAGCGGCAGGCGCCGCGCCGGCGGGCAGCTCCGACCTGGACCAGCTGATCGCCCTGTTTGACGAGCTGAAGGCGGACGTGGCAGGCAAGAACGCAAAGATCGGGGAGCTGGAAGCGGAAATGGCTGAAAAGCTCGCGCAGATCGATACGCTGAACAGTGACCTGGCAAACAACGGCGAACAGATCCGGAAACTGGAAGCGGACATCCTGGAGAAGAACACGGAGATTGAAACGCTGACCGCCGACGCGGCCGAAAAAGCCGCGGAGATCGAAAGGCTGAACGCGGAAACCGCCGGGAAGGTGCAGCAGATTGAAACCCTTGAGGCTGAGGTGAAAGCCAAGGCCGCGGAGATCGAACAGAAGGAGCAGGAGCTTACCGCCCTGGCGGCGGACAACGCTGAAAAGACGCAGTACGTGGAGGACCTGAGCGGCTTTGTGATGGATTCGCTGTCAAAGATGCCGCCCAATGCAGGGGCCGCGCTTTCCGCGAAGAACCGGGATGTCGTGATGGTCAGGAAGATCAGGGTTATCCGCGGCGTAAACCCGAACCTGCGCGTCGCGCCGCATATCATGGCGGAGCGCATCGGCAACGCGATGCAGGATACGGAATATATCCTGCTGGACGTTTCCGAGAACGGCTGGTACAAGATCCAGATCGCGAACGGCAGCATCGGCTGGATCCACGGCAACCTGGCGAAGCTCGAAGAAGTGACTTTCAGCATGCCGGGGACGGAAGCCGGGGAGTGAGCGGAAAGCCGGGAGGGGTGAAAACAACCCCGGAAAAAACCGGAAAACTCATTGAAAAAACGGGCCTGTTGATGTATCATTAATTGGATGTGCTGAAGACAGCATAAAACGAAGGGAGAATTGCTTATGAAGAAGTTTCTGACCCCGGCTCTTGCGGTCATTGCTGTGATCGCGATCGTTCTGTGTTTTGTATTTGCGGGACAGCGCGGCGAAAAGGCTGAAGATGTCACCGCCAAGATCAGCAAGGCTGTGGAAGATGCGAAGAACGCCGCCGCCGGCGAAAAGGACGAAGCCGTTGCCGCCGCGATGGCCGCTGCCGACGAAGCCGTGAAGGCTGCCCAGGGCCAGGTGGACGAACTGAACACCAAGCTGGCTGACGCTGAGAACGCTGCCAAGACGGCCGCTGAAACCGCTGCCAAGGAAAAGGACGACGCCCTGGCTGCCCTGAAGGCGGAAGACGAAGCTGCTCTGAAGAACGCGCAGGAAGCTGCCGACAAAGTCAAGGCTGAACTGGAAGAGAAGGTTGCCGGCCTGACCAAGGAAGTTGAAGACGTGAAGGCTGCCGGCGAAAAAGCCCTTGCCGATGCGAAGGCTGAAGCTGAAAAGGTCCAGGCTGAACTGCAGGGCAAGGTGGACGACCTGACCAAGCAGCTGTCTGACGCTGCTGCCACTGCGAAGGAAGCCGTCACCGAGACTGTCGAAGGCGCCAAGGAAGACGTCACCGAGACCGTCGAAGGCGCCAAGGAAGCGGTTGCGGAAACCGCTGCCACCGCTGCCGAAGAAGTGAAGGAAACGGTTGAAGAAGCCAAGGAAACGGTTGAGGAAACCGCTGCCGCCGCGACGGAAGAAGTTGCCGCTGCTGCCGAAGAAGTGAAGGAAACCGCTGAGGAAGCCAAGGAAGCGGTTGCCGAAGCTGCTGAGGAGCCTGTCATGACCTATTCGGACTACGTTGCTGCCGAACTGGACAGCAAAGTCCATGTCGAGACCTATGTCCAGGCCACCCAGAGCTGGTGGGACGGCAAGATCACCATCTACGCCCAGAGCGAAGACGGCGCATACTTCATCTACAACGCTGCCTGCACCGAGGAAGACGCTGCGAAGCTGGTTCCCGGCACGAAGATCGGCGTCAAGGGCTTCAAGTCTGAGTGGTCCGGCGAAGTCGAAATCACCGACGCCACCATCGAGATCCTCGAGGGAGACGCCTTCATCGCCGAAGCGCATGACGACACCGCCCTGCTGGGCAAGGACGACGAACTGATCAAGCACCAGAACGAGAAGGTCGCTTTCAAGGGCCTGACCGTTGCTGCGCAGGATGACGGCGCTGCCTTCAACTACAAGAACGCCGAGAACAAGACCGACGACCTGTATGTCCGCTTCACCAAGGACGACGTGACCGTCAACTTCTGCGTCGAGTTCTACCTCTGCAACAACGACACCGAAGTCTACAAGGCTGTTGAAGCCCTGCAGGTCGGCGACGTGGTCGACATCGAAGGCTTCCTGTACTGGTACAACGGAGCCAACGTCCACCTGACCGCTGTGACCAAGGCTGCCGAATAATCCCCGGAGTTACCGCAAGGGGCTGTGAATGATTCACAGCTCCTTTTCTTGTGGAACAGCACAGGGGTGCCCCGGTTTCCCGGGGCACCCCTGTGCAGGAATGACCATGACCATTATCCTGTTCTTAATCTTATTCTTGATCTTGATCTTGTTCTTGTTCTTATATAGGGCGGTTTCGGTTCGCTCCGGTTCCGTTCGGTTCTGTCCGGTTTGTTCCGGTTCAATCCGGTTCGTTCCGGTTCCCTTTGCCTTGGAAACAAGGAGTGTGCTCCTTCGCCTGCAAAGCCGGGCAAAAGGGAACCGCCGGCTGCAGCGAGCCGGCGGCTTTCCTGCGGGATGCCCGCGGGATATTACTTTGTCAGCGTGGATACACCGGAGGATACCCAGCCCCAGGTGCTGTCGTCATCGATCCAGATATAGTACCATTCCGTCGCTTTTGAAGCTTCGTGCACGTCGTAGCAGGGATAGGTGTTTCCGGGATATGCGACGGAAACCTGGGTGGAGTTCGCGTTGGGCTGCGAATGGACCAGCTTCCGGGAGCCGTTTCTTCCGTACTCAATTGTCACGGTGCCGCACTTTTCCGTGCCGAGGGGAGAAAGCACCGGGCTGCCGAGGTTGGCCAGGCTGACAGCGGTGCCAAGGGAGGCGGAGCTGCCGTCGCCGATGTAGAAGGAGGATTGCGCGCGGTCGATAAAGCCGCGGGCGGGCTGGCCGTTGATCGTGCATTCCACGTACCACCAGTTGCCGTTGTAGGTGTACTTGGACAGGATATGGAAGATTTCGCCTTCCTGGATGGTGCCGAAGAAGGATTCGCCCTTCACCGGATCGTCCGTCACCTGGATCTGGCCGGCAGCCGTGACCGGGATATAACCGAGCTTCGGCAGGGATTTGCTGGATTTGTGGTTGTGCAGGTAATTCGGCGGGATATAGCCGACGCGGCTTGCTCCGCTGTTCGTTTCATAGCGGACGAGCAGCCAGCCGTTGTCATAGCCGGCTTCGCCGGTTTTCGCGTTCGTATCGCAGGCGGCTTTCCCGTCCGCGGCGCGAAGCGCGTTTTCATACGGTGCGGTGTAGACCGGGCAGGTGCCGTATCCGAGGCCTTCCTTGTGGAACTGGAACTTATAGTCGGGGAGGAGGCGCAGCTCCTCCAGCAGCCCCGGATCCCCGCCGTAGATTTCGATATAGTCGTCCCCGCCGGCTGATCCGGCGCACGCTGCGGGGAAAAGCAGGACGATACACAGGGACAACAGGACGAAAACGGCAGCGAATCTGCAAATTGTTCTCTTCATGGGGAATCTCCTTCCTCCGGATCCTCTTTCCGGATACGGACAGACTGTTAAGAATTTGTTACAGAACATAAGATAACGCAGAGATGCCCGCTTGTCAACGGACATCGGCTGATTTTACGGATTTTCAGGGAGACAGGCGGCAGGTACGGGGATCCGCGGTTTCAGCGCTGCTGCGGCTGCGAGGGAACGGGATCGGCCTGCCTGGCCAGCAGCCAGGCACCGGTAATGCCGCTGGCCGTTCCAAGGCCCGGTTCAACAATATAATCCGCAAGGCCGTTTTCCACGGCCGGATGGACGATATACCCGCCGAGCAGGGCGGCCGTTTTCCGGCGGATCATGGGCAGGAGGAATTTCTGCTGCATCACGCCGCCGCCCAGGATAATCTTTTCCGGGGAGAAGCTGAGCATGGCGGAGGCGCACATCTGGGCCAGGTAACCGCTTTCCAGTTCCCAGGCGGGATGCTCCGGCGGGAGTTCCTTTCCCGGGATGCCCCAGCGCTTTTCGATGGACGGCCCGGAGGCCATACCCTCGAGGCAGCAGGCATGATAGGGGCAGACGCCCCGCGGCATCGGATCCGCCGGATCGGCAAGCACCGGAATATGGCCGATCTCCGGATGCGTGAGGCCGTGCACGGGTTTTCCGTGGATGATGAGGCCGCCGCCGATGCCCGTGCCGACGGTGACATACAGGCAGCTTTCAAGCCCCCTGGCCGCGCCGAGCGACGCTTCGGCCAGGGCGGCCGCGTTCACGTCCGTATCCAGCGCAACAGGCACCTGCAGCGCGTTCCTGAACGCGGAAACAATGGGGTAATTGCGCCAGGGGAGCTTCGGCGTCGACGTGATGGACCCGTATGCCGGCGAGGCCGGGTGCAGGTCCAGCGGGCCGAAGCAGCCGATGCCCAGCGAACGGATGGCATACTTCCGGAAGAAGGAGATCATGCCCGGCATCGTTTCCCCTGGCGTGCAGGTGGGCATGGCAGTCTTTTCGACCGTTGCCCCGCTGCCGTCCATGACGGCGAGCACCATTTTTGTGCCGCCGGCTTCCAGTGCTCCGTACAGATCCATACTGCTGCCTCCTTTTCCTGATCCGGGCAAGACGAGAGTGCTGACTCCCGTCTTGCACCTCATCCGGCCCCGAAAACGGCTTCCCGGCCGTTCTGCGTCATTGATACATTTGAAATAAAAAAACCGGAACCCTTTGATTTTAATGGGTTCCGGGCAGTGGCTCAAATAGGACTCGAACCTATGACACTCCGGGTATGAACCGAATGCTCTAGCCAACTGAGCTATTGAGCCATATGGTTGCGGGGGAGGGATTTGAACCCCCGACCTCCGGGTTA
>Ga0310694_10003688_pt1 | contig 14989 bp, 12 predicted proteins | sample 174DNAGHGhighgp2_FD_203884 | JGI IMG/M metagenome (GOLD analysis project Ga0310694, IMG submission 203884) | Sheep rumen microbial communities from Palmerston North, Manawatu-Wanganui, New Zealand - 1742 DNA GHGhigh gp2 (v2) (version 2) | ecosystem: Host-associated > Mammals > Digestive system... | reverse complement strand
CTTCCTTTGCAGTTGCGTTTTCACGGTGGGGTTGGCTGTCGGGCTTTCCTACATCCCGTACTTCCAGCAGTCTGGTCTGCAGATGTGGCAATGGATCGTGCTTTCACTCATCATCCAGGTTTTCGGGCTGATGGGCGACCTGACGGAGTCGTTGTTCAAGCGCAAGGCCGGTGTGAAGGACAGCGGCAATATCATCCCCGGACACGGCGGCGTCCTCGACCGTGTGGATTCCATCCTGTTTGCCACCATTCCGGTATATCTGTTCTGTTTGATGGTGGGATAAAAAAAACGCGCCATATTAGCGCGCTTCCCAGTTTTGTATGAAATTGTTTGTAGAGACGTGCTGTAGCGCGTCTCTACGATTAGTATTCATCCTCGTTGAAAAAGAAGTCCTCTTTGGAGGGGTAGTCCGGCCAAATGTCTTCGATGGAATCGTAGGTTTCGCCTTCGTCGTCAATTTCCTGAAGGTTCTCAATCACTTCCATGGGAGCACCTGAACGGATGGCGTAATCCAATAGTTCGTCCCGGGTTGCCGGCCAGGGAGCGTCCTCTAATCGGGTGGCTAATTCTAATGTCCAATACATACTTTTATGCTTTATTAATGGTTTGTTTTTTGAGCGCGCAAAAGTATAATATTATATTGACATAATCAACCTTTTAGTAAAATTTTATTTTGCTGACTGATAGAGGGTTTCGGAAATATTTTCTTTTTGGTGGAAAAATCGGGCCAAAATAAAGAAGAAATCGGACAGCCGATTCAGCAAAACTTGCACTTTTTGGTAAGCTTCATTCTCCTCCATCAAGGCGACCACAAAACGTTCCGCGCGACGACATACGGTGCGGCAGATGTGCGTGTCGGCGATGAGACGGCTGCCCTGCGGGAGGATGAACCCGCGCATGGGCGGCAGCTCCGCGCTCATGCGGTCGATTTCTTGTTCAAGCTCGGCTGTGAACTCCGCGAGCCGATCCACCTTCCAGTACTTCTCCCAGTTGGCTACCGGGGTGGCCAACATGCCGCCGACGACGAAGAGCTCGTTTTGCACTTTTGTCAGAAAATCGTCCGGATTTTGCGAAATTATGGCACCGATGAAGCTGTTCAACTCATCCACGGTGCCGTATGCATGCAGTAGAATGTCGTTCTTTGATACCCTTGAACCATCTGATAATGAGGTAGTTCCTTTGTCTCCTGTACGTGTGTAAATTTTCATCACTTTTTTTTTGCAAAGATAGAAAAAAAATGTATTTTTGCACCCGCAAAAGCAAGGATAAAAAAGTCTCCTTAGCTCAGTTGGTAGAGCAATTGACTCTTAATCAATGGGTCCAGGGTTCGAGTCCCTGAGGGGACACGAGGCGGCAAATCAGCCGCCTTTTTTTGTGCCCATATAAACAGGGCTTTGCAGCATACACGACTGAAAAACAATCTGTTATAATACTTATCAAACATCTGCATGAATGCGGCTGCCATTCCGATTGTGTATATTTTTGCCCATGATTTTGCACAGATAAACATATCTTTGCGTTTTTATGGGCAATTTCCGAGGGTGGCGGGCGACAAATAAGACATTCCAATTATCACCCCATTATGGGGCGATAATTGCGGAGGCTTGTTAGTATGGGTTGTATCTTTGCCGCCGGATCAAATTTGTTATTACGGAATCAGTATCACGCACTGAGGCTATAGGAGCTTTGCGGATAGTGGAGGAATCCGCCAGTGGGATAATAGAAACCCATGACGAATACCAAAACTGGTTGAAAACCAAAGAAAGGGAGTTCAGGGGGCGGATTGTTTCACCAATCTCTTTGAATTCAGACAATAACGGTTTAACACGTTGTATAGACGTCATATTAGGGCGTCTCTACGACACGTTTAGAATTTTACCTTCACTCCGAAATGGATTTTTCCCGTCTTGAACGAGATTTTGTTCCCCCGCTGTCTCGGTAAGGCGTAGTCGAAGTAGAAGGTGCCGCTGCGCACCCCGATGTTGACGCCTAAGCCGAAGCCGAACGGATTGTCGAACAGGTAGTTGCTGTAGCCCTGCTGTTCGTATGTGCCGCCGTCGAAGAAGAGGTGCACATCGTTGTTGCGGCCGAACTGGTAACGCAACTCCGCTGAATAGAGCAGGTAGGTGCTGGCTAACAGCTCGTTTTCCGTGAATCCGCGAATCTGCCCTTCACCGCCGATCTTGAACATTTCGTTGCGGTAGTGCGGACCGCGCAGCAGACTGCCAGCCTGGGCCTTAAGTATCAGGTAGAACCCTTTGTAGAGACGGAAACCGCCCGTCGCATGGCCGGTCAGCCGGTAAGTGGTCTTCACCAGTTCGGCCTCGTTCAACTCGCTTGTGGTAATGCCAGGCAGCAACGTCCTTCGTCCGGCGGCGGCATCCGCGTAAAAATCGTACCCGAAATCGGGCAGATTATATGCGATGTTGGTGAACCGTAACGACAGTCCGTAGAGGATGTTGCGGTAGTCCATGAAGGCGGTGTCGGTCGTGGCCGGACTGCTGTTTTTGCCCAGCAGTCGTGACTGTGTGATGTCGATGTAGGGGCGGATGTAGCTGTCGGGACGGAGGTGGTAGGGGATGCCGATGTGGTAGTTGAGGGTGAGGTAGGTGGTGTCCTGCTTGTCGAGACGGAAGTGCCCGTCGATGCCGAAGCGGGTGCGGAACAAGTAGGGAAACGCCGCTTCAATGTTCAGATATTGGGAATAGCGTTCGCTGCTGCGCCATTTCAGGGAGAGCTGCTCCCCGATGTGGAAGATATTTTGCAGGTCCAGCGATAGTTCACCGTTAATGGCCAGTTTGCCAGTCAGTTCGCTCACTGGTTGGAATCCGATGTAGCCGTCGAAGCGGTTGACCTGCCGTTTGTCGAGATAGACGTACAGCACGGTCTTTTCCTCCTCGAAGGAGATGCCGGGCTGTTGCACGACGGTGGCGAAGGGTAGGGCAGCGAGCTTGTCGGCCACCTCCCGAATCGTCTTTTCAGAGTATGGCGCATTCCGGCGTAAACCTAGATACGGCCATAAATAGCTCTGGCTCAACTTGATGTTGCCTTTCAGTACGATGGAATCGACTTTGGTATAACGGTTACGGTCGATGTGCAGTACATATTTTGGGGTTGTATCATTTTCCCATTCGGTGGTCAGGCTCACGGACGCGAACGGATACCCGTGATTTTCCAAATATTTCACGATCTTTTCGGCGTTTTGCGGGTAGTTCTCCAACGTCAGGGTCTGGTTCTTCCGCCCGACAACCTTCGCCTCGCGCATCAACTCCGCATCCTCTTCATTCACAATGATATACGACGATTGCCCGAACACGAAAACCGTGCCCAATAACAATAATATGGTAATGATTATTTTATTCATCGCCATTCATCGTTTTTTCATCGTTCATTCATCGTTTTTTCATCGTTTTTTCATCGTTTTTTCATCGTTTTTTCATCGTTCATTCATCGTTCATTCATCGTTCATTCATCGTATTATTGTCCGATAGAGTCACCTCCATTCCGTTGCCGACGTTAGGAGGCGACGGAATCTTCGTCTCGCAAGAGCGCAAAGTCACTTAACGCTTCGCCGACCACGAAACAGCTGCCGGTGATGAAAATCACATCTTCGTCGCTGGCCGCCGCTTTCGCCGCCTCAATGGCTTCTTTTACGGATGGATACGTTTTGCAGTTGAGGCCGTTTTCCCGCATCTTCGCGGCAAGCTTCTCCTGGTCCATCGCCCGCTCGATGTGGGCACGACAAACGTAGTAGGTGAACTCCTTGCGCAGCAGGGGCAGGATATGATCAATGTCTTTGTCGCTCACCATACCGAAGACTACGTGGATTTTGCTGTCGGAGGAAGTGCGCTCCTCGTAGATGTTGAACATGGAGTGCTGCAGACAGGCGTAGTTGTGGCCCACGTCGCAGAGGATGCGCGGCTTGTCCGACAATTTCTGCCAACGGCCGATCAGTCCGGTGTTCCGCTGCATGTTCTCCACCGCAAGTCCGATTTTATCCTCTTGGATGTTGAGGATGAACTCCAGCACTTTCGCCGCTTGGAAGAAGGTGAGGATGTTTTTGTCCTGATAGTGAGCTTTGAACGGAGTGTAGAGTGAATAGACTTTCTCGTGGGTCTCTTTGTCGTAAATGTCCAGCATTCCGTCGTTGTTGGTGGTCTCGTAGTTGACATTGGCGGGGAACAGCGGCGCATCGTGTTTCAGCGCCACATCCTCGAACACGGGAAAGCTCTCAGGATGGTATTCGCCGATCACCACGGGTACTTTGTCCTTGATGATCCCGGCCTTCTCGTAGGCGATTTTTGCGATGGTGTCGCCCAGCATCTGCGTGTGTTCCAACGAGATGTTGGTGATGACAGAGAGTAGGGGCGTGATGACGTTGGTGGAATCCAATCGTCCTCCCAAACCCACCTCGATGACCGCGAAATCAACCTTCTGCTCGGCAAAGTGATGGAACGCCAATGCGGTGGTAATTTCAAAGAACGAGGGCTCCAGATGCTGGAACTTCTCCTGATATTGCTCAAAAAAGTCGAGGACTTGTTTTTCGGAAATCATCTCCCCGTTGATGCGGATGCGCTCGCGGAAATCGACGAGGTGCGGCGAGGTGAAGAGTCCGGTCTTGTAGCCAAGTTCCTGAAAATAAGACGACAGGAACGACGAAACGGAGCCTTTCCCGTTGGTGCCGGCCACATGCACGCAGCGCAGTTTCCGTTGGGGATTCCCCAAAATGTCAAGCAGGGCTTCGATATTTTCGAGCCCTTCCTTGTATGCCGCGCTCCCGACCTTGTGGTACATCGGGTAGGCGGTGAAAATGCGTTCCAGGATTTCGTGGTAGGATTCCATTCGTTAGCTGAACACGATGATTCGCAATTCCTCTTTGCCGGGCTTGTAGATGGCCTGTTTCGCGCGGGCAACGCACTGCTGCTGGATATTGCGGTTCGTGATGGTCGTTTTGTACTTGTTGTTGTTGATGACGCGCGCGTCGATGACGTGGCCGTCGGCGGCAATGTGCACTTCTACGCAAACCTGTCCGTCTTCGTTGACGGTGGCGTCGATGTTGTTAATCATGCCGCGGTGACCGGTGCCATAGCCCACGCCGCCACCACTTCCGGCACCTTCGCCGGGACCGAGTCCGGAGCCCGTACCGCTGCCGATGCCACTGCCTTGTCCGCCGCCACTACCGGTACCGCCACGTCCGTGGTACATGGACGATTGGTCGGGTTTCGGCTGGGAGGGCACGGTCTGGGTCTGGGTGTTAGTGGAAGTACGGTTGGAGTGGTTCACCGCAGGGGCATCCTGCGCGTTCTGGGTGGCGTAGTTCTGTCCAGCCGAGGGTTTCGGGTTGGAGGCCACCTGAGGGGTACCGCCACCACCGCCGCCGCCCATCGGTGCGATATCGACATACACCATCTGTTTTGGCGGCGGCGGGGGAATTTGCGTCTTCAGACTGCAAGCCAGAAGCAAAATCAACAGCAATGCCATGGTGCCTATCGTCGTGCACCATGCAATCACGTTGTCTTTCCTATTCTCGTTAGTTTTGATCATTTGGCTTCTGTGGCAAGTACCAATTTATATCTTTCTTCCTCGGGGAAATTCTCGTTCAATTCGTTCAGGACATCCATCAGGGCGACGACATTCTCGATCGGGACGGTCTTGTCGGCGCGGAGGATGATGTTCTTTTGTGCGGAGGCATCCTGTTCCACGGCACTCATCAGGGTGGGCAGCAGGTCCTCGTAGGCGGTAGGTTGCGCTGCGGAACCTTCGGGGTTCACATAATAGTTCAGGTCGGCATCGATATAGACCTCCAACTGTCTGTTTGACAGCTGTTTCTCGGCCGTGCTCTTCGGCAGCACGAGGTTGATGGCGTTCGGCGAAATCATGGTGGAGGTCAGCATGAAGAAGATCAGCAGCAGGAACACCAAGTCGGACATGGAGGTCGCGCTGAACGTCGGATCAATGCGGTTTTGCATTTTGATAGCCATGGCCTCGGGGTATTAAGCGTTCTCGTGAAGCAGATCCATGAATTCCGTGGTGCGGACTTCCAGCATATAGACCACGTTGGAGATTTTGGATATCAGCAGGTTGTGGAACACCAGGGCGATGATACCGACGACCAAACCGCCCACGGTAGTGATCATGGCGGTGTAGATGCCGGATGACAAGGTGCCGATGTTGAAATTGTTGGGGTCGGCGGCCATGTTGTGGAAAGCGCCCACCATACCGACAACCGTACCCAAGAAACCCATCATCGGGGCGACGGCGGCGATGGTAGCCAGCGCGGAAACGCCCTTCTCCAGACGGGCGACTTCCAGGTTGCCTTCGTTTTCGATAGCCGTGCGGATATCTTCCAGCGGACGACCGAGACGGCTGAGACCCTTGTCGATCATGCGGGCCGTGGGATTGTTATTGCTGCGGCACAGGGCGACAGCGGAATCCAGCTTCCCTTCATGGATGAAGTCGCGGATATTGTTCATGAAGTTCTGTTCCTCTTGGGAGGCGCGGTTCACCACCAGCAACTTCTTCACGAAGAAATAGATGGCGAAGGCCAACATCATTATCAGGGGGATGATGATCCACAAGCTGTTGACGGCGAATACCAATTTAAAGTAGGAGGTTTCTTCCACATGGGGCTCCGCTGCGGCGGCCACAACGCCCATGGAATCATTAACTGTCGCTAATAACAAAGTCAATCCGTTCATAGTTTGAAAAAATTTATGCAAAAATACGCTCTTATTGAATATTTATTTTGTTTTGAAAACAATTTTTTCCAACATTCCAATGTTTATATTAAACGGACAATAATAACTCGTTTTACTTTCAAATATTGTATTTTTGTTCGGTTAAATTTAGAAACTGGGTAAATAGGCGAAAGGCACTAGGCAACAGGAAATAGGACCAAGTCAATGGTCAATGGTCAACAGTCAATAGTCAACAATCAATGGCAAAGAAATCGAATACATCCAACGTACAGAAGTTCTCCGAATCACAGAACTCATCCTCTCCGAAAAACGGTGCAAAGAAATCGGGCAAGAGTAGAAAACAGTCGTCGAAATCGTCGTCCGGCTCCCTTTGGGAACGGTTGACCGGTCCGAAAATGACCATTTTCTACGGCGTGCTCCTCATCGTGTTCTCCCTCCTGCTGTTCATGTCCATCGTGTCGTTCTACTTCAACGCACACGAGAACGTGTCGTACGTGGTGGGCGACCGCGCGCAGGACGTGCCCAACCTCGCCAAAGGGGTCGGAGCGATGCTCTCCTATTTCTTTATTCAGTTCTTTTTCGGCGTTGCCTCCATCGGTTTCCCGCTCCTTATATTACTATATGGTATCCGGCTGATTTCCAATCGCGCGCCGCTGCCGCTGGGACGCACCACATTCTCGGTTTTGATGACTATGGCTTGGTTCTCCATCACTTTCGGACTCTTTGCTTACAACACCGACAACTCCTTCCTGGCGGGCAATTTCGGCAATTTCATCTGTCAGTTCCTCATCGAACATGTGGGCATGTTCTTCACGGTGGTCATCGACCTTGCCTTGTTGGTGCTGGTCCTGCTGTTCTGTTATGATATTAACTTCACCGGAGTCGGTGCCGCTTGTCAACAATGGACTGTTAATATGCGCGAGAAAAAGATGGCGAAACGCGCTGAGGCCGTGCACCAGACTATGGGCACCAGCCGAACCCAACACGAGGAGCAACCTGACCTCTATATCACGGATCACGGCGCCCTCAGCAAGGAGTACGCCACCAAGACGTATGATTTGGTGGATAATAAAGAACCTGAGGAAAAGGAAATTGGGAACGAAGATATCTTCACCCCTGACGACCTCTTCCCCGATAATGAAACGGATACTCCTTCTGATAACATTCCGTTCGATTTTGTGAATATGAATGAGAAACCGGCCGAGAACGATGAGTTGGGCGATGAAAATAACGATGAAAATAACGATGAAAAAAGCGATGAAAAAAGCGATGAATTAGGCGATGAAGGGAAATCGCGGGCGCTTACGCCGGAGGAGGTGCGCAATTTGGAGCCTTACGACCCGCGCAAGGAACTCTCACATTTCGAGTTTCCGCCGGTGGATTTGTTGAAAGATTACCCTTATACAGCTTCAACCGAAGAACTTATTAAAAAGGAACTTCTTGAAAACAAGATGAGTATCGAGAAGACGCTGTTGAGCTTCGGTATCGCCATCAAAAGCATCTCGGCGGTGGTCGGCCCGACGGTGACACTGTACGAGATTGTCCCGAAGGAGGGGGTCCGCATCAGTAAGATCAAGAATTTGGAGGATGATATCGCCCTGAGTCTTTCCGCTCTCGGCATCCGTATCATCGCGCCGATTCCGGGTCGCGGCACCATCGGTATTGAGGTGCCGAACAAGAACCCGAACATTGTCTCCATGCGCGAGATCATCAATTCCGAGAAGTTCAAGAAGAACAACTACGCACTGCCCATCGGCTTGGGTAAAACCATTAACAATGAGGCGTTTGTGGTCGATTTGGCGAAAATGCCGCACCTGCTGGTCGCTGGTGCCACCGGTCAGGGTAAATCTGTGGGCCTGAACGCCATCATCACCTCGCTGCTTTACACCAAGCATCCGTGCGAGATGAAGTTCGTGCTGGTGGATCCGAAAAAAGTCGAGTTTACGCTCTATTCTGCCATCGAGAACTACTATTTGGCCACGCTGCCCGACAACGGCGACGCTATCATCACCGATACGAAGAAAGTGGTGCGCACGCTCAACTCCCTTTGTGTGGAGATGGACACGCGCTACGACCTGCTGAAGGCCGCCAAGATGCGTAATATTAAGGAATACAACGCCAAGTTCTGCGCCCGTGAGCTGTCGCCGGCGTTCGGACACCGCTATATGCCGTATATTGTGGTCGTCATCGACGAGTTCGGCGACCTGATCATGACGGCGGGTCGAGAGGTGGAGCAGCCGCTCGCCCGTTTGGCCCAGTTGGCCCGTGCCATCGGCATCCACTTGGTCATCGCCACGCAGCGTCCTTCCGTGAACATCATCACGGGTAGCATCAAGGCCAACTTCCCGGCGCGTATCGCCTTCCGCGTGCAGTCGGGTGTCGATTCCAAGACGATTTTGGACGCCACGGGCGCCAACCAGCTCATCGGTAAGGGCGATATGCTCATTTCCACGGGTAGTGATGTCGTGCGTCTGCAGTGCGCCTTTGTGGACACCCCCGAAGTGGAGCAGATTGCGGAGTTTATTGAGAAACAGGAAGAAGAACGTCCGTTGCGCGAGCCGTACGAACTGCCAGACGTGCCCGAGCCGGGTGAGGAGGGCAACGGTCGCGGTGAAGAGTCGGTGAACCCCAACGAGCTGGATCCCATGCTGATAGATGCCGCTACCCTGATCGTGCAGACCCAGCAGGGTTCCACGTCCTCCATCCAGCGGAAGCTGAGTCTGGGTTACAACCGCGCCGGCCGCATCATGGACCAACTGGAGGACCTCAAGATCGTCGGTCCCGGCAGCGGCAGCAAACCCCGCCAGGTGCTGATCAAGACCGAGGCGGAGCTTCGGCAACACCTCGCGGATCTGCAATTGCTGTAATTAGTTAGTAGTTAGCAGTTAGTAGTTAGAAGTTAACTGCTAACTGCTAACTACTAACTGCTAACTGAATTATTATGAGACTTGACAAATACCTTACTGACAACGGATTTTTCCCTTCCCGGGAGAAAGCGCAGACCGCCATCAAGCACGAGACGGTGATGGTGGATGGACGCATTGTGACCAAGGCTTCCATGGAGATTACGGAGGCGATGCGTGTGGAGGTCATAGACCTCTTCAACAAGTACGTCAGTATGGGCGGGCTGAAGCTGGAGAAGGCCATCAAGGATTTCGGACTCGATTTCGCCGGGAAGACGGTGCTGGACATCGGTTCTTCCACGGGCGGCTTCACGGACTGTGCGCTGCAGCACGGTGCCGCTTCGGTGACGGCTGTGGATGTGGGTACGGCCCAGCTGGTGGAATCACTGCTCCATCATCCTAAGGTAACCTCCTTGGAGAACAAAGATTTTCGCGATTTGAAACCGGAAGATGTTCAGAATCAGCAGTTTGATTTTATTGTGTCGGATGTCTCGTTTATTTCCTTGACGTATATTATTCCCAATATTGACCCGTTTCTGAAGCCGGACGGTCAGATGATGTTTTTGATTAAGCCGCAGTTTGAGGCTGGACCGTCGTTTCTGAGCCGCAGCGGCATCGTGACGGACGAGAAAGGCTATAAAACCGCCATCCAGCGGGTAGTGAACGAGGCGATGACCCACCGTTACTATTTGCAGAAGCTTGCCATTTCCACGTTGTTTGAGAAACAGAAGAATGTGGAATTCCTCGCGCTGTTCAGTCGGAAAATGTCTCGCTTTGAACCTGATTATCAGGCACTTTTCCAAGAAATCAAGACGCTGAAGAAACAACTCTGACCTTTTTTTCGTATTTTCCCTCTGAAATTGTAGAGACGCGGTACACCACGTCTCTAGATTTCAATTGCCCATCTGTATTCGTAATTTATGTACATTTGCGCCCGCAAATTATAGGTTGACCTATCTATGACGGAATCACAACAGGTGTATATCATCGGCGGCGGCATCGGCGGACTTTTCACGGCCGCGTTGCTTGCCAAGGAGGGCTATCGGGTCACCGTGCTGGAGCGCAGTGCGCATCTGGGCGGCGGTCTGCAGTCGTTCACCCGTATGGGTGTCTCCTTCGATGCGGGGATGCACGTTGTCGGCGGACTGCAGCCCGGCGGCTCCCTCAATCGCATCTGCCGTTATCTGGGTATCCTCGATCAGATTTCCTACCGGCCGGTCGATGCGGATTGCATGGACGAGGTCTTCTGTTTCGAGGGCAGGACTCGCTACAGGATTCCGCAGGGTAGGGAAGCGTTCACCCAGTATTTCCAAGGTCTTTTCCCCGAGGAGCGGGAGAATATCCAACGTTATGTAGATCACCTGTTTGCGTTGGCTAATCAGGTCGATTTTTTCTTCCTGCGTACAGGCAGCGAGTCGGGACCGGGTCGTGATGAGGCTTTCTACCAGTCCTCGGCGGAGTTCATCGCCGACCACGTGCAAAATCCGAAATTGCGGAGTCTGTTAGCCTACCTCAGTCCCCTGTGCGGCGGCGAGCCCGGTTACACGCCCGCGTACATCTTTGCACTCATCAACTTGCTGTATATCAGCGGACACTCGCGGTTCGAGGGACCGGCGGAACAGTTGGCGGAGGCGTTGGTACGGCTTATCCGTAGTCTCGGTGGCGAAGTGCTGACTGGTGCCGAAGTAACAGGCATACAGGTGGAAAACAACCATGTGCAGTCGCTCACCATCACCGGCGGACGTACTGTTCCAACCGAAATCGTCGTTTCCTCCATCCACCCGCAGGCGTTGCTCAAGATTGCGGATAACCGATTGTTCAACAAGGCTTTCCGTACGCGGATGAGCGAGGCTCCGAACAACTATTCCGCGTATTGTGTCTATGTGGTGCTCAAGGAAGGCACCTTTCCGTATCTCAACCATCCGTGTTACTGTTGGGACAGTTACGACAAGGTGTGGAATTTTGGCAAGTATATTGAGAAGGACTGGCCGCAGAATTTCGTCTATTTCACCCCTTGCGCCAAGAACCAGGGACCCTATGCGCGTGCCATGCAGATGATTGTCTTCACCCCGTTCTCGGCGGTGGAGCAGTGGGCGGACACCTCGCTCGGTCACCGAAGTGCGGAATACGAAGATTGGAAGAAAAAGCATACGGAACTGATACTGAATAAAATGGAAGAGCATTGGCCGGGATTCAAGGACTGTGTAGAGCAGGTCTATGACGCCACCCCGCTGACGGTTCGCGACTACTTCAACGAGCCCGATGGTTCGCTGTATGGGCTGATGAAGGATTGTCGCAATCCGTACGCCGGCTACCTGCCGATCCGTACCAAGGCTGATAACCTCTTCATGACTGGCCAGAACGTTTATCTCCACGGCTGTTGTGGCGTGCCGCTCACCGCGGTGATGACAGCGGAGACGGTGATGGGGGAGAAGGATGGGATTGTGAAAAAAATGTAGAAATCCAAAAGGGCTGAAAGCCCGACCTATGCCAGCCTAGGGTGTAGCGGAGCGGAGCCCTGGGGCGGATGACGATGAATATGCGATGAAAAACGATGAATATGCGATGAAAAACGATGATTAAACGATGAAAAAACGATGAATAATAGTAGAACGATTTGGATTTTGGTTTGTGCGATGTTGTTGGGTAGCAATGTTTTCGCGCAGAAGTTGACGGAGTTTTTGCCGAAGGGTAAGAAAGCCGACACCGCCGTGGTGGTATGTCCCGGCGGCAGTTACTATTGGTTGGCGAAGAAATCAGAGGGTGCGGAGGTGGCGCAGTGGCTGAACCAGAACGGCTATGCCGCCTATGTGCTGGAGTACCCTGTCTCGGGTTGGTGGTCGTGGTTTACCCATATCCGCCGCTCCTGTTGTACGCAATATCCCGCCCAATTGGAGGCGTTGGAAGTTGCGTTAAAAACTGTTAAAGAAAAAGGCTATAAGAAGGTCGGGGCAATGGGCTTCTCCGCTGGCGGACACCTGGTGATGAGCGGGGCCATTTTCTTGCCCGACAGTACCGCCCCAGATTTCGTGGCGCCCATCTATCCGGTGATCACCATGCGCGACCCTTACGTGCACAAGCGTTCGCGTCGCGGACTCATGGGCGAGCGTCGCCAACACGATCCCGCGATGTGGGATTCGTTGTCGCTGGAACTGCACGCCGACCAGGTGCGCTGTCCCGTTTTCTTGCTGAGCTGCTACGACGATCCCACGGTCGATTGGCACAACGCCAAGATGATGGCCGACTCGCTGAAGGCTCTGAATAAGGTCGATGTCTATTACATGAACCCTCAGCAGGGTGGACACGGCTTTGGTGTGAACAGGGAGAAAATGGACAAATATGAGGTCAAGGATGTGAAGGGGTGGCCGGAAGCCTTCCTGCGTTTCCTTCGTGGTGACCATTGACTGTTGCCTTTTGCCTGTAGCCTAAAAAATACTATCTTTGCCGCATAAATTTTCCGACTTATGCGTTATCAACCCTTATCAGCTGAATTTTACACCCGCAACCGTCGCAATGTGGTCGGCGAGATGGCGGAAAACTCTGTGGCACTGCTCGTTTCGCACGACGAATATCCGCGTTGTGGCGACACCACGCACCCCTTCCGTCAGAACTCCGAACTGCTTTACCTTTGCGGCATCGATCAGGAAGAGACCATCCTGATGATGGCTCCGTGGCATCCGAACCCCGACTACCGCGAGGTGCTCTTCATCAAGAACCCGTCGCCCGAGAAGATCGTCTGGTTCGGGCACCGGCTTTCCAAGGAGGACGCGAAAAAGCTCTCCGGTGTGCAAAATGTGCTGTTCGTCGAGGAGTTCGCGAGCGTGCTCAACGCCGTGATGGTGCAGACGGAGCACGTCTATCTCCACATTCCCGAAGACCCGCGTTTCCGGCAGGAGCTCCCGACCCGTGAAATTCGCTTTGCCGAGCAGCTGAAAAAGGACTATCCGCTGCACGACTACCGCCGCCTTGCCCCGATCCTCTACCCGCTGCGCAATGTCAAGCATCCCGAGGAACTGGCTGCGATGAAGAAAGCTTGCGAGATTACGGGCAAGATGTTTACGCGGGCGTTATCGGCCATCAAACCAAGGAAATACGAATACGAGATTGAGGCGGAGATGACCTACGAAGTGATCCGCAATGGTGCCACCACGCACTCCTTCGCACCCATCATCGCTGCCGGTCCCGATACTTGCATCCTTCACTACATCAAGAACGACAAGCAGATGCAGGATGGCGACCTTCTGTTGATGGACTTCGGCGCCGAGTATGCCAACTACGCCGGCGACTGCTCCCGCACCGTACCCGTGAACGGCAAGTTCACCCCGAGACAAAAAGCTGTCTATGAGGCGGTTTTGTCCATATATAAAGAAACCATCCCGCTCTTCAAGCCCGGCATGACCATCCACAAGATCAACGACTACGTCTTCAAACGGATGGACGAGGAACTCATCAAGTTGGGCTTATACACGCAGGAAGATGTGGACAAACAGGATCCTGCGATGCCCTGTTTCAAAAAGTACTACATGCACAACACCAGCCACTTCATCGGTTTGGACGTGCACGATGTAGGTCAGCGCGATTGGGTCTTCCAGCCCGGCAACGTACTGAGTTGTGAACCAGGTATCTACATTGCCGAGGAGGGTATCGGCGTCCGCATCGAAACCGACGTGGTCGTCGCCGACACGCCCATCGATCTCATGGCGGACGTGCCCGTGGAAGTGGACGACATCGAAGCGCTTATGCGCAGTTAGCAGTTAGCAGTTAGCAGTTAGCAGTTAGCAGTTAGCAGTTGGGTGGAATGAACTGGTGGGTGTTGATACTTTTTTCTCAGACTATTGGATTTTGAATTTGTTTTCTTTTATTTTTGCAAATATTTTGAAAATAAAACAAAAAAGAATAGGACATGAAACATAGTATTGTTCAAGAAAAAAGTCGTGATTTTGCGTCAAGAATCATTAAGATGCATCAATATTTGCAGCAAATAAAAAGAGAGTTTGTTATGTCGAAACAGCTTTTGCGATCAGGAACTAGTATTGGTGCTAATATAAGCGAGGCGTTATGTGCTCAGTCGAAAAAGGATTTTTACGCAAAAATGTATATCGCTTATAAAGAGTCTTCAGAAACTTTATATTGGATTGATATGCTGTTTAAAAATGGATATATTACAGATGTTCAGCATGAAAGTATCAGAAAAGATAGTTTAGAACTCGTGAAAATGTTATCAGCGATAACGAAAACTCAAAATAATCCCAAATCCCGACAAAGCTCCGAAAAACAAACTGCTAACTACTAACTACTAACTGCTAACTAATTCAATAACAACAAGTATTTACAATGTCACTAATAGAGAACATCCTCCAATGCAAAACCCTCTCCATCACCGGTATG
>Ga0310694_10003687_pt1 | contig 14991 bp, 24 predicted proteins | sample 174DNAGHGhighgp2_FD_203884 | JGI IMG/M metagenome (GOLD analysis project Ga0310694, IMG submission 203884) | Sheep rumen microbial communities from Palmerston North, Manawatu-Wanganui, New Zealand - 1742 DNA GHGhigh gp2 (v2) (version 2) | ecosystem: Host-associated > Mammals > Digestive system... | reverse complement strand
CAGTTTTTTGTGTTTCTGGACGTCTTCGCCATCTTTTCCGGCGTATTGGAGCAGCTTTTCATACGCCTCGCTCCCGGAGCACTTGTCGTGATAGCGGACAAAGGTATAGAGGTTGCCTCCGATGCCTGAGGAGAAGTCGTAAAAGGATCTTGTCTCCGGTCTTACAGAAAAGGACGGTGTTTTTTCTTCTTTGAAGCAGGAAAGCCCCCAGTATTCATCGCCGCGCTGCTCCAATTCGATATACTGTGAGATGTATTCCACGATATCGATCTGCTCCAGAAGCGTTTTCAGATCCATAATCTCTCAGCCTCCTGACTTAGAACGGAGTTTGCGGAATATGCTGCTTTGCCTCGGAATACAGGATGTGGTCGCCGTCGAAAACCATGTCGATGTATTCGCCGCTCGCCATCTGCGGGCCGTTTCGGTTAAAAACCACACGGAGTTTCTTATTCCCGCACTCTTCTCCGTCACATTCGATCTCTTCCGGTGTTTTATCCTGCAGCATACAGATCGTACTGGCATTTCGCACGATTTTTGCGGAGTCTGCGAGCTTGCCTGTGGTCGTTGCCTGTGCGGCGCCGATCCCGGCGATCCCCATATCGCCGCAGATGCGGTTTTTAACGCAATCGACGAACTTGCCGAGCTCGTTGTAGGTGGCAAAGGCGTCACCATCACCGGAGGACTTAAAATAATCCACGATAACGACGTCAAGGTGCCCAAACATATGGTCTGCCTTCTTTACGACAGAGTATGCGCTCTGAACATCGAAGGTTGGGATATAGAGATGAGTAAATTTCTGCTCTTTCAGCCACTCTTTTTCAGTAAGGATGCGCTGATGCTCTTCCTCGTTGTAAGTCCCGGCCTTCAGATGCTTATATTTAACACCGGATAGATGAGACAGTATCCTCGCCGTATACATACGGGTGTTCAGTTCGGAATCCAGATATAAAACCGACTTTCCCTGCTTGAGAAGGTCAACTGCGCAGTTGAGAAGGAACATGGACTTGCCCTGCTTCGCCTCAGCGGCAAAAATCACAAGCTCGCCCTTCTCCATAGTCGCATATTCGTTGAGAGACGGGAACTTAAATGGGATGCCTGCGTAACCTGAGCCCTGGCGGTCTTCGATTTCCTGCCAGTGTTTGTCCACAACCTCGGCGAAAGTATGTATCTCGGATCTGACGGTGTATGGAACTGTAACTTTGTCGATTTCGTCGTAGATTTTCTGCTCGAGGTTTGTCTCTGCGGGGTCTGCGCACATACGCTGACATTCTGAAAGTGCAATGTAGGTATCGCGCCGAAAAGCCGCGTTCAAAATGTTGGAAGTAAGAGAGCGGTACTCCTCGACGCTGTTTCTCGCGATGTTGCCGCTGTTTGCAACGAGTTCCTGTACCTGCTCCGGTGTGATCTGGTCCAGACATCCGCGCGTCGACGGCAAAGAACTGAGCGCTTCGATAATATTGAATGCGTCGACGTACTTGATGCCGTCCTCTGCGATTTTTTGGAGCGCGGTATATATGGTTTTGTTTGTGAAGCTTACGAAGTGCCCCGGGAGCAGCTCATCTGCGTGGAAATAGTAATCCGGGTGGTGAATCAACGTCGCAATGACGCCGGCTTCCGCGTTGAGATCATTAATATCATTTGCTCTTTCTACTTCTATCGTCTGCGCCTCCTTTCTTTCTGTTCTTCGAGATACAGGTCGCAGTTGTTATGCTCGCCGCAGATCCAGCGGCAATAATAGAAATCATCCTCAGGAAAAAAGTCGGATTCCCTGCAGAGTGACTCAATTTCTGAGAGCGCCCACGCTTCCGCACACATTTTTGCGTCAAGATTGAAATCCTCGCGAATCAAAACACCACTTCTGAAACAATTGAGCCATAATTCTGCCGGGTATTCTCCGTATTCCCTGAAAACCCAATCGGAATAGAGGTATAGCTGCATCAGCGTGCTGTCGAGGCGTTCGTCGTCCTTTGTGTACTTCCCATTTGTACTGCGTGGCTTGAGCGCCGCTGATTTATGGTCGACGAGGACAAGTTTCCCATCTTCCCTGCGGCCGAGGTAGTCCAGAAAGCCCGTAAAGGACGCGTCTCCAACTCGAAAAGAGAGTTCCTTTTCGACTTCGAGTGTTTCAAGCGGGAAAGGTTCAAAATGTTCAAAGTATTCCGCCCCCGCATCGAGATACGATCGTTCGATCTTCGCACTCGGCCGCGTACCAAGCACACGAGTCGGAAACCCCTGAAGAAATTCCGGAAGAAGCTCATCCATAGCAAGATCTCCCGTATAAAAACGGGCGATCAGCTCGTGGCAAAAGCTGCCATAGGACGCATAGAACAATTCCTCCTCCGGAAGCTGCATCAGGTATCGCAGATAGCCCTGCTGCGGGCAGGTCTGAAAGGTTTTAAGGCGCGAAAAGCTCCATGTCATGTCCCGAAACAAGGGCTCGTAATTGATGTCCCTCATTCAGGAATTCCTCAGAATGGGTACTCATCTTCCGGCTCGTTTTCTCCCTCATAAGGCGAAGACTGCTGCTGTGCCTGCTGTCGCTGCGGCTGCTGGCCGCCGTTCCCGTCTGCCATTTCAAAGCCCATCATTTTATAATTGGTGTAAGTGATGTTCTTTGCCTTGTCATACTTGGTGGTGACGTCTACGTCGCCGAGTTTGATACGGTCGCGCGGCTTGAGCCTGGCAGCCTTTACGGCGCAGGCACTGCCGATGCAGTCGATAAACCCGCCGAACTCATCCTCATACTCGCCGGTGTCTTTGTTCTTTCTGGAAATGCTGACGCGGATTTTTGTCCACCGATCAGACTTTTGTTCGACCTGCCATACGGTCGCATATGCGCCTGTGTGAAAACCCATTGCTTATTCCTCCGTTACAAATTTTTTGAGATCGTCAAGAAGCTTTGCAGCCATGACTGGCTCAGTGATCTTTTTATAAGCCGCGCCCTTTGCGTAGCGGCTCAGGAACTTTTTCAGATCCTCTGTTTTATCCGGGTGATCGGCGCAGAATTGGCCGACGATCAGATCGACCTCAGCGATCGATTTCTCTGCCGCCTCTTTCCCCTCTGCCTCGGTGGCCTCGCGCTGCTTGGAACGCCAGCTGTCCGGATCGTCCTCGACCGTGGAAGAACCGAAATATTTGAGCAGAAAATACCGATAAGTATAGGTCAGACCGGAGCCGAAACTTTGAGACGCGTCTTCCTGCTGACCAACGAGGATCCACGGCACCTCGATGCGCTCCGCCGGGTTATCATCATTTACCCAGGTATAAAGTGCGTCTGCCTGAACCAGGATTTCAGCATTCTTTTCGTCGTAGATCTCGCCCGTCTTTTTGTTCGCCTTGGTTTTGATGTAGGCATATGGTTCGACGCGCGTCGTCCCAGGGACAATGGACGGGATCAATGAGACGTGCAGATTATCCATAAGACCTGTAATTTTGGCGAGGATCGCAGCATCGGTAACGTAGCGGTAATTGAAGGCGCTCTTGTCCTTTTCCAAAACCTCGACCGACTTGCGGATCTTCGCCAGCTTCTGATAGAGATTTAATTCTGTGTCTTTTGTCATGCCTGTGTGTGATCACTCCTGTTTTAATTTATTTTACATGACTAATCAAAAACAGGGCCCGCATAAAGCGGGCGCCCGTTCAAGTCTGTATGAGTTTTTTCCACTCTTTATAATCGCGTCTCAGATCGGAGGCCAAGACTTCTATCTTCTTTGACTTCGGCGTTTTTGTTTCTGCACCTGCCAAAATCCGTTGGCCGTTCGGGCTGTCCGCCGCGATCTTGATAAAGTTGATTTCAAGCCCGGCAAGCTCCTGCTCAAAGATCCGGTAAAAAACACCGGACGTCCAGACGTGCTGGTAACTGAGACGCGATTTCGTCTGTCCAGAGGCGTTCGCCGAACCGATTTTCTTGGAAACCCGCATACGGATGCCGTAAAGCGTACACTCACCGCGAATTCCACGTAGGATCTGTTTGCCTGGGACCCTGTCACGCCATACCGCGTCATAATTTGGATGCTTGTAGCGAAACTGTGTAAGTTTGATGCAGTTTCTCACCGCGTCGACGCCCTGGCGATAGAGGATAGCCGTACTGTCAACTTTTGTGATTTCCAAATTGTCGAGATCGACATCGCCGGCCGTGATCTCAACAGCTTTTTCCGCCGGAAGTCCGCCGTACGCGAGCCAAAAGTAACAGCGGTACGTATTATCAACTGTCCTTTCGCTCTCCGGGTCAAAAACCTCGTCCAAGCAGCGCTGGAGATGCACCGGATTGAGAATGAAAGCATCGCCGATCCGGTTTGTTCCGATATCATGAACGGAAAGCGAATTATCAACGGCGCCCGGGACGCCGTGCTCAATGCACCATTTAGAATACCGTGAAAGCCACCGAAGCCTCGTGTACCTGCCGCGTATTTTGATACCAGAGATTTTTTCTGCAACAGGGAGCACATCTTCCCTCGACTTTGTGCAGAAATCCGCGCCCCAGGATTCCTCATACGGGGCAGTCGCCGTGAAGACGCTCCTCGCGACCTTCTTGTTGTTATCCGTCTCGATACTATCGATAAAAGCCTGCTTTAATTCCTCGTTATACATACGAACAGTGCTTCTTCCGGTTTTTGCCATAAGAAACATCTCCTTTTATGTAAAGGTGATCACCTGTTTACACCATACAACAACCACGAGGAAATGTCAAGTAAAAATTCTTCAATTTACCATCAGCGTATAACTCCTGCTCTGAGGTGCGCTCCCCTGGGCCGGGGAGGAACACACAATGTTGATCTTTCCTTGGCCCCCGTCGAGAGACTGATCGACCTGAACATATTTTACGTCTTCAAAGCAGATATAATTCCGTTCTTTCGGGTTAAAAATACGGATTCTCGTTGGGTTCACCCAGACGTCGATCTGCGGAAACGACATCCGGAATGTATGGCATACACCGAGCGGGTCAAACCAATTTTGTGCATCAAAATCATAACGCACAGATTTTGGAGTGTGCTCCGCAAGGTAACGCTTGAATTCCAACGGCATCATCTTTTTCATCTTAGCAAAATCCTCCATTTTTAAGAGTCCCACAACCCGTTGAGGGCGAAAGACGATCTATGATCGTATTGTATCACAGTGTTTTATTGTTTCTCAAGGGCGTGAACCCTCTTAATTTTTTGGGATTTGAGAAAAGATTTGGAAAAGCCGATATCTCCAATCAAACCAATGGCGTAAGCTCAATGTACTCGTTATAGTTTGCAAACTTATAGTTCGTCTTGGGGAGCGTCTTCCCGTAACCATACTTCGCGACGAAATCTCTCAGGCTATATTCTTTATCCAGGGTGCCGAGTTTCCCATCCATATACTGGTACGAACCCGGCAGCGGAGTCTGAATGCACATCACGGCATTCAGCCCCGGGTGCCTCTTGTTCAACTCATCCTCTACCCGCAGCATAAAGCGCTCAGACATTTCAATAAACTCTGAATCGATTCCTTTTTCGTCGTGAAGCTTTGGGCTAAAATCAACATGCGTGATCAGCTTATATGGATATTTCCCGAGCTTTGCCATCTTCATGATGGCATATGAATAGGCGCCGAAGAATCTGTGCCATTTTTCACTGCTGTCACCCATAAACACGCTGAATTCACCAAACGCATTATCGACTTTCCCCCACAGATATTTTTCGAAAAACTCCTCGAAAAGCTTGTTGTCCGATTTTCTCGCAACCGTATGAATGAATTGCTCAGCCGCATCATGTCGCGCCTGCTGTTTTTTCTGTTTGGCAGTCGTCATGCGCAGATCGACACAGTAGACTGCGAAATATACGCATATGGCGATTACAGCAATCGGGATGGCAAACATGGACTACACCTTCCAAGAATTGATTATAAAAAGCTTTTCACTTGGTCTGAAATATCCGAGAGATCAGACGAGATTTCCTCGAGCGCGTCCGCGTTATCTTCCATCGATGAATACCTGTCGCTTTCCTGCAGGTTTCCCGGGAGATTCTCAAACGCGTCGCGCTCGTCATCGGAAACCCTCTCGATCAGAGAGGCGGCGCGGAGGATCATGGCGTTCGCCTCTCGTAAAAGAGCCCTTCGTTTATCATTCAAGTTCGAACAGACCTCCGTAAATAAAGTCGATGACAACGCAGTCCTCTTCACTTCTGAACGAGAACGACTTCACATGCTGAATGACCTTGAAGAACGGGTCACTGCGCCCGTCGCAGAATTCAACAAGGTCACAGTACAGCGAGATCCTGAAGTCACCTGTCTCCTGATCGACTTCCGCCGCGACCCGCGCACCGTCGTTTTTCTCGAAGATCGAATCGAGAATCGCACAATCGCTCTGAATGTTGGCAAGCACGCCCGCCTTCAAAACCGCATCCGGATTGTTTTCCCGCATGGCGTCGATCGACATTTCGGCAATGTCCCAACTGGTAATCAGCATATCGTTATCCCCCTTTATTCAATTGCTGTTGTCATGTTGTGGAAGGTAAATGTAAGTCGGACGTCTCCGTTTGCAAGCGGGCATATATCCGTGACGTCCGCAAATTCCGCGGCTCTGGAAAACCACTCGGTCTGTGCAAAGGAAAGCGTTTTCCCTTCGATGGAAATGCTGCCCATGCTTTTGAACGGCTCGTGGAGCTTATAACTCAAACGCATGCCAGAGGAAAGCAGGATCTTTTCCACAACGCCATAGGCAAAGCGAAACGCCCGGAAACGATTCTGATTCAGAACGGCAGTTTTGGATTCCTCATCCCGGATCGCCAGAAACAGATCCGAAAAATCATCCTCCGAATAATTCTTAAAATCCTCACGAAGGTCCATAGGATCACTCCTTTTTTTCATTTCATTCCGATACGATATTAACACAACTGTGATGCGTAGGCAAGCTTCACGCACGGATCATTTGCTCAACGTTGTATTTTCCAACGAGTTCGCTGGGGTCGCGTGCTTTACCGAGCTTTTTGAAGGCGCCGTCGACGAGCTGGTATAAAAAATACCAGTCGCGCGTCTCTTTGCTCGTAATGATGAAGAGCAGATCGCCTGAACGGTTATAATACCCGACCCAGACGTGCTCTCCTTTTGGATATTTCAATTCCATCGTATTTACTCCTGGTCTACGTTTTCAGTGCATCTTTCTGAGAAAATCTACGCATGCTGCAGTCGTGACGGCTGCGTTTCTCACGTCCTCAGCCGATGTATCTTCGGAAAACGAGACGCGGATACTGCTGTGCGCTTCCTCTCCGGAAAGCCCCATCGCTGTGAGGACGCGGCTCGGGCGTGACTCGTGGCTGCGGCACGCCGATCCTGCGGAGACGCAGATCCCTCTCGCGTCAAGCATCAGAAGGAGGCTCTGCGCGTCAACACCGTCGAAGCGAAGATTCAAAACCTTGTTGGTGTTCTTCCCGCTTCCGTTGACCAGGAAGTGTTCGCCGTCGCCGCAGAACGAAGCAAACGCACCTCTGAGATCTTTGAGAAATATCTCCCGTACAATGCGCATGCGGCAGCTGTTCGCCTCAAGGTTCTCTTCCGCAAGCTCACACGCTTTCCCAAAACCTACGATGCCGGCAACGTTTTCCGTGCCGCCGCGAAACCCGAACTCCTGTTCGTCCCCACCGCAGATCAGCGGAGAAAGCAGCTCAGGCCGGCTTGCGTAAATTGCGCCGACGCCTTTCGGGCCATGGATCTTATGGGATGAGATCGTCATGAAGTCATATCCATCGCTGTCCGCTCTGAGCGGAACACACCCAGCGGCCTGTACGGCGTCTGTGTGGAACAGGGCGCCGGACTCCTGCGCGGCAAAACAAATATCTCGCGTGTCGTTCAAGATCCCCGTCTCATTATTCGCCATCATCACGGAGACCAGACCGGTTGACTGTTTGATGGTTTTAACTACGGCGTCTGTCTCAATCTCCCCTGCTGGAGTAGGACACACTTTTGAAAGATAAAATCCGTCTTTTATACAGAGAGCGTCTGCAGCCTTTACGACGCTGTCATGCTCGATTTTTGAGATGACAACGTTCATGCGGCCTCTTTTGCGAAGCTCTGTCTCCAGGCCGCGAATAACGAGATTGTTCCCCTCCGAGCCGCCTGATGTGAAGATCACATTTTCGGGAGAGCAGCCCATAAAGGAGGCGACCTGCTCCCGCGCTCTGTCGACGGCTGCCTTTGCCTCTCTGCCGAGGCTGTAAACCGCGCCCGGATTGCCGTAGGATTCCCGGAGGTATGGGAGCATGGCGTCCAAAACCTCCGGCGCGACCCTTGTCGTGGCCGCGTTGTCTAAGTAGATCAAGTGGCATCACCCCTTCTTACGACGGCCTTATTGTGCCGCCGAGTCTCTCGATTGCGTCAATGATATCCTGAATACTGTATGTGGTAGCGCTGAAAGCATCAGCGGTCACACTGGCGGTTGAGCAAACTGCGGACGGTATTACTGTCTGTGCTCCCGCCCCCGACGCAATTTTATCCCACCTGCCGATGAGCTCCGGGCCGTCTTCTCTCTCGATATAAAGACAGCCGCTTGCGGTGGATCCCATTTTCAGCGGCCGGATATCGCACGGCTCCGGCTCAAATTCCGGCTCCGGGATCGCGTTCAGGAAATCGCGTATCCCCTGTTCATAATCCTTATCCATCAGTGCTCCTTAAATACCACCTGTTCGCCGCGCTTCAAAACCCAACAGCCGCTGTCGGTGACGGCGCACTCGGCGCAGTTCCCTCCGCACGGTGTCGCGTCCTCACGAGCTGTCGTCGTTCCATCACGGAAGAGTACGTGCGCTTCCGGGAAAGCGTACGGATTGATCATTTCAAGACCGGGCCACGCGCTGAATACGATGTGGAGATTGTCTCGGATCAGGGTCGCGCCGTGTTCCATGTACTTGTTGACGAGCTCATACTTCTTGGTAAAGCAGAGGATCTGACAGTGTTGGTTCCGCTCTGCGATCTCCACCATATGCGTGAGATAATCCATATTCGGAATATCCCCGGATACATGGAAGCGGAAGAAGCGGGACAGCATGATCTGCGCCTCGACCTCGCGCCAGTAACTCTCGCTGTCCTGCAGAAGGACGTCAAGGTTGTTCTGGTAGGCATTGCGGACGGCAGGGCGCAGCCGCTCCAGTTTGGCTGCGTAGCACTTCGCCCAGCAGGCACATTCCCGGCACGTCTTCTTTGCCGGGAGAGAAACGCTCGGGATCTTCCCCATCTTGGAATTCCCGTCTGAAAACTTGACCTTAGACATAGCACTCCCCTTTCTGTATGAAGTTGTCAAGGTACAAAACGTCTGGTGCCAGCGGAGGGATTTGAACCCTCAAGCCTGAGGCATCCGGGCTTAAACCGGATGTGTATGCCAATTCCACCACGCTGGCTTATGGTACCGGCGCCGGGACTTGAACCCGGACGGGCGAAGCCCTGCGGATTTTGAGGCCGCTTTGTCTGCCTGTTCCAACACGCCGGCATATACATCGGCAAATTGTTGATTCTTTTGCCGATGTGTGTTTGTCATTCCGCGAAGTTCCTGCCCTCTTCTGTCTGATAAAAGAGCTCACGCAGCGTAATCACGTCGGTCGGGATCGAAGACTTGTCTTCTGCCGACTCGCGAAGTTTCTTTACGAAGGAGTAGAAGTAATTCGCAAGCGGCGTCGTAAGAGACGACGTCCGGCGCGGGTCGATGTAGCCCTTGCGGATCGTCTCCTGCGCGACGGAGCGCATAAATTTCCAAAAGTTATAATAGGCGAGCTTGAGTTTTACCATGTAGCCGTTCGCCCCCTCGATCACAAAGCCCTCAATATGGCGGTTATGATAGAGGTAATCCTCGTCTGTGACGGTAAAATACCAGTCGAAGAATTCTTGCCAGGACTCCAACGTAAATGCATGTTCCTTAATTCGAAGCCCCGCCCAGTGGGCTACCTTCATCAGCTCCTCATACGGGAGCTTTCGCATCGGGATCTCGTTATAGACCACGTCGAGAAGGTAGATCCTGCTTTCGGGATACCGGATGATGTGCGGGTCGCGATCCACGTCGACACACTCGAAAACGAAGGAGACGTTGTGTTCTTTGGAGTACGCCTTGATCTGCTCCATACGGTCCTGCCCGAGGATCGTCTCCATATCCTGCCGCAGCCACATGGCGTAGTCCCCTTCCGGAGATGACTTTGTTGTGACGAAGAGACTGTCGTCATCCTCATTCCAGGATGCGATGCCGAGAAATCCGTTTTCCTTGACGTAAACATCCGCCGGGAACGAAAGCTTGTACTGAAGCATGTCCAGCTTGGTCTCCGGCCGCTCGTTGACGTTGAAGAACTTGTCATAGGCTCGGGCCGTGATTTTTGCCTTCGGGATATTGATATAGAGCCCGCGCGCCTTAGTGGTCATATCATCCCAGACGGCGTCATAGAACGCGGCCTTGGTAAAATTGAAGGAGGAGATATTCCCGTAGCGTTTTTCCTGAATGAACTTCGATTTCCTCATGTCGAGGATCAGCTGGGCGATATCTGTCTCGCCCTTCCGACTGTCGGTGTAGTTGATCAGCTCTTCATGCGGGCGGACGACGTCGTTTTTCACCTCATGTGTGAGGATCTCCCCGGACGGAAGAAGCGTCACGGCTCGAAGGCTGCCGCCGAATTCCACACGGCCTTCGAGGTTATAGTTGCGCTCGTTTGCCATGACGGGCAAGTCTTTGGTGTTGCGGTGCCCATGGATCTGGATGCAATTCTCATTAGTGTTTTTAAGAAACGCATTTTCAACGGCCTCGAAATCGTTGTACGTTCCGACGCCCTTGATCATTTGGGAAGTCGCAACAAGAGACGGATGCTCTGGAATTCTGGAAAGCCCGGCGTGGGTGATGAAGAACTCCTTACCATGGTAGTCAAACCATGCGCACTGCCCCATGCGGCGGTAGAGCTTACGCACTTCCTTCTTGTCGATTCCTGCATCTTCCAGCTCGGCACGAGTATGAAGTTCGAATTCCTTGGACGGGCACTGCCCGCCGTTTGCCCAGACCCAGAGCCAGCGCTCGTGGTTGCCCTCCAGAAGGAGAACGTTCGGACGTTCATATATATGGATCAGAAAATAGACAACGGAAGCGTTCTCGATGCCGCGGTCGATGTAGTCGCCGGTGAAGATGTAGAACTCGTCTTCGTGATCGCCGAGTTTTTCCACGAGACACTCCGTCATGGCGGTCCAGCAGCCGTGAATATCGCCGATCACATGGACTTTCTTGTACTCGGAGAGGTCGATTTTCCTGAGCCAGATCCTGTCAAGCTCGTCCGGTTTGATAACCGTAATGCCGGACGGGATCTTCTGTGTGGCAAAGCGGGAATAGATCCGCTCGATTGCTGCCTCAGGAACGTGTTTGAGCGGATCGCGTCTGAGGTTCCGCTCCTTGCAGACCTCAAGCGGGATGTCCGTCATGTCGACGCAGTACATGCGGTACTTATAGGAGTCGCAGAGGTTTTTGTAGCGGTTCATCTCTGAGGTCTTGGAATTCGTGGCGTCGATGACGGTGAATTCACCGTTCTGCATACGTGCCTCCAGAATCTGAAAGAGCGTTTTCCAGACGGCCGTGTCGTTTGCCTGAGAGATCACGTAATTCCCATCTACGGAGAGGGATGGGCCGGCGAACATCATACGGATATCATCCGCCGAAAGAGCGTAGTCAGAGAGACCATGCTCCCTGATCCATGTAGTCTTTCCGCAGCCAGGTGCGCCGCGGAGCATCAAAAGAACTCTCAAGTCATCATTCCTTTCATGAATATTTATACAGCGAGGATTTCCTGCTCGCCGATGTTGGAGTTGAGGTAATTGTGCGTTGCGCTGCCGAGGTTCAGATTCCGATAGGCTTCCTCGATCTCCTCTCCTGTGATGCCGATATAATCCATCGTAATCGCTACGGAGGAATGCCCGAGCATCTTTGACAGGAGGAGAAGCTTTCTTGGATCGTTGTTTGACATGACCATCTGGTGATAAGCGAATGTCTTGCGGAGGGTATGAGTCGAGATGTGCATATTGAGGCCGAGGTCATCGCCAATCCCTTTGAGGATTCTGTCAATAGAGTTTCGATGCATCGGCTCATTCCTGCTGGCACCGCGGTTTGACTCGCTGCGGAACATGTAGTCTGAGAGGCTGACGCCCGGTGTGTTTTCCAGATAGAGCGTGACCGCCTCGATCACAGCTGTGTTGATGGTGATGTATCGGTTCTTTTTCTGCTTTCTGGTGTTCCTGGTCTTCTTCTCGAAAACCGGGAAGGTGCTCTTGAAAGTGAGGTTGTCGTTGATCAGGTTCGAAAACCTGAGCTGCACGAGATCAGAAATGCGGAGGCCGAAGTTGATGCCAACGATGAAGAGCATATTGTCCCTCCAGCGACGCATGCTGATCAGGTATTCCGAGATGCGCATGATGTCGTCCATGCTCTTGATCGGTTCCGACGTGTGTTCCGGCGCAAGCTCCGTCTCAAAGTGTTCCTTTGCCGGGGCAATCAGTCCGGCTCGCAGGCGAGCCGTCTGTGTTTTCAGAAGCCCGACATCGATCGATTGATTGACGGGTTTCCCTGTAATATCCAGAATCTGCGCCAAGAGCCTCACCCCTTTCCGAAGACGATATGGTGTGTCAGATCATGTTTCCATCCACATAAACGGTTGCGTCATCGCAGATCACGCCGTCCTTCGCAATCTCCATGGCCTCGACGACATCTGTCGCCTCGACTTCAATGCTGAATTCCACTACGTACTTATGAGTTTCCATCTGCTGTACTCCTTTTTGTATTTTATGTAGCCCATAATCCTCATGCGGAGGGTTGCTACGCCAGCAAGCAGTCCGCATGAGCGAGAGATCTCTCCCTCGCGTCCCCTGTCTTTTGTTATTTCTTCCGCAGGAAGAAATAATCAAAAGCCGGGGCTTTCTTCTTTGTATTCCTTCTACTGACAGTGAAAAGGGGTTACGAATAACCGATCTGCATTATGAGCGTTCTGGTTTACGCGGGGTTAAAAAAGCGCAGAGAGATCAGGGAGTTCCCAGTTTTCAAACTCGAAGGCGTCCTTGACGATCCCGTCAGAGCGGACCGGGTCTGACCCAATGTGGATCTGATCCGGGTTCTTGTATCCGCGAGAGACAAACAGTACACCTTTAGCGTCCACCCATTCATCCTCGTGAAAACCGATCTCGAAACCCCATTCACGGAGGGCGTCGAGGACGCTGTGCCTCTCATACACGTCGCAGCATTTGATGACGTTCCCGTCCTCGATCCACGATTTCATTGCTTCCGAATACATAATTCCTCCTATACAATCAGCACAGTGAGCTTTGTTTTATTGCGCCGGTGCTTTACAACAACTCGCTCGCCGTAGAGTTCCTCCGCTTCAAACCTTTCAACACTGGCGATGATTTTCCCGTTGAGATAGCTTCTGATCTCGACATCCATGACCGGCCCGCGAAGCCTGCACTTGTCGATCAGTTCTCCGAGGCGAAGCATGTTTCCTCCTAACCCTGCGAGCTGTCCCAGAGCGGCACAAGCTCGTTTTTGATTGTCCTGTGAAGGCACTCCTCATACTCAGCCTGGATACGATCCAGCTCATGCGGATCATCCGTACAAAAATCCAGCACCTCGAGCGAGCAGTCCCGGAGTTCTGGTGAAACGAAAACCTCCTGAAAGAGGCCGCCTTCGTCGATCACGACTTTGATTTCCCTCATTGTGTTCTCCCCCGCTGATCAAATCAGCCTTTTATTTTCTATCGATGCGGCCATCGATCCAGATTTCCTTGCCGCACTTCTGGCAGATGTAGTGCCGGACGGAATAGCGCACGCCGGCTTCCATTTCCTCATAGAAGGAGCCGGTCGGCTCAAACTCGTGCCTGCAGAACAGGCGCTTCAAAAACTGCTGCAGCACTCTTCGGCTCCTCCCCTTCCTTATGGCTATGGTACTCGGATATCACGGAGCGGATCGCATCTTCTCTGGCGCTCGACCATTCCATATCGTACTTGTCGATATTCCGCCGGAGCTCGCCTGCGATTTTCTCCTTGAGGCTCATATACTCCTCTTTTGTTACACCGTATTCCATCTGGACGTCCTCATCCTGATAGCCGATAACGGCATCCTCGACATCCTGCAGGTCGAAGCGGTACTGCTGTTCATAATAGGCGTCGAACAGTTCACTAAGCGTAAGCGGGAACGTATACTCGACACCGTTTACGGTGCGCACGATCTTTGTTGTTGCGAATTGTTCCATAGCTGCCTCCTACTGAAAGATTCTGAATGCGAACATCGTATCTTCGAGACACGGGAGCACGGACTTATAATTTTCGTCACGCATATAGCGGAGAAGATTCAATACCATGACGATATCCCCGTTATCGAAGAAATCTCTGCGCTCGGCGGTTCCCTTATGATCATAGCTTGTGACGATAATGCCGCAGTCCACACGCTCAACTTTGATAAACCCGCCATTGTTGACTTCGAGTATCATATTTTCTCCTCCTCAAGAGGTTTTGCGAGACTGTACAGGTCGAAGAAGCCCTCGTTTGTTACGACCTCCCAATCAGGATCGTCTGAATCGTAGTTGAAAAACGGAGCCTCCGTAACGACGACCGGGAAAACCATACCGCCAACGTTTACGAATAGTCTGTCACCCGGTTTCAGGGCGAAAAATTCCTCCTGTGAAATGCTTCTGACTGAAAGAATGTCGACCATGATTTCTCCTTTCTGATACATGCTGTTTTGATTGGTGGCCCCTCAGGGACTTGAACCCTGGACCCTCTGATTATGAGTCAGGCGCTCTGACCGACTGAGCTAAGGAGCCAAATGGCAGAGGCAGCTGGGTTTGAACCAGCGAATCACGGAGTCAAAGTCCGTTGTGTTACCGCTTCACCATGCCTCCATAGAAAACCAACCCGGAGCGGTCTGTACTCCGGGTTGGGTGAAAAGGGGTGGATCGTGCGGGATTCCCACACGTTTCGGCGGGCCATGGTCTTTCGACCAGCCCTGAATCACAAAGGATCGCTTTTGGAAAAATACGC
>Ga0310694_10003686_pt1 | contig 14991 bp, 10 predicted proteins | sample 174DNAGHGhighgp2_FD_203884 | JGI IMG/M metagenome (GOLD analysis project Ga0310694, IMG submission 203884) | Sheep rumen microbial communities from Palmerston North, Manawatu-Wanganui, New Zealand - 1742 DNA GHGhigh gp2 (v2) (version 2) | ecosystem: Host-associated > Mammals > Digestive system... | reverse complement strand
CGATCGCCTGGATCTCTTCCGTTGTCATGCCCGCTTTGATGCCGGCAAGCTTTTCGGCCAGCGCTGCGTCATGGGCTTCCTTTTCGCCCGGGGCAGGGCTGGTGGTGGTCACGGTGTACAGGCTGGGATTGACGAGCCACTTCGCGACGGCGCCGTTCAGCAGGCCGCTGTTGTTCTCTTCCTCAATCCTGCTCAGGGATTCATAATTGTCCAGGTAGCGGAACACGTCCCCTGAAACAGCATAGTAATACGCGAGGCTTTCGATGATCGTGGTGACGGGGCTGCCGTTTTCGGAGGCCAGTTTCGCGTTGAATTTCAGGGAGGTGACAATGTTGTCCACCAGTTCCGGCGCAAAAGTGCTCTCCGCAATCTTCGCGAGCGCGGCGTCAGCCGTGGCTTTGAAGAGTTCCGCGTCGCCTTCGTTCAGGCCGGCTGCCGTGATGCAGACAGCGTCATCCGGCGCCGCAAGCTCACGGCCGATACTGAAGGAACCTGCCGGGAAGGTTTCCCGCAGCGCCTGCATCAGCGGGGACGCGGAATCGCCCATCAGGTCGCTTGCATGGTCGATCAGTGTTTCCTGCTCGATGTCGTCCTTCATGCCGGGACACATAATGTAGTACTCGATCAGGGTCTGGTTCGCGGTATCCGTTCCTTCCGCCACCGGATAGCCCACCGAGGTGACAGCAGGCTCGGTAATCGGGGTGTATCCGGGCTCCGCCAGGGAGATTTCCGCCCGGTCAAACGGGGCAAACGCTTCGTCCAGCAGTTTCAGGAAAGCGGTATAATCCTCAAAATCACCGTAGAGGTAAACGATGCAGTTGGACGGATGGTAATATTTGTTGTGGTATTCCTTCAGGTCCTCCCAGGTCATTTCCGGGATCACGTCAGGATCTCCGCCGTACTGGTAGGAAACGGAAGCGCCGGGGAAGGTCGCTTTATAGGCGTTTGTCGACGCGACGCGGTCAATCGTCAGGGAACCGAGCATTTCTGAATAGACGGTGCCGTTATAGGTCAGCGGCGCGTCCGCGTCCGCCATTTCATAACGCCAGGCTTCCGTGCGCCAGATGCTCTCGTTCTCCATAATGGATGGATTCAGGCACATATCCGTATACATATCCGCCAGCTTCAGCAGCTGCGTTTCGGACAGGGATGCGATCGGATAGCATGTCATGGCGTCCGTCGTGTACGCGTTCATATAGGTGTTGTACGTCTGGCTGGCCACATTCATCCACAGGGATGTGGACGGATATTTCGCGGATCCGCTGAGTGTCCCGTGCTCGAACACATGCGGGATGCCTTTGTCGTTCTCCATACGGGTCGGGAACGTAAGCTGGAAGGCGCGGTTGGTATCGTCATTGGCGATATACAGCAGCTTCGCGCCTGTTTTCCGGTGCTCAAAAAGGACAAGATCCGCGCCGATCAGGTCAAACGGCCGGATCTCTTTGACCTCGAAGCCTTCGACCACGTCGCCGACGGCAGGCAGGGCGGAAGCGTCCTCTTCCTCGGCCGCGTCCGCAAACGCGGGGAGTGCACCCAGCATCATCGCCAGGGCCAGCAGCAGTGCAAGCAGTTTCTTCATCTTTTTTTCCTCCTGATTTTGTGTTCCGGATTGATTGGTATTTTATCCCAAACGCCGCGTTTATTCAACAGCGGTTTCAATCTTTCGGACCTTTCTTCCGCTTTCCGCCTATTCAAACTGCGCGGCATACAGCTGGTGGTAGAAGCCCTTCCTGTCCATCAGCTCGCGGTGGGTTCCCTGTTCGACGACGTCCCCGTCCCGCAGGACAAGGATCTGGTCGGCGTTTTCGATCGTGCTCAGGCGGTGGGCAATCACGAAGCAGGTTTTCTGTTTCATGAGTTCACGCATGGCCCTCTGGATTTCCCGCTCCGTGGCGGTATCCACGTTCGAGGTCGCTTCGTCCAGGATCAGCATCGGCGCGTCGTACAGCATGGCCCGGGCAATGGTCAGCAGCTGTTTCTGGCCCTTGGAAATATTGCCGCCGTCCTCGCTGATGACAGTATCGTAACCCTGGGGCAGGCGCATGATGAAGGGATGGATCCGCGCCGCCTTAGCCGCGGCCACCACTTCCTCCATGGTGGCGTTTTCCTTCCCGTAGGCAATATTCTCAAAGATCGTCCCCTGGAAGACCCACGTGTCCTGCAGCACCATGGCGTAAGCACTCCGTACGCTCCGGCGCACTGCGGTGCGGATCTCCTGCCCGTCAATGCGGATGACGCCGCTGTCCGGGTCATAGAAGCGCATCAGCAGGTTGATGATCGTTGTTTTCCCGGCGCCTGTCGGCCCGACGATGGCGGTCAGCTTCCCTGCCGGCGCTTCCAGGTTCAGGTCGTGCAGGATTGTTTTCCCGGGTTCGTACCCGAAAGCCACATGCTCAGCGGAAACGTCGCCGCGGACATTGTCCAGCAGCACTGCCTCCGGCACGTCAGCGCTTTCCTCTTCCTCGTCCAGCAGCGTAAACACGCGCTCGGAGGCCGCCAGGGCTGAGAACAGTTCATTGAAGACTTCCGCCACGGCGTTGATCGGCCCGGCGAACTTCCGGCTGTACAGTACAAACGAGGAGATCCGGCCCAGGTCGATCCGCCCGTTCAGGAACAGCACACCGCCCAGCAGGGCGATCAGGCTGAGCCCCAGGTTGTTGATGGCCGTCATGGTCGGGCCCAGCGTAACGCCGTAATGCTCCGCGTCCGAGAACGCGTTCGCCGCGTCCTGGTTGATGCCGTCGAAGCGCTCGTCCACCCGGTTTTCATATGCGTAAGCCAGGATCGTCTTCTGGCCGGACAGCATTTCCTCCACAAACCCGTTCATGACGCCGTAGCTCTTGGAACGCTTTGCATAGCGCGGCTGGGTTTTCTTCCGCATATACACCGTGTACGCCACGGAGACCGGCACCGTCACCAGGGTCAGCGCGGACAGCGGCAGGGAGATGGAAACCATCATGGCCAGGGATCCGACGACCGTAATGATGCTGGTCAGGATCTGGACAATGTCCGTCGCCATGCAGGTGGAGATGACGTCGATGTCGTAGCTGACGCGACTGATGATGTCGCCTGCCTGGTGCTGGTCAAAATACCCGACCGGAAGCTTCATCAGTTTTTCGAAAACGTCCTGCCGCATCTGCCTGGCCACCCGCCTGCTGACTACGGTCATGACAAGGCTGATACCGAAGCCGAGCAGCGCCGAGGATACGTAGCACAGCAGCATCAGGCCGGCGTAATGTTTCACCGCGTCAAAATTCACTTTTCCCGCGCCGGCAGCCGCTTCGCGGATGGCGGAGCCCGCCAGGCTCGGACCCCACAGGTTCAGCAGGTTGCTGAAGAGGCTCAGCACCGCAACCCCGGCAATCACGTATTTCCAGGGGCCGAGGTATTTCAGCATCCGGCGGAGCGTACCCCGGGTATCCTTCGGTTTTTTCATTACTGTATCACGCCGTGCCATTAACCCACCTCCCTCAATTCGCAATTGTCGCCCTGTTCGCTGCCGCTCACATTTCTCTGTTGCTCATTGGGCTGCCGCTTCGCTTTTTCCCGCACTGCGGGCGCTTCAGCTCTGCCCCTCAATTCGCAATTGTCGCCCTGTTCGCTGCCGCTCACATTTCTCTGTTGCTCATTGGGCTGCTGCTTCGCTTCTTCCCGCACTGCGGGCGCTTCAGCTCTGCCCCTCCTTCATCTGGGTACGGTAAATGTCCCGGTATTCAGGGCAGGAGGCCAGCAGCTCCTCATGGGTTCCCCGCCCGATCATCTCGCCCTCGTGCAGCACGATGATCTCATCCATGGACAGCACGGAGGAAATCCGCTGCGCAATCACGACGGTGGTGGCGCTGCCGTGGTGTTCACGGATCGCCTTGCGCAGTTCCGCGTCTGTCCTGTAGTCCAGGGCGGAGGAAGCGTCGTCCAGGATCAGGATTTCCGGATCCGCCGCCAGCGCGCGGGCTATCAGGAGGCGCTGCTTCTGCCCGCCGGAAAAGTTCGCCCCGCGGATTGCCGCCTCATGGTCGTAAGCGTCCTCGTACGATTCAACAAAGCCCTGCGCCATGGCGTCCTTTGCGGCGCGGACCATCATCCTGTCGGTGACATCGCGCCCGAAGGTAACATTCTCGCGGATGGTATCGGCAAAAATGACGTCATTCTGGAAAACGACGCCGAACTTCCGGTGGAGGTCGTCCCGCCCATAGGCGCGTACGTCTTTCCCGTCCACGAAAATACGGCCTTCCTGCGGATCGTAAAAGCGCATCAGCAGGTTGATGATGCTTGTCTTTCCGCTTCCGGTCGCCCCGATAATACCCAGGCTCCCGCCCTTCCTGACCCGGAAGGAAATGTCCTTCAGGCACTGCTGCCGTTCCTCGCCGAGGAACTGGCCGTACGCTTCGCCCGATTCGTCCGCGTCGTAGCTGAAGGTCACCCGGTCAAAGATCAGCGCTTCGTCGCCCGGCGCTTCGGAAAGCTCCGCGGCAGGCACCGGCGTCAGCTCCTCCGGCAGGTCGATGACCTCGCCGATGCGGTTGGCGGATGCGTTGGCCTTCGACATCATCATGAAAATACGGTTCAGGCCCATGACGCCCATCAGGATCATATTGAAATAGGTCAGGAATGCAAGGATGACCCCGGGCTCCGTCTGGCCGCCGTTCACGCGCTGTGCGCCAACCAGCACCACCAGCGTCAGCCCGATGTTCAGGAACAGCGTCACGATCGGCCCGGGCAGGCTCATGATGACGCTGGCCTTGACCTCCTGGCGGGCCATGCTGGTATTTGCTTCCCCGAAACGCTGTTCCTCGTACGGTTCCTTGCCCAGCGCTTTGACGACACGGATGCCGGTGATGCTCTCCCGCATCCGCCGGACCAGCACGTCCATCCGCCGCTGGACTTCATTGAAGAGCGGAATGCCCTTCCAGGATACGAAGCATACCAGCACGATCATAACCGGCGCCATGACGCAGAGTATCGTAGCCAGGCCTGTATCCATCGTCAGGGTGATCGCGATGCCGCCGATCAGCATGATCGGCGCACGGATCCCCATCGTCTGGATCATGCGGACGAAATTCTGGACGTTATAGGTATCGCTGGTCATCCGGGAGATCAGGGAAGGCAGCCCGACCTTGTCCATCTGCCGCCCGGAAAGGTTCAGGGCCGTATGGAAAAGGTCCCGCCGGACAGCATAGGTGCTGTTGCGGGCGACGCGGACACTCATCCGGTTCGCGGTAATATTCAGGATTCTTGTGACGAGCGTCAGCAGCAGCATCACGCCGCCCCATGCGGCAACCGGCCACGCGTCGTGCGCCGCCGGAATCACATGGTCAAGCAGATGCTCCAGCACGTAGGGCATCAGCAGGTCGGTTCCCGTACCGATCAGTTTGATCAGCATCACGGCCAGGATAAACCGCCGGTAAGGGCGGACGTATCGCCAGATCAGTTTCATGGACGGGCTGGGCTCCTTTGGCTTCCGGATCTTCTGTCTTCTTCGGATCCATTGTACGCTGCTTTCCGCTTCCCCGCAAGGGACGGAATGTATCGGTTGCGTTTTTCTATCCCGGCTGGTATAATATTGACGGAATTGATCGTAAGTTAAAACAACATAGCAGGCCCTTCCCGCGCAGCGGGTTTGCCGGCGTACAGGGATATATGCAGGAGGACGACCATGAGAACAGACTGGCAGGAAGAATTCGCTTCGCGTCTCCGCCCCCGCGAAAATGAACTGCAGTGGCTTTATTACGAGCTTTACCACGGGGATATCCGCGCCTACGAGTATTTCACGGAGATGCTTTACCGCCTGTGGAACGAACGGCCGGAGAAGCTGAAAACCGCAGACCGCCTGAGGGAGGCCTCCCCGGGCTGGTACAGGGAGCGCGGTTTCGCCGCAATGCAGCTGGATACGGGCGGTTTTGCCGGCACGCTGAAAGGCGTACGGAAAAAGCTTGGCTACATTGCGGAATGCGGTGTGAACTGCCTGTACCTCATGCCCCTGCTGGAAAGCCCGGAAGGCGGATATGACGCCGCCTTCGCTGTTATGGATTACCGGAAGGTCCGGCAGGATCTCGGAACGATGGACGACCTGGCCGCGCTGGCGGACGCCTGCCATGAAAAAGGGATCTGCCTGTGCCTGGATTTCGCCGTGAACCATACCGCCGACAGCCATGAGTGGGCCCGCCGGGCCCGTGCCGGGGAAAAGGAATACCAGGACAGGTATTTCTTCTACGACGGCTGGACGCTGCCGACCGCATTTGAACAGGCTATGTCCCGGCGCTTCTCCCCGTCCGCGCAGGGCAGCTTCGTCTGGTGCGAAGAGGCCGGAAAAGCCGTCATGGCAACCTTCGGCCCCGGGCAGTGGGACCTCAATTATGCCAATCCCACCGTGCTGAACGACATGGCGGACAATATGCTGAACCTGTGCAACCACGGTGCGGATATCATCCGCCTGGACGGTGTGCAGTATATCTGGAAAGCGCTCGGGACTTCCTGCTGCGGCCTGCCCCAGGTGCATTCCCTGATCCGGATCCTGCGGCTGGCCTGCGAAATTGTCTGCCCCGGTACGCTGTTGGCAGCGGAAATCGGGGCGGAGCCCGGGGAAGCCGTTCCGTACTTCGGTGCGGCCGGCAGGCCTGAATGCCACCTGCTCCGCTGCACAGGCGTCACGGCCGCCCTCTGGCATACCGTCGCAACGCGGGATGTGCGCCTTCTTGCCCACCGGCTTTGGCAGTCCTTTGCCCTGCCCGGCGAATATACTTTCGTGAACAGCCTGGGATGCCGCGGCGGCATCGCCTGGGACCTGGATTTCGGTTACCTGCGCCAGTTCGGCCAGGAGGAAATCCCCCACCGGGAATACCTCGGCGCGTACCTGACCGGAAAATGGCCGGGCAGCCCTGCCCGCGGGGAGCTGTTCAATCCCGGCCCCTTCCCGGGAAACGAGCGCATATGCGGCACTGCGGCCTCCCTGTGCGGCGTCGAAGCCGCGCGGCAGGAAGGCGGCAAAGCAGCGATGCAGGCAGCCGTCCGGAAGGATGCCATGCTCCATGCGTTCCTGTTCACCCTCAGCGGCATCCCCATGCTTTGCGGCGGTGACGAAATTGCGCAGGAAAACGACGTTTCCTGCCTTGAAGATCCGCGGAAACGGGATGACAGCCGCTGGCTGCTCTGCGGCGCGATGGACTGGAACAAGGCCGCGCTCCGCAGGCGGAAAACTGCGCCCGAGGGGCAGCTTTTTTCCGCTGTCGCCGGAATGGCACGGATCCGTGCCGCCTATGCTGCTTTCGATGCAAGAGCGGACAGATGGCTGCTGAAAACAGGAAACGACCGTGTGCTCGGCATCGGCCGCTACTGCCTGGGACAGCAGCTGCTGGCGCTGTTTAACTTCGGCGATGAAGACGCGGCCGTGCAGCTCAACGAAGGCATGTGCTACACGGACCTGACGGACGGCACGGAATCGGATGCGCTCTGCGTATCCGTCCCTGCCGGGGGCTTCCGCTGGCTGCTGCACGCGTATTGACGCCCGGATAAATCCCACTGATCCTTCGCCGGGGCGGATCACCGGTGCTGTTCATTCCGCCGGGCCGCAGGCCACGGTGCATACGTTGGACTGCGCGGACAGGACGGTTCCGTCCCCGGTGCGGTATGTTGCGGGCAGGCTGTAAGCCATGCCCTTTTTTTCTGCGTCCGCTGCGGTGATTTCGGTGCTCAGGAAGCATACGGCGCTGGTGCCGGGAGCAGCCTCCGGAATCGTCCTGCAGGGTGCTGCCGCCTCCCCGCGCGGATCACTGACCTGCACCGCGTAAAGCGTTCTCCGCGCCGAGGGATTCGCGACCAGGATCCTGAATTCCGCTTTTTCCCCGGGCACAAAGTACCTGCCGTTGGCCGGGGTACTGATGCATTCCGCATAAAGGTACAGGCCGTCCGCGGTGAAGCTGCCGGCCGGCGAGCAGGCTGCTGCATCCGCCTGCTTTGTCTCCCCGTTTTCGGTGAAGAAGGCCGATGCGGAGACGGTTACCTCACCCTTTTGCGCGTCTTCCTCCGTCACCCGGTACAGCACGTCGCAGGTCCAGCTGTCCCCCGCCGCCAGGTCGCCGATATCGGTTTCCTCCTGCAGGCTGCCCCGGAGCCTGGCGCCGTGCACCGCCGTGCCTGTTTCGTTCCGCACTTCGATCCGGCAGCGGACAGCCTCGTCCTGGGTGAAAAAGAAGCCGTTCTGGGGCTGGTTGATCACGGACGCCGTGATCCGCAGCGATTCTTCCGCGGCAGGGTTCCAGCCCGGCTTCTGCACGGTTTCCGCGGCTGATGCGTTGACGAAAACCACCGTGTTGGACTGTACGGCCTGGCTGCCCATCCTGGCGCGGACAATAAATCCGTGGCTGAAGCAGCCTGCCGCGGCATCCTCTGCCGTTACCGTATAGGTGAAAGTGCCGGACACGGTATCCCCCGGTACCAGGAGTTCTTCATTCGCTGCCTGTTCATCCGTCCGCCGGACCGCTTTCCGGCCGCGGAACAGGAACAGGTTTACGTCGCGCATTTTACTTGTCGGGTGCGTATTCTGCAGCGTCCATGCATAGGTCAGCTGATCCCCGGCCGCATAATACGGCTTCCGGGGCGATGTCTGGACTGCACTGAGCTGCAGGCGATGTGCCGCGGCAGCCCTCATAACCGGTTCACCCGCGGCTTTCCCCGCAAGGCCCGGCAGCCCGAGCATCCGCAGGAATCCCGGCCAGGCAATTCCGTCCGCGTCCAGGTTCCATGCGTTCTGTGCGCTTCTGACCGCGCTGAAGGTCGTATCTTCGTATTTCCCGGTTGCCTTGCCGTCATAGAAGCCCTGGGCCTTCAGTTCGAGCTGCAGCAGGCGCACGGCCGCCGGATCGTTCTCCAGGTCCCTGGAAAGCGTGCCTTCCGGATAGAATTCTTCCCGCAGGGTTGTGCCGCAGACGGAACAGACGGCAGTGCGCCTGCCTTTGCTGAATTCCGTCGCCTGCTGCGTAATCTGCCATACGCCGGCGTCATGGTCCGTGCGCGGGACCTGGATATTTTCCCTCCCGCCGCATGTCTGGCATTCGCGCGTTCTACGCCCTGTGCGCCGGCAATCCGGCGCGGAAGCCAGCGTCCATTCGCCCCAGGTGTGTTCATGCCCTGCGGCGGAAGCAGCCGGCAGGACGGATACCGCAATGCAAAGGGCCAGGAGGCAGGCGGCCGGGAAGCGCAGTTTTTTCATCATCGTCAATTCTCCTTGTTTTTCCGGATCCCCGGACAGTATACCACAGGTTTTCTCCATTTCCGTATCTTTCTGTGATTTTGTTTTGCCGGTATGCCGCGGCGTTCATTGACGCCCCTTCACCGCAAAGGTATAATGTTCCCTGACAAATGAATAGCCGGCGCATCTGCGCGGAAACGCGCGGCAGCGCGGAGCAATCCGCCTGCCATGGGAACCGGGTGTGATTCCCGGACTTTCCCGGAAACCGTGAAGCGGACGACGGGGCACGGAACGTTCAGTTTCAGCCATTGCGGCTTTGGCCGTGAGAAGGAGCCCCGGAGGATGAAGCCAAGTCGGGAGACCTGTTTGCGCCGTGATCGCAGGATCCTCTGGGGTTAGGATCAGCTGACGGTACCGGCGTTACCGGTCTGTTTCAGTATTCCTCAGAGAGGGATGCTTTTTTGTATTCCTCCCGCTGTTTCATTTGATCTTTTTTCACAGAGGGAGGAGAAAGCCTCATGAAAACCCGGAAAACCCTGGTATCCCTTTTCCTCGCGCTGGCGCTGCTGGCAGCCCTGCTGCCCGCGTCAGCCGAAAACAGCGTCACCGTCACCGACATGGCCGGCCGTGAAATCGTCCTGGATGGCCCTGCCGCGAAGATTGTGGCGCTGACCGCCTCCGACGTGGAGATCATCTACGCGCTCGGCGCGGGAGACCTGCTCGTCGGCCGCGGCGAATACTGTGACTATCCGGCCGAAGTGCTCGGGAAACCCGTCGTAAAATCCGGTGCGGAAACCAACCTGGAAGAAATCCTCGCCCTGGAGCCCGACGTGGTCATCATGGCCACCATGGCCCAGACGAAGGAGCAGGTCGAAGCGCTGGAAAACGCGGGCGTCAAAGTCATCGTCTCTGACGCGCAGAACATCGAAGGCGTATACACTGCCATCACACTGATCGGGACCGTCACCGGCAAAGATGCCGAAGCGGCGGCGCTTGTGCAGCAGATGCGGGACACCTTCAGCGGGATCGCAGGCAAGGCGGAAGCCACCGGCAAAACCGTTTACTTCGAGGTTTCCCCGCTGGAGTGGGGCCTGTGGGCTGCCGGCAAAGGCACCTTCATGGATGAGATCGCAGAAATGTGCGGCCTGGCCAATGCCTTCGCGGACGTGGACGGCTGGGGAGCAATCTCCGAGGAGCAGGTTTTTGAAAAGGATCCCGACTATATCGTGACCACAGCCATGTACTGGGGCGAAGGCCCGACCCCCGTGGAGGAAATCCTCGGGCGCCCCGGCTGGGACACGCTGAAAGCTGTCCGGGAAAACCAGATCTTCAATGCTGACTCCAACGCAATTACCCGGCCCGGTCCCCGCCTGATGGAAGCGGCCATGGCCCTGTACAATTTCGTGCACGGAATTTCAGAAGAAGCGCCCGCTGCCTGATGCGGGCAGGAGAGGTATACCTTTGAACCATACAAACCTGAAAAAGGAGGACGGCCTCGCCCCCGGCGCGGCCGTCCTCTGGACCGGGCTGGTGCTGCTCACTTTTGTTGTGTGCGTCAGTCTCGGCAGTGTGAATATCCCCCTCGCGGATATCTGGCATGCAGTTTTCGGCGGGGATGTCTCCCGGGAGGTTTACCGGTCCATCGTCTGCTGGACACGGCTGCCCCGGGTGCTTTGTGCCGGCCTGATGGGCGCTGCCCTGAGCCTGTGCGGGGCGGCCATGCAGGGGCTGCTCCGCAACCCGCTGGCGGACGGATCCACCCTGGGCGTGTCCTCCGGGGCGGCCCTCGGCGCCGCCCTGTCCATCGTGCTGGGCATCTCCATGCCCGGGCTGGAAAGCGCCGGCCCGGCGGCAATGGCCATGGCTTTTGCCTTCGGCAGCCTGCTGCTGATCCTCGCGCTGGCCTGGGGCATCGACCGGAATTTTTCCACCCATAACATTATCCTGATCGGCGTCGTATTCACGATGCTGGTATCCAGTCTGCTCAGCATCCTGATCACCTTTTCCGGGGAGAAACTGCGCTCCATCACCTACTGGACCATGGGCTCCCTGAGCGGCAAGAGCTACGAGCAGGCTGCTGTGCTGCTCGCCGGGCTCGTCGTTTTCGGCCTGCCGCTCCTGTTTTGCAGCCGGGAGCTGAACGCCTTTGCCATCAGCGAGGAAAACGCCGTGCATATCGGCGTGCCTGTCCGGCGGGTCCGGCTGGCGGTTATGGTCTGCGCTTCCGCCCTGATCGGCGTCTGCGTTTCCGTCGGCGGCAGCATCGCGTTTGTGGGGCTCATCATTCCCCATATGCTCCGCCTCGCGTCCGGCCCGAACCACCGGAAGCTGCTTCCGCTCTCCGCCTTTGCCGGCGCGGTTTTCCTGATGCTGGCGGACCTGGCTGCCCGGAGTGCCCTCAGTCCGCTGGAGTTGCCCATCGGTGTGGTGACGTCCCTGATCGGTGCAGTCACCTTTATCGCAATCTTTTACCGCAGCCGGAAAGGAGGGATCCGCTGATGCTTGCTGCAGAAGAGGTCACCGTCCGCTACGGGGCGCAGGAAGCGGTTTCCGGCCTTTCCCTGCATGTGCGCAGCGGTGAATGGTGGATGGTCGTCGGCCCCAACGGTGCGGGGAAAACCACGCTGGCTGGCGTCCTGGGCCGCAGCGTTCCCTTTGAAGGGCGTGTCACCCTGGAGGAACGGGATATCCGTTCCTTCTCCCCGCAGGAGTATGCCAGGAAGGTCGGCGTCCTGTCCCAGAACCACACCGCTGTTTACGGTTTCACCGTGGAGGAGGTCGTTCGGCTCGGGCGGTACGCCCGCAGGGGCGGTTTCCTGCGCGGCGGTGATCCGGACGCGGGGGCAAAGCTGGAAAGCGCCCTTGCGCTGACCGGGCTGTCCTCCATGCGCTCCCGCAATATGACAGCGCTCTCCGGCGGGGAACTGCAGCGCGTCTTCCTCGCGCAGGTCCTCTGCCAGGACCCTGAAATCCTGATCCTGGACGAACCCGCCAATCATCTCGATCTTCCCTTCCAGCAGGAACTCTTCACGCTGGTTTCCTCCTGGCTGCAGGTTCCCGGCCGCGCAGTCGTCACGGTGATGCACGACCTGAGCCTGGCGATGCGCTACGGCAGCCATGCCCTGCTGATGGACCGGGGCCGGTGCGTTGCGGAGGGAAAAGTACGGGACGTGCTGTCCTCGGATAACCTGCGGAAGGTTTACGGCATGGATGTCCATGCCTGGATGCGCGGGCTGCTGGCCCAGTGGGAGGAATGCTGACCTGCGGGAACAGCAACAGCTGCCGGTTTGCTGCCGGCAGCTGTTTTTTGATTCAGCTCAATGTACGCTTCGGTTACAGGGAAAGGTCCACGGCTTCGAACGCTTTGACGCTCCTGGTTTCAGCCATATAGGTACCCGCCGCGAAAAGGGCAGCTGTGCCCAGGGTGAACAGGCCTTTCTCCTGCATGTATTCCGGATCGGGCCGGTCCAGCGTGAACCGGACGAACGGGACCGTGTAAGTGGCCGCGATTTCCAGGATGATCCAGAGGAAGACCGCGGCGGACGCGAACAGGAATGCCTTGCCCGGCTTGCTGATATCTTTGTAATACAGCGGGAAATAAATCATATTGAACAGCGCAAAAAGGAGCAGCGCCTCCCCGATCAGCGCAAGTCCCGCATCGAGGCCCGCCGGGTTCGGCTGTGTGCCGATGGCGTTTTTCAGCAGGACGAATACGCCGATGCAGACGGTCTGGAGTACTTCGAGGACCGTGCAGAACAGGATCCTGCCGTGCACCGCGTCCCGCCGTGTCACCGGCAGCGTCAGGGTGTAGGCGGCATCGTGGTTTTCCCTGGCCGTCAGGCAGATGAAATAAATCGCCAGGGCCATATAGAAGCAGGTGACGCCGTAAGGATATCCCGGCACCAGCACCAGCGCGGTGGCGAGGAGCATGATGTATCCCGTGGGATGCATGCAGAGCTTCCATTCCTTCATCAGCATTTTCATGCTTCTTCCGCCTCCTTTTCCAGGTGGATCATGATCTCGTCCAGCGTGGCTTCCCGGGTGTCAAAGGCGCCGGCCGCGACCTGCGGAACCAGTACGGTATATCCGTCCCTGACCCGGCACTTCCCCCTGGATGCCGCCTGCAGTTCCGGGGAAACCTGCGCGGTTTCCGCAATCCGGAAACTCCGGCGGAAATCCTCCAGGCTGCTGTCCGCCTTCAGCTCCCCTTCCCGGATGAACAGGATGCGGTCGGCGCATTTCTCCAGGTCTGACGTAATATGGGTTGAAAACAGGATCGTTTTTCCCTCGTCCTTCAGCCGGAGGAAAACCTCCACCAGTTCCTCCCGGCTCACCGGATCCAGCCCGCTCGTCGGTTCATCCAGGATAAACAGCTCCGCTCCGTGGCTCAGGGCCAGGGCCAGGGCATACTTGATTTTCATGCCGTTGGATAGCTCGGCCGGCGTTTTGTCCTCCTCCAGGCCGAATGCCCGCATGTATTTTCCGTACGCGGCTTCATCCCATTCCGGATAGAAGGTTTTTGTCACGTTCGTGATGGCTTTCAGTTTTTTCCGGGTATAGTAGCTCATGCCTGCCGAAACGAACCCAATCCGCTGCCGGATCATCTGTTCATCCTCGCTGAAAGGAACGCCGCGGTAAAGCACTTCGCCGCCGTCCGGATGCACAAAGGACAGGATGGCATTGATCGTTGTCGTCTTGCCCGCGCCGTTTCGGCCGATAAAGCCGGTGATCAGCCCCTCGCGCAGGTCGAAGGAAACCTCCCTGAGCTGGAAGCCCGGATAACGTTTGCCAAGCTTCCGCACAGAAAGCAGGGCTGCCTTTTCATTTGCCATTTTTCATCCCCTCCGTTGCCGCCATAAAGAGCTGCGCGTTGACCAGCGCGAGCCCCTGTCCTTCGTCCCCGAGCACCATCAGCTGATCCCCCGGTTGCAGGTTGAAAACCCTCCTGGCCCGTGCCGGGATCACGATCTGCCCTTTGTCCCCGACGGTCACAAGGCCGAACAGGTGCTTTCCTTTCATCCGCCTGTCGCTTTCAACTTCGCCTTCCTGGGTGTTGGCAATATCGTCCAGCGAGACCTGCAGGGCGTCAGCAAGCCGACCGGCCATATCAAGGTCCGGTACGCTTTCCCCGGACTCCCATTTCACGATCGTCTGTCTGGCTACGCCGACGCTTTCCGCGAGCGCTTCCTGCGTCATGCCTGCCTGTTTGCGAAAAATCTGTATGTTCTGACCAATCATACATTTCCCACCTTTCGGAAATATTATAGGGCTTGTTTTGCCGTGTTTCAATCAATGAAAGCAGACATTACGGCCGTCTTTTGTCAGCGTTCAGTGACAAATCCAAAACCTTTTCCCTGACCCTCCCCTTTTTTGCTCCGGCGGTGCAGGAAACTGCCGGCCTTTTGTTTAAATATTATATAGTTGGAAACAAACCTATAATCTTTATGCAAGGAGTGTTGTCCGTATGAAAAAAGGTTTTGCCCTGGTGCTCGCAGCTGTCCTGGTCCTGCTGGCCTGTTCCGCGCTGGCCGAAGGCCCGATGACGGAGAAGGAGATCAAGTACGGTTCCTTTACCCTGGGAACATCTACCTTTGCGGATCTGAAAGCTTCCGCTTCCATCAGCAATATTAGCTATACGTACTATAACGCCTTTACCACCCGCACAATCGCCGATGCCCGCAACGACATTCCCCGGAATATCCTCCGCTATGATGGCAGGGCCGCAGCGGGAATGAGTGTCTACCTCCAGCAGTTTGAGCCTGTCAAGGTTGCCGGATATGACAATGTCAGCCAGACATTCTATTTCC
>Ga0310694_10003683_pt1 | contig 14991 bp, 7 predicted proteins | sample 174DNAGHGhighgp2_FD_203884 | JGI IMG/M metagenome (GOLD analysis project Ga0310694, IMG submission 203884) | Sheep rumen microbial communities from Palmerston North, Manawatu-Wanganui, New Zealand - 1742 DNA GHGhigh gp2 (v2) (version 2) | ecosystem: Host-associated > Mammals > Digestive system >... | reverse complement strand
CACTACGGCTCTGCAACTCCGCTTCGCTGAGTACATCCGTGGTCTCGAACATCTTGATGCTGTCGGGCGCCAGATAACGGTCGATGACCAGCGGTACCGAGGTCTCGCAGTCCAGACCGCGCTTGGCAGCTTCAGCTTTCCATTCCTCGCTGTACCCGTTGCCGTCGAAACGAATCGCCTTGCAGGCTACGATATATTTCTTGATCACGTCAAACAGGACGCGCTCTTTGGCTTCGCCTTTCTCGATGCGTTTGTCCACCTCTTCTTTGAAGAGCATCAACTGCTCGGCTACCGCCGCATTCAAGGCCAGCATCGCTGCGCCACAGTTGGCACTCGAGCCTACCGCGCGAAACTCGAAACGGTTTCCGGTGAACGCAAAAGGTGACGTACGGTTCCTATCGGTATTATCCAGAAGAATCTCGGGGATATTCGCCACGCCGAGTTTCATCTCTTTCTTGGCGTTGATGATGATCGCCTCTTCGGCCTTCGCGTGCTCCAACTTATCCAACACGGCGCTGATCTGCTTGCCGAGGAAGACGGAGATGATAGCCGGCGGTGCCTCGTTTGCTCCCAGACGGTGCTCGTTCGTGGCACTCACGATACTCGCTTTCAGCAGTCCGTTATGCCGCTGAACCGCCATCAGTACGTTCACCAGGAAAGTGACGAACTGCAGATTCTGGTAGGGGTTCTTTCCCGGTGCCAACAGGTTAATACCCGTATTCGTTTGCAGCGACCAGTTACAATGCTTGCCGCTTCCGTTGACTCCTGCGTACGGTTTCTCATGGAGCAATACCCGGAAATGGTGTTTCTCCGCCACGCGCTCCATGATACTCATTACCAGCAAGTTATGATCATTCGCCAGATTGACATCCTCGAAGATTGGTGCCATCTCGAACTGGTTCGGCGCCACCTCATTATGACGCGTACGTACGGGTATGCCGGCTTTCAAGGCCTCGTATTCGAGTTCACGCATAAACGCCAGCACACGTGCCGGAATAGCGCCGAAATAATGGTCTTCGAGCTGCTGGCTCTTGGCGCTGTTATGCCCCATCAGCGTACGACCCGTCAACCTCAGGTCCGGACGGGCGTTATACAACGACTCATCCACCAGGAAATACTCCTGCTCCCAACCCAAGTTCGCATGTACATGTTTCACCTGTTTGTCGAAATACGCGCAAACCTCACGCGCCGCATGGCAGAGCGAGGCTGTTGAGCGGATAAGCGGGGTCTTATAATCCAACGCCTCTCCCGTATAAGCCACAAAAACCGTCGGGATACAGAGCGTGTCGCCGATCAGGAAGACCGGACTCGAAGGGTCCCACGCCGAGTAACCGCGCGCCTCGAAGGTATTTCGGATACCTCCGGAGGGGAAGGAGGAAGCGTCCGGTTCCTGCTGGTACAGACTGTCGCCGCTGAACTCCTCCAACAACGCACCGTCTTTCAGCGTGAAGAACGCATCATGCTTCTCCGCCGTACCACCGGTGAGCGGCTGGAACCAATGGGTGAAATGCGTAGCTCCGCGCTCGATGGCCCATTTACGGATTCCGATAGCTACCACACCCGCTATATCACGATGAATAGTGCGACCGTTATCCACATCGTCGAACAGCTGATCCAACACATCCCGGGAAATATATTCCTTCATCTTTTCGCGCGTAAAGACATCCCGCGCAAAATAATCCTTCACTTTGCCTTCCGGCTCATTCACCACAATCGGTTTATGCGAAAAAGCATTCTTCAACGCTTCAAAACGAATATTACTCATACTTTTGACGTTGTTTTTGGTTTTTAATCGGATTATTTTTCAAAATCGACCGCAAAAGTACGCAAAAAATTTTATATATGCAAATAAAAATGCATTTTTACAAAAAAAAGAGCCACGAAGAGCTCTTTTTAGCGATTTGGATGCGATTTTATTGCACCCGTTGCCCCTGAATCGTGTACACCTGATCGTCATGCAGGATATACACATTGCCGTCACGAATCAGTTTTTGCGTCGGGTTGGCAGGATTGGTATAGACAGCCGGCATCTCGGTCGGTTCATCCACCTCATATACCGCCCGCAGGATGATTCCGTCCTCCAACGCGCCTTCCTGCACTTGCCATCTGACGAACTTAAAGCCCTGGATACGCGGAGCGAGAGGTACTTGCCAGGTCTGGGATTCCATGTAATACAACGAAGCGTCTTCCTTCCGATAGGTCACATTCACCGTCTGTTCCTCAAAATGCAGACCGGTTGCCACACCTACGATATTCAGGAACTCTTTCCATACGTCCGCGGCCTTATACAAATCAACATAGTCGATCGGCACGTACAGGATACAGTTCGTTTTATCCACATTGTTCAACGCGCGAGCCGGAATGGACTGCGGCGTCAACGCGTAGTTATAGATCGCTTTCAGCTTGGAGCAGTTATAGAACGCATCCTGGTTGATGGTCGTCACCGACTCCGGAATGATCACTTCTTCCAAGCCCGTACTTCCTTCGAGCACACTGGTCGCGACGGTCTTGATACCTTTCGGGAATTCAAAGTGCTTGATAGACGTACAGAACGCGAACGCGTAGGTAGCGATAGAGGTCACGGATGCCGGGATCGCCACGTCTTTGAGCAGGGAACAACCGTTGAAAGCGTACTGACCAATGGTTGTCAGTTTCTCGGGCAACACGATGTTTTCCAGCTTGTTCATCTTATAGCACAGATAGCCCGGGATACTTTTCACGCTGTCACCCAAAATAAACGAAGTGATTTGCGAACTCGTGCTGTAGAACGGTGCACTATCACCGGTACCGATCGAGCATGTGATCGGCAGCCATGTTACTTCGGTAAGCGGATTGCCTTGGAACGCAGAACCGCCGATAGAGTTCACCGTACTCGGGATCGTCACCGAACTGAATTTGCAGTTTACAAACGCACGCTGGTTGATGGTCTCCAATCCTTCGTGCAGGTGGATCTCCTTCAGCGATGTACAGCCGTAGAAAGCATCCTGGTTGATGGTCGTCAAGGTTGCCGGCAGTTCGATTGACTCCAATGACGTACAACCTTCGAGGAAACTGGTAGGAAGGGTCTTCTGCGTCACAGGCAGGTTGATCTTTTTGAGACTCGTACAAAACGCAAAAGCGTAGGTACCGAGCGACTTCACCGAAGGAGGCAGCACGACGGTATCGAGCAGACTCATGTTCTTACATAAGTAAGAAGGAATGGTCTGAACCTGGTCTCCGAACGTGAACTTCGTGATCTGCGAACTTGTACTGTAGAACGGTGCACTATCACCGGTACCGATCGAGCATGTGATCGGCAGCCATGTTACTTCGGTAAGCGGGTTGCCTTGGAATGCCGCATTGCCGATAGAGGTGATTGTACTCGGAATCGTCACCGAACTGAGTTTGCAGTTTACAAAAGCCCGCTGGTTGATGGTCTCCAATCCTTCGTGCAGGTTGATCTCCTTCAGCGATGTACAGCCGTAGAAAGCATCCTGACTGATGGTCGTCAAGGTTGCCGGCAGTTCGATTGACTCCAAGGCCGTACAGCCTTCGAAGAAACTAACCGGCAGGGTCTTTTGCGTCAGAGGCAGGTTGATCTTTTTGAGACTCGTACAAAACGCAAAAGCGTAGGTACCGAGCGACTTCACCGAAGGAGGCAGCACGACTGTATCCAACAGACTCATGTTCTTACACAAATATGCAGGAACGGTCTGAACCTGGTCTCCGAACGTGAACTTCGTCACCTTCGAACTCGTGCTGTAGAACGGAGCAGTATCGCCCGTACCGATAGAGCATGTCACCGGCTTCCAAGTAATCTCGGTAAACGGACAACCGCTAAAAGCAGAATTACCGATAGAGGTCACCGTACTCGGTATAGTAATCGACGTGAGGTTACAATTATAGAACGCGCGCTGGTTAATGGTCGTCAGACCTTCCGGCAGGTTCACACTACCGAGTTTGGTACAGCCGTAGAAAGCGTCCTGGTTGATGGTCGTGATAGAGCTCGGCAAGGTGACCGACTGCAAGTCCTTCAATGCCTCAAAAGCCGAAGTACCTACCGTGACTACCGGATAGGTATAGGCGTTATAGGTCACGGAAGCAGGAATCGTCACCGAGGTATAAGCCGAATAAACCGACTTGTCGGATGTCTGATCCTTGATCACGGTAGCCGTGGTCGTTCCCAACGAATAGTACAGACCGTCTATCAGCACGGTCTCTGCCGCGAAAGCGGTCAGCGCGCCCATGAGCAGCGCCAAACAGAGAGTAAGTTTTTTCATATTATGTTAGTTAATGTACCAATATCTTTCTGGTATGCCATTCGCCGTCGTAGAAAGCTTTGACAAAATAGATACCGGTGGACAGGTAAACGCCCAGTCTCGATAACTGCGCATCGCCGGCATCGTCCAGACTGCCTTCGTACACGGTAATCAGTTTGCCGCTGATATCGAGCAGATAGAGCGTCGTCGGGCCGTGCTTGATAGTGGGGTCGTTCGCCACATCGATGGCCGTGAACGGATTCGGAATAAAGTCTGCGTCCACATTATCGATCTGCTCCTGGTTCCATCGTCCGCAAGTAGGCATATAGCTGAACTCGACAATCGTACGAACCAGCATATCGTTCAGGTGCTCTACTTTCAGGCTGTCGGTGGTCGGTTTGAGATGCGTGTTACCGATACCGGAATCGTCGGTAAGGAAGAACGACGTACCGTTGGTAGCAAGCGCGATAGAACGCATCAGTAGTTCCCCACTCTCGTCCAGACCGCTACATACCACCGGCACGATACGTACGCCCAACGCGGCAGCATTCAGGATCTGTTCGTGCATCAGAGTCAACGCAGCCGAGTCTTTATGACACGGGGCATCTAACACAAGGAACGCAATGCGTGCGCGTGCGGACTCATTCCATCCGGCGCTGTTCAGAGCTGCCATCAGCGCCTCCGGAACCGCCTCGGGCCAATCGCCACCACCGGCAGCATGCTGTTTGTCGATGAAAGACTGCGTGGTAGCGATATCATCCGTCAGACGCGAGATACGCGTCAGATACTCGTCCTGATGGTCACGATAGACAACCGCACCCGTGCGGATCTTCAGACCGCCCGTAGCGTCGGTAGCACGACCGATCACATCTTTCATCTCCGCCTGCAGATAGCGCAACTCATCGCCCATCGAACCCGTAGCGTCAAAGACGAACATCACGTCCACATCGGATTGGTCGTTCGTCGTCAGCGCCTCGCCGTTCGTACACGGCTCGTCGATAACAATCTGTTTTTCGGGCTCTTGGACCTCCACCGGCTTGCCGTTCACCATCAGGTTCGCCCATAACTCCGCTTTACCCGTGTTATCGGTAACAGCCTGGAAGACCGTATTGCCTTTCGTATCCAACAGCGAAACCGGATAATTGGCGATCGGGTAACCCTGTTTATTGGTCACCTGCACCGTATAGCGCTTCCGCGGAGCTATCTTCCAGTCCCCTATGAATTGCTTGTGTGTACTGTCAATCACGGTGGACCAGAAAGCCCATTTGGTAAAGTCATTCACCTCGCCTGCCGTCAGCATTCCTGCCGCCACGTTATTGGATACCGCGCCGCCGGGCAGTTCTCTTGCGGGCATCTCTTCGGCAACCGCATAGTCCTCGGTCATCATCGGACGCGCGTCAGGCATCGGAGCGGGCAGAGACTTATACACCATCTCGTCCATCGCCCCCAAGGTAACCGCTTCGCGGGTACGACTCTTCAGGCCGCTTCCTGCCGTCTTGTCCTCTTTATACGAACTGTGATTATAGGGTTTGGGCGTCAAAGCGACGAGGATTGGCGAAGCGTCCGAGAGATTGATTTTCTGCGACTCGTATCCCTTACATACTATCTCCGGTTTCTTGGCGTTCGCCGCCTGCTCTGCCGTCAGTACGATCTTGCCGTCAAAAGACGTACGAAAGACTGTTTTGCCAATCGTCAGCTCGGCGTAAGGCAACAAAGCCTGCGTCGTATCCATGACAATAATGGTGACGTCAGACGACGAATCGGGTACGGGTGAAGCATTCGATTTTTTCTTCACACACGCCAGCACGGTGCCCATTCCGAGCACAATGACCAATACAAGAGATAGAAAACGTTTCATGTCTTTAACAATTTACAGTTGAACAAGTGAACAGTTTATCAATCAATCTCTCACAAAATTCATGCCAATCATTATTGACGTTTTAACTTATACCCTCTAAAACCGTTCAGCTCTTTCTCGAAATCCAGATACATGTACGAGATACCTATCTTGCGCACATAAACATTCTGCGTTGCACCGGGAATCATCGACAGGTTACCGAGGTCGTCATGGATATACAACAACGGCAAATTGTCATCCTCCAGATTCCAGCGACCTTTGCTGATCACATATTTGCTGATGTGATACATCTTCAGACTGCCGTAAATGTCACTCTTTTTAGCCACGGAAATCTTGGGGCTGGACGTTCCTTCTTCGCCGAAAGTAAGAGTGATATCGTACTCATACTTTGTCTCCGTTCCGTCCGACGCCACTTTGTCCGTAACCTGCCAGGTACCCGGCAAATGTTTGCGCACCGACTTGAGAGTAGCATCCTCATCCTCTTTTTCGGTACCCAAAAAACAACTGGTCATTAACAACGAGCCAATCAACATGGCTGAAACAAGAAAGAAAATCTTTTTCATAATACTAAAATATTAGATGTTACATGTCAAAATCCGCGGCAAAGATACAACAAAAAATTCATTTACGCAAATATTTCGTCTATTTTATTTGCGTATGTCATTTTTTTTTCGTACCTTTGCAGCCGTTTTGGCGCAAAGGGCGAAACACGAAGCAAAACAATTAAACCATAAATTTGAAATTATAAATCATAAATAACAATCATGGATAGTAAGTATAATCCTACAGAAATCGAAGCCCGTTGGTATCAGTATTGGCTGGACAACAAGCTTTTTCACAGCGAGCCGGACGGCCGCGAACCTTTCACCGTCGTTATTCCGCCGCCCAATGTAACCGGTGTGCTGCATATGGGTCACGTCTTGAATGAAACCATTCAGGACATCCTCGTTCGCCGTGCACGCCTGGAAGGCAAGAACGCGTGCTGGGTCCCCGGTACGGATCATGCCTCGATTGCTACCGAGGCAAAGGTCATCAAGCGCCTCAAAGAGCAAGGCATCAACAAGAGCGACCTGACCCGCGAACAGTTTCTCAAACACGCCTGGGACTGGACGGACGAACACGGCGGCATCATCCTCAAACAACTCCGCAAACTCGGTTGTTCCTGCGACTGGGACCGCACCGCTTTCACGATGGATGAGACGCGCTCCAAAGCGGTTATCAAGGTATTCTGCGACCTCTATAAGAAAGGTCTCATCTACCGCGGACTCCGTATGGTGAACTGGGATCCGGAGCGTCAGACGGCCCTTTCCGACGAAGAAGTCATCTACCACGACGAGCATAATAAGTTCTACTATCTGCGCTACGAAGTGGCCGAAGAACCGGGCAAATATGCTATCGTAGCAACCACCCGTCCGGAGACTATCTTCGGCGATATAGCCGTCTGTATCAACCCGAAGGAAGAGAAGAACCAGTGGTTGAAGGGCAAACATGTGATTGTACCGGGTGTGGGTCGTGTGATCCCGATTATCGAGGATCGCTACGTGGAGATCGGTTTCGGTACCGGTTGCCTCAAAGTGACGCCCGCCCATGACGTGAACGACTACGCCCTGGGGCAGAAATACAACCTCAAGACCATCGATATCTTCACGCCCGATGCGCATCTTAATATGGATACCGTCGAGCCGGAGCTCCAACCCAATGTACGCAAGTACCACGGCATGGACCGTTTCGACTGCCGCAAGCAGATTGTGGAAGACCTGCAGGCTGCAGGCCTCGTGGAGAAAATTGAGGACTACGACAACAAGGTCGGTTACTCCGAGCGTACCAACGTGCCCATCGAGCCGCGGTTGAGTCTGCAGTGGTTCGTCAAGATGAAGCATTTTGCTGACATCGCCCTGCCGCCGGTCATGAACGACGACATCGTCTTCTATCCCGCCAAATACAAGAACACCTACCGCAACTGGCTGGAGAATATCAAAGACTGGTGCATCTCCCGCCAACTTTGGTGGGGACACCGTATTCCGGCATATTACGATGCGGACCTGCTCGCGCAAACAGGCCTCGAGAACTATCCGGACGATAAGATTATCGTTTCCGAGACCAAACCCGAGGGCAATTACGTACAGGATGAAGGAGCGCTCGATACGTGGTTCAGCTCTTGGTTATGGCCGATCAGCCTCTTCAACGGTATTGACGATCCGGACAACAAAGAGATCAATTACTACTACCCCACCGCAGACCTCGTAACGGGTCCGGACATCATCTTCTTCTGGGTAGCACGTATGATTATGGCGGGCTACGAGTACGTCGGCAAAATGCCGTTCAAGCACGTCTATTTCACCGGTATCGTGCGTGACAAACTGGGTCGTAAGATGTCCAAGTCGCTCGGTAACAGCCCCGATCCGCTGGATCTGATCGAGCGTTTCGGCGCCGACGGAGTGCGTATGGGTATTCTCCTTTCTGCACCCGCAGGAAACGACATCCTATACGATGACTCGCTCTGCGAGCAGGGACGTAACTTCTGCAATAAGATATGGAACTGCTTCCGAATGATTAAGAGCCTCGAAGTAGCCGATATCGAGCAACCGGAAACCAGCAAATATGCCATCGATTGGTTCAGCGCCCAACTGGCGCATACCGAAGCGGAAATAGCCGATCTGTTCAGCAAATACCGTCTCTCGGAAGCCCTCATGGCGATTTTCAAACTCTACTGCGATGAGTTCAGCGGCTGGTACCTCGAGATGATCAAACCCGCTTACCAGCAACCGATAGACAAGGCCACTTACGAAGCAACCCTCGCCTTCTTCGATCGTCTGCTGCGCGTGCTTCATCCGTTCATGCCGTTCATCACGGAGGAACTCTGGCAGAACCTCTACGACCGTCAGCCCGGAGAGTCCATCATGACGGCAAATCAGACTAACGAGACACTAACGAGAGAGAATCGGAACGAGGCAATTACGAGGCAATCACGAGACAACTACGAGACAATCCTGGACTTTACTGCCTACCTCAAGCAAATCATCACGGAGATTCGCGCTGTCCGTGCGTCGAAGAACATTCCGCAGAAAGAGCGACTCACGCTCATATCGCCGGAACCCCTCAACGCCCTCGTGGACAAATTGGCGAATGTTGAGGTAGCTGTAAACGGTGAGGTTAGCGGCAACGCTTCCAAGTTCATCGTTGGCACCACCGAGTTCGCTATCCCGATGGACGCGTTCATCAACGTCGAAGAGGAACTCAAGAAACTCGAAGCCGACTTGGCTCACCAGCAAGGTTTCCTCCGCGGCGTCATGGCCAAACTCTCCAACGAGCGCTTTGTACAGAACGCCAAACCGGAGATCGTGACACTCGAGCAGAAAAAGAAAAGCGACGCCGAAGCGAGAATTGAAGCTATTCAGGCTGCTATCGCGGCCTTGAAGGGTTAGTGGATTAGAGGATTAGTGGATGAAAAATGAAGGCAATATAGAAGTCATTGGCGCACGGGTTCATAACTTAAAGAACATCAGTGTCTCTATTCCCCGAAAACGACTGACGGTCATCACCGGCCTCAGCGGTTCGGGAAAGTCTTCTTTGGCCTTCGACACCATCTTCGCGGAAGGACAACGCAGGTACATGGAGACGTTCTCTTCCTATGCCCGCGGGTTTATCGGTCAGATGCAACGTCCGGATGTGGATAAGATAACAGGCCTCAGTCCGGTTATCTCCATTGACCAGAAGACCACCACCAAGAACCCGCGTTCCACGGTAGGCACCATTACGGAAGTCTATGATTTCCTGCGACTGCTTTTTGCACGTGCCGGAGAAGCGTATTCCTACCTCTCGGGCCAGAAGATGGTGCACTATACCGACGAGCAGATTATTGAATTAATCCTTCGCGAATACACGGGCAGGAAAATATTGCTTTTAGCTCCGCTGATCAATGCCCGCAAGGGTCATTACAAGGAACTGTTCGAGACCATCCGAAAGAAAGGATTTGTACACGTCCGCGTGGACGGAGAAGTGCGCGAGATAACGGCCGGCATGAAACTGGACCGCTACAAGACGCACACGATAGAAGTGGTGGTGGACCGACTCAAGCCAAAACCCGAAGAAGACCTTCACCGTCTGAGGCAGTCCATTGACCGCGCCATGACACAAGGGAACGGCATGATGCTCATCATCGATGAGAACGGAAAGACACGCTTTCTGAGCCGAAACCTCATGTGCCCGGAAACAGGACTCAGTTATCCGGAACCCGCCCCCCACACCTTCTCGTTCAACAGTCCCTCCGGCTGGTGTCCGTTCTGCAAAGGACTCGGGAAAGTACGAAGTGACAATGTACAAAGTACAAAGGACGAAATAGATGAGGCGATTCGGGAAGATAACTGGTGGGAACAACTACAGGCGCTATCTGAACCTACGGACGAGGAAGAAGAACAGGAAGAGTGGATAGAGTGTCCCGAATGTCACGGTTTGCGGCTGAGCAAAGAGTCGCTCAGTTATCGGCTCGGCAAGTATAACATCGCCGACCTGTCGAATATGGACATCGACGAACTCCTTAACGTCCTTACCAACCTGAAAGACGACAAAGACCTCAGCGACAAACAAAAAGCCATCGCAGAGCCTATCCTCAAGGAGATATGCGCACGACTGCAATTCATGCAATCAGTAGGACTCAGCTATCTGAGCCTCAACCGAAGCAGCGAGAGCCTCAGCGGCGGAGAAAGCCAGCGTATCCGTCTGGCCACCCAAATAGGAAGCCGACTGGTGAATGTGCTCTACATCCTGGACGAACCTTCAATCGGTCTGCACCAACGCGATAACCAGCGACTCATCAACAGTCTGAAAGAGCTGCGTGACATGAATAACAGCGTCATCGTCGTGGAACACGACGAGCAGATGATGCGTGAAGCGGACTGGATAGTGGATATCGGTCCCAAAGCCGGACGTTTGGGCGGCAAAGTACTGTTCAGCGGAACACCAAGCGATTTGCTGAAGACCGATACGCTAACTGCCTCATATCTCCGCGGAGATAAGGCTGTCAGCTTGCCGTTAGCTGTTAGCCAAAAGCCAATAGCCAATAGCCAATGGCTGACATTAAGCGGCTGTACGGGCAATAACCTCAAGAATGTCACGGTCAAAATTCCTTTAGGCAAGATGGTCTGCGTCACAGGTGTGAGTGGCAGCGGAAAGAGTTCGCTTATCAACCAGACACTCTACCCCATTCTCCGTCAGCGTTTCTACCGCAGCAAACAGCAACCCCTTCCTTACAAGTCCATTGAAGGCGTGAACCATATTGACAAGGTGATTAACGTGGATCAGTCGCCTATCGGCCGAATGCCGCGTTCCAATCCCGCCACCTATACGAATGTCTTCAATGATATCCGTGAACTGTTTGCCCAGTTGCCGGAGTCGAAGATACGCGGTTGGAAAGCAGGACGGTTCTCATTTAATATGAAAGGCGGACGATGCGAAGAATGCCTCGGGAACGGATACAAGACTATTCAGATGCACTTTATGCCGGACGTTTATGTTCCTTGCGAGACTTGCGGCTGCACACGTTATAACCGGGAGACACTCGAAGTGCGATGGAAAGGCAAGACCATTGCTGATATACTGGATATGACGGTCAACCAGGCCGTAGAGTTCTTTGAACCGCAGCCTAAGATCCTCCGGAAGATAAAAACGATACAGGACGTAGGACTTGGGTATATCAAACTCGGTCAGTCCTCCACCAGCCTCTCCGGCGGTGAGAGTCAGCGCATCAAATTGGCTACCGAGTTATCGAAACCGAGTACGGGCAAGACCTTGTACATCCTGGACGAACCTACCACGGGCTTGCATTTCGAGGATATCCGCGTACTGCTGGGCGTGCTACGGCAATTGGTGGACAAAGGCAATACCGTCGTCATCATCGAGCACAATACAGATGTCATTCGGGCCTGCGACTGGATTATTGACTTGGGACCCGAAGGCGGACGGGGAGGAGGACAACTGGTAGCGGAAGGAACAATTGAAGATATACGCCGCAACACCAATAGTATTACCGGAAGGTTCGTTTAGAGTTTAGTGTTTAGAGATATATGATAACATACCCGCTGACTATCATTGCTTTGATATTAGGCACGATCTTGTTTGTGCCGATGTTATGCCGAAAGATTCGTATTCCGAGCATTGTGGGCTTTATCATTGTCGGCATGATTGCAGGACCTCACGGTTTCCATCTCATTGACGGCAGTGATGCCATTCAGGCACTGGGAAATATCGGTATGCTCTATATCATGTTACAAGCCGGTATTGAAGTGGATATCAACGACTTCCGTCAACAACGCAACTATTCGATATTGTACGGTCTGTACTCTTTCCTATTCCCGTTTGTAATAGGTCTGTTAACCAGTCTGGCATTAGGTTTCAGCGGCGTGACAAGCGCCCTGTTGGGTGCCATGTATGGCAGTCACACGCTGATGACATACCCGATTGTCAACCGGTATGGTGTGCAGAAGAACAAAGCGGTCAATATCGCCATCGGCGGCACGATGCTCACTATCTCATTGGCATTGCTTGTACTTGCGATTATCAAAAGTAATTTCATCTATACCTACGCCATGACCACCTGGGGACTGATCGGCCGGGTGGTACTGACCCTGATCCTTATTACAGTAGTCTTCCCTTGGTTGGCACAACGGTTCTTCAAGCGTTGGACCGATCCGAACAGCGGCTTCCTGGTAGTAATGACGATGATGGTGGTTTCTGCGCTCTTGGCAGACTGGTGCGGACTGGAAGGTATCTTAGGCGCCTTCATCTGCGGTGTTTCGATGAACAAGTTAGTGCCTAACCTCAGTCCGGTGATGCAACGCATCAATTTCGTGGGAAACAATATCTTCGTGCCGCTGTTCCTGATCGGCGTCGGAATGCTGATTGATGTCTCGGTTTTCTGGAGCGGCTGGGCTACTATCGTCATAGCGCTTGTGATGATTGCCACCAAACTGGTCAGCAAATGGTTAGCGGCTTTCGTGGCGCAAAAGAATTTCCATTTGCAATCGGCAGAACGGCAGATCATGTTCGGTCTGACACACGCTACTGCAGCCGGCACACTGGCTATCGTTACCATCGGATATCAGATAGGTATCTTCAATAATGAGATCTTGAACGCCTCCATTCTGATGATTCTGGTGCTATGTACATCGTCTTCATTCATCACCGAGTATGCCGCCAAACAGTTGGCACTGCAAGAGGAAGCTCGTCTGGAGGCAGAAAAAGACGGAAACGAATGGCTCATGATGACCGTGGGAGAAAACCGTCACTACGAACTCAAAGAGTTAGGTGAACTGAGCGAATTACCCGAACCGGAATTAGCGCACGAGACGGACTGGACAGAAGCCAAGACGCTGATTAACGGGCAGAGCAAGGCAACTATTATTTACCACCCTGTCCAGCCCTTGAACACTATTTCCCGTCTGCTGGTAGCCGTACCGAGGTACGCGGAGAAAGAGCATGATTTCATTTCCTGCTTCGGACTCGTTCGCCGCCTGAGTAGTCAGATAGGCGCGAGAGTAGTCTTCTATACGAACGAAGATACACAGAAAGTGCTGCAGATGTTATGCCGACGCAAGAACAAATTCCTTCGCGCCGCCTATAGGGAGATGGAGAATTGGGAGGATGTCCTGATGCTTGCCAAACAGATGCGCGCGGATGACATGATCGTGCTTGTCAATGCGCGGCCAAGCACACCGTCCTACAACCCGCTCTTCGAACAAGTACCGAACATGCTCACGAAATTTTTCGCCACACATAACTACCTCGTTATTTACCCTGAGCAAGAGACCGGCGCCGCAGTACCGGATATCCTGACCGGCGATAACACACAGGCCAGCAAGACATGGTCTATCATCAGTACCATCAAAAAGAAAATCGTGGACTCATTACAGAAAGCCTAATCTTTCAACTTCTCCACAAACCAAACCCAAAGGCCGAAAAGCATAGCGTAAAACGCATACTTGAAGATATACGTATGCAAAATCGGGAACCATTCCGGATGGAACTCGATGAAGAGCGATATAATAAATATACGCAGTATATTAAATGCGTAGCAGCAGACCAAGCCGAGCGGAATAAACCACAGTTTGTGTTTCCATCCTCCCTGAACGGTCAAGATCAGGCAAATCCATATGAAACTCTGCTTAAGTCCGGTACATCCCCATATGATGGAGGTGCCGCTTCCAGACTCAAAACGGATTACATGATCGCCGCTCATATAAGCCGTATCACGAAAGAGGCAGATGAGCCAGTACACCACCCGCGTGATATGGCAAGACATGAATTCAAACGGCGCTGTAACATCAATACCGAACCATGTGACGATATCGCCGTCTTCATCCCCCATCATGGTGAACTTCCAGAAATAGTTCGCCACCAGCAATGTCACCATGAAGATGATGATATCTTTATAGGGTTTTAAACGTTCCACTCTCTACTTTCAACTATATCACCGTCTTCGCGAACGGAGGTTCATCGATAGCACAAAAATCGTTGTCTAAATATTTGAAATAACCGGCCTGGCAAACCATCGCCGCATTGTCGGTGGTGAAACTGAAAGGCGGAATATACACATTCCAGTGGTAACGTTTGCCATAGTCCAGAAAAGCCTGACGCAAGCCGCTATTGGCACTTACGCCACCGGCCACCGCCACCTCACGGATGTTAAGGTCATGAGCTGCTTTTTTAAGTTTGCGCATCAGGATGTCAATAATGGTGGCCTGCAAACTTGCACACATATCTTCGCGCAGGTTCGGCACACGCTCTGCCAACTCGTCAATCGTCTCTACCTGATGCGCTTTGAGCATGTCGCGCAACGTGTACAGGAACGAGGTCTTGAGTCCCGAAAAGGAGTAGTCATAACCCGGTATATTCGGTTTG
>Ga0310694_10003681_pt1 | contig 14993 bp, 19 predicted proteins | sample 174DNAGHGhighgp2_FD_203884 | JGI IMG/M metagenome (GOLD analysis project Ga0310694, IMG submission 203884) | Sheep rumen microbial communities from Palmerston North, Manawatu-Wanganui, New Zealand - 1742 DNA GHGhigh gp2 (v2) (version 2) | ecosystem: Host-associated > Mammals > Digestive system... | reverse complement strand
AGGCAGGGTGTATGGCACGGATTGCTATCTGTGTCAGGGCGAGTGACACCTCCTCGTTATTGAACCCCAGGGAACCGAGGGCCTCGCCCAGGCGCAGCTTCCTCATCGTCTCATAGCACAGGTGCTCTGCGCCTATCTGAAGAGACCACGTGTGCTTTGCGGTGGACACATCGCCGATGAACTGGCGCTCATGCTCGCGGCGGCAACGCTCAAGGTCAGATTCACCTGGACGGTTCCTGCCGGGGATGTCTATCTTGCCGAGGGCTATCAGCTGTGAATACACGCTGTCGGCCATCATGCGCACCTTCTGGCTGTGCTCCTGTTCATAGAAGGCAGACTCAGGCTCGCCGTTGGCACGGTCGGTCACGATGTCCGCAACCTCGCGCATCTCCCACACGTCGAAATCGTCGCGGCGGCCTACATGCAGCAACTCGTCACGCATGGTCAGACCTTGCGAGTCGCGCCAACTGCCGCAGAGGATGTAGTAGATGTACTCCTCGTCGCCCTTCGTCTTACGGTGTTTCGCCTTCATGAACATGGGTGCAAAGGTAGGCATTTCTCACCATAAAGCCAAACACCGATGTACCCCTACAGAGGCCTATTTGGAAACAATGTTAAGAAAGAGGACAGAAAATGAAAAAATTGACCACAACTACAGTGTGATTTTAGGATTAATTGGCTGAAAATAAGTCCGTTTTAACATTCATGTACAATTTCGCCTGCAATGCGGGTTAATACCTTCGTTTATCATCGAGTTACCCGTCAGCTTGGTTTTAGGCATTTGTCCCTTTTTTCCCGTTTTGCTGGAAAGCATAATAGGTGTCCTGTAAATAAACGTGTCAATTGCTTAAATAAAGTTAGCGAACCTGTTTGTTCCCGCACACAATCAAATGTCCGAATTTATCAAAGTCAGTTGTCGGCTTCAACGTTTTTTCTATGATTACTTATTTCGACATTGAGGCATGAGTCAAGCTTTTGATAACCTTTTCTATTTAGATGGATACCATCTGTTTGATATAAATATGGATAGTTGTGCTCTGGTATCCATTTATTTAATTCGATATATACTAAAGAATCCTGCCATCCTGATTGTTCAATGAGATTATCCAAAGCCGTTCTATAAGTTTGAAAAGAGAAAAACTCTGCACCTGTTACAATTGATGACACATTGTGCCTTAGTTTAGCCATAATATTTTCACGTTCATATACAGCACGATAATCAACATCAGGCATATCCAATACTACAGGAACGATTCTTTGTACCAATAAGAATCTGATAATTTGTGAATAGTTCATTTCGTAATAGTGGGTTCCCATTTTTGCCACAGCATCATTAATGCCCGCAGAAACGATGCAATAGTCAGGATGTTCCATAATGCAATGTTTTGCATCAGTAAATAGGCATTCGTATATTTCTTTGCTTTTGGCGCCTACATATCCTGTTGACTTTACCCTGCATGGTTTGCCGGTGTTGGAACAAATCAAACGAGCCAGCAGTGTATCATAGTCAGCGTGATATGCTGCCCAGCTGTCTCCCATGAATAATATGCGAATTGTGTCGTCTAATTGTTTTGTTTTTATGTGATATAGAGGCTGTGGCTTGGCAGGTTGATAATACCGGTATATCTTAGGCAACTCCATCCAGGCAGTCACTGCTAATGCGAGGTAAATAACCAGCATAGCCCTTTTCTTTTTTGACATCATCATCGGTTTCCGGTTATAACAGACAATAAACGCGGCATGGTTATTTGCCCTATCCGATATGTAGCTATGCTCAACATAACTATAATCGCAACACTTATCGAATAAAAAATTATCTGTTCGTAGTCGAACAGTGCCGGGTGTATCTCACGGATTATCAAGGTAAAAGGGTAATGTATAGTGTAAATCCAAAAACTTGACTTCTCGAGTATCAGCGGAGTGTAGACACGGGCAGAAGCACGGCCTGCGACTCTCCAGAGGATAAAAATATTCAGCGTCAGTACAAGTCTGTGGATAAAAAGACCGCCTTCCATAGATATGCAGAAATGTGACAGCCAGTCGAGGCAGGCCAATACAGTCCAGACCGACACAAGGATTATCCTCTGTAAAGTGCCGAAAAGCTTCGAAGGGTTGATTCTGTTGACAGAAAAGAATGCTCCCATGCAGAAAAATAAAAGGCTTTGGGCTACCATCCCGTTATAAGGCAAAATCATCCACCATGCCAGTATAACGGAGAGCGTTACAATACCTTTCGCTCCCCTTATCACCATTTGCAGCAATGGTGCTACAATAGATAACACCATCAGATTCCTGACGTACCAATAAGGGCAAAGCAAGGGTTGTCCATTGCCGTTATCCCACTTTCCTCTGTCTATAAAAGCTCTGATGAAGTCTATGAAGTGGAAGTCGGCAATATTTTTGTCGGCTATCTCCATGGGTTTCCCCAACAGCATGAGACCCACATAGACAAGTAGGATTAATGAATTCCAAAAAAGATAAGGTACAAGAAGTGTATATACCCTTGTCCTCAACTTCTGGCTAAAACTCCTTTGACTATAGAAGAAAAGAAATCCTGAAACAAAGAAGAATGCAGGAACGCCTGTTTCTCCAAGTATCAATCCAAAAGGATAAATAAATGCTGCATATAGCGGTTGGTTATGGGGCGTCTGCACACAATAGCAATGATACATTACAATCATCACTGTCAATGGGAAACGCAGGAACGAAATGGATGCCGATATATTCTCGTTCTTATGGGAACATAGTGACTTGTCACTCATACACTCGTGGGCTTTTGTAGAAAATGTTTCTGTATATGTCTACCACGGCATCAGCCGTGTTTTGTGCATTAAACCGCTTGACAATGAGGTCGGCTGCATTTCGCTGGCATTTGATTCGTAGAGGTTCGTCATCAAGCAAGCGCACTATTGCAGAACTTATGGCTTCTGGAGAATTGAATGGCACAATCAGTCCATTATGCTCATGATGAATGATTTCCTGTGTACCATCGGTGGGTGTAGCTACAATAGAACAACCAGTAGCCATCGCCTCTAGCAAGCCGATTGATAATCCCTCCCACAGGCTTGGTAGACAATAAACATCCATTAGTGGCAATATATCGGGAATGTCTGTACGGAAACGACTTCTAAAAAGGTATTTTTCCATGTGGTTGTCTGCTATAAATCTGTCAACATCCGCATCCATATCACCTTCCCCTACAAACAAACCTTTTACACGATTATCTATCTGATGTGCTCTTTTGGTAGCTTCCAGAAAGTCCATCGGTGCTTTCTGCTTGGTACATCGTGCCACAAAACCTACAATAAAGTCAGTTTCGCTAAACTCAAAATCAGTTTTGTAAAGTGACGATTTCCTATCAAGGTTAAACCTGTGAAGATTAATACCGTTCTTGATGACTACAGCATTGGTGAAACTGAAGCTTTTCCTTCCCGTTTCGGCGTTTCCTTCAGACACACAGATGACGCGGGTGGCAAAGTTACAAATAAATTTCTCACTCCATTTTCGTAGAGTATAGACGACTTTCTTTTGGTCATCGTGGAAACTCCATCCATGTACGGTGTAGATAAGTGGAAGTCCAAGACGTAAACATGGAAAAAGTACGTTAGAAGCCGCTCTTGTTCCATGGGCGTGAACGATGGTGATATTTTCGTCTTTGATTATCTGAATAATGCGTTGCAAAATAGAAAGATTGAACGGTTTTGTGGTTTCAACCACATAGCACTTGATTTCCATTTCCTGTAAGCGATTTATCATTTCGCCATTTGTGAAAGACAGGCATACAGGTTCGTAGTCTGTCTTGTCCATCAACTCTATCAAATCGGAAAGGTGTGATTCTCCACCACCTATCTGCCCTTGTCGGATTACCTCTAAAACCTTTGTCCTGTTCATATTTGGAAACAACTCATTTCTGGACGACACCCATTTCCCAGAGAAATAATAATCGTGACTGAACTACAAAAGAAAAGCGGGGTATCTGGCTTCTGCCCGTTCGCCGTTTGAGGCCTACCACAGCCCTTAGAATGAGAACGAACAGAGTGACACCCACGCCGTTGGTATATATAGCATGCCCGTAAAAGCGTGCGTGAAGGCATGGTTAGCCCTCGGCACGCTAAACGGGTCGGTATATACCTACCCGTAGCACCAACCTCTGCTATGTTCTTGACATTCTAATTTTGATTGTGGTAGTTTCAAAACGGCCAAAAACAAAGCGTCAGCGACGCATTCCAAAATGTAGTGCTCCACCCATCGGCTCCGTCATCCTCAGATGATATCGCTGCCGCATAAGGCAGATAGCAGGGGCAAAGGTACAAATTATATTTGTAATTTTACCTTCTAAATAGAAAAAACTGCGAAAAAGTTTGGAAGATAAGAGAAATATGCTTATCTTTGCAGCGTCAAAAGGGGAATTCGCTGAAAGGATGACAACCTTTATGGCCTGTAAAGGTCGTTTCGAGCCCCAAGTATAACGAGCCATCACTCCATGAGTGGTGGCTTTGTTGTTTATTTAGGCTGCTGGGGAACGGTGATACAATATTGGACCAGGTCATGGTTGGAACTCTGCAGCCCCACCGTCAACTTAACCTCCCCATATTTCATGATGAGAAGTTTCTCGAACTGCTTCTGGTTCCGCGTGTTCCGCTTTGCAGGTTGCTCGCCTGTTTTGACAGCACCTTCCAGTATCTCTGTAAGACGAAATACAGCAAGTGTTGACTCATAACTGCGGGATGCTTTCTCGTAGGTTTCGTTGATAGACAGAAATTTCACGTTGATGAATGCACCAAGGCTTCGGTTCCAGATCTTTTTCTCTGGATGTTCGGCTATCCATTGGGCATAAAAGTCTTTGATGAGTTTCTCTCTTGCTTTTATGTCCTCTTTAGTATGTCCGGCAGGTATGTCGTTTGTCATCTTGTTCATAATATGAATGCACTTTACGAAATGCAAGTGCAAAGGTACAAAAAAGATGTGGAATAACGGCTTTTTGGTCATGTTCTATTTGCTTATGAATGTTCCGTCTGGATGCCTTGCATGAAATGCCACATCAGCCTGTCTGCCAAAGTATATTTCATTTTTTGTTATGGCCTTACACCAAGAATCGTGGCGTACATCGGCTTCTTCCGATGGATTTCCGTCTGCGCGAACCCGGCATCGTCGAGCAGAGCCTTCAGTTGTTCTGGTGTGTAGGCGGTCATTCCCTCCACGAAGTTCGTCCACTTGGAATCAGCATCGACTACTTCGACCATGATGGCAAAACGTCCACCAGGCTTCAGCACCCTGTGAATGCCCTTCACACAGCCTGGCAGATTCGGCCAGAAATAGACCGTCTCGATGGCCGTCACAAGGTCGAATGTCCCTTCTTCGTAAGGCAGTTCAGCAGCAGATCCTTTCTGGACGAACACCTGTTTGTCGAGTACGTCGGCATTGCTTTCACGAGCCTTTGCCACACTCTCGTCTGAGATATCGATTCCATAGACTTTAGCACCTTGGCTCCTCTTGAGCAGCCGTTGTAGTGTTTTGCCGCCGCCGCAACCGACATCAAGCATCGTCCAACCATCCTGAAATTCGATGAGTCCAAGCCCCCAGTTCGTCAGCGGAGCATGCGTCAGGTTCATAAATTTCAGCATAGCTCGTCCCATCCGTCCTTTCGGGTGGGCACAATTGGTGAAAAACTTCTTTAAAAGTCCCATAGTTCTTATATTTTTCCAGATTTGATAACCTTTGCTGCGAACTGGATGCCAACAAAACCTGCGATGGCAGTCGTGAGGACAACGGCTATCAGTCCCCAAGGACTGGCAAACGTCATGAGTCCTTTAGCATAGTCGATGCCTAATTCTTCGGCGGCTCCCTGATAATACCATTCAGTGCGTGTCCACAGCGGCAGGATCCAGGCAATGACACCGATTGATAAGATGGGATAAGCTATGGACTGTCCTTTCAACGATTTATTACCGATAAGTTGTCGTACGACATCGGAAAGCACGCCAGCCAGTAGCATCAGCAGGGTCTCAGACAGATCGCACTCGCCAACAGCCAGCAAAAAAGCTGCAAGAATAAATGCGAATATTGTGCCGACACCGAATTTCTGCCATCTCACGGCAGCCGAATAATAAGAGAAGGCCCCAAGCAGGGCTGCAATAGCCGGGAAGAATACCCAGGCATAAGGGGAGAGATACCCCAGGAAGGCCGTCGCGAAAACAGTCACGACATATAGGACAGCCAAGGCTGCGAGTAAGCGAGAACAAAGCCAAACCTGTTTGAGCTTTGCCGAGTGTGAGCAGGCTCGACTGAAAGTCAAGCCCAGTATTGATAAATGGTTGATCTTATTCATAACATGATTCTTTTAAAATAGGGTGCTTACCTCACGGCTCGCACCCCTTAACTAAACTAAACAAATACTTTTTATGAATTCATTATGTGTTATTGTGCATGCTGGCATTTATCGCACCTGCCTTTACACGCAGTTTTCCGTTCACAATAGCGTTCACATTGTGCACAGAGGTCATAGCCAAGCATCGTGCCGAGGATAAAATCCTCCTCGGGCGTCAGTTCGTTGAGCGGACGGGTAACGAACAGACGGATGGCATCGAGACATTCCTTGCGTCCAATATAGAAATTCAGGTTGTTCTTGCCTGCTGGCTGTAGCACGAAGTCCATGTTCTGACTGCAAAGCCGTTTGGTGGCATAGGCCTCATACTGCTTCGGACAAGTGAACAGCACCATCTGGCGCACACCTTTCTGAAGTTCGTAGATATGGTTGGAAAGAACCTTTAATTCTATCGGCATCATCTCGGTCTGTCTCATGGCGCTATATCTTATAAATTAGGTGAAATCTCGGCAATCCACGCATCAATACGTGTGTCGGTCTTGTCATCCTCATTCACGTCATCAAGGGGTAGGCCCACGAACTTGCCATCTACGACGGCCTCAGAGTCATCGAACGAATAGCCGTCGGTATCTACGGCTCCCACGAAACGGGCACCGCTGGCCTTGAACTCCGTTCGAGCCTGCTCACGCTCTGCAGAGTCCAAGCATGCTTGACTCTGCCCTCGCTCAATCGCAGCCTTGATACCGTTATACAACTCACCGATGCCACCCACGAAGGTGTCACTATAACTCTCACAGTCGCCGCAGCCGAATAGGGCGATGGTCTTCCCTGAGAGGTCAGCACCCTGCAGCACCTTCAGACCGTCGTACCAGTCATCCTGCAACTCGCCAGCACCCCATGTTGAAGTGCCGAGGATCAGGTTCTGGTTGTTATTAACTACATCGGCTGTGAGATCCTGCACGTTGAGGGCCTCACAACCCAACTTCTGGGCTATCTTCTCTGCGATAGCCTCGCACGTTCCTGTCGAGGAACCGTAAACGACAATAGTTTTACTCATTACTATATTTCTAAAATGGCTAAAAAAACAATCTTCGCAGTGTGATCAAAATCACGCTGCAAAGGTACGACGAAAATCCCGACGGCACAATACTCAAAACTGAGGCTTTTGCCATCGGGATTTATGGTTACCTACTGAAACGGAATTAATAAAAAGTAGGTATCAGCTATTTGTTTGTCTTGATGATTTCTGCAATCTCCTTGCGGGCAGAATTTTCTTCAGGACAGAGCCAGAGGGGATAGACGTGGCCCATCTTCTCTTTAACATGCAGACGGACATTTACGCCTGCGGCTTTCATCTTGTCGTAAGTCTTGACAACATCTGTATAGAGCGTTTCCCATGTGCCAGCATAGAGGTCGGTGGGCGGCAATCCCTGCATGCCGCCCACTTTGTATTGCTTCACCTCGCACGGGAACTCTACGTCGTCAGGTATCTGCACAATGCTCTTGCCGGTCATGCCGCCCCCAGCATCTACCGTGTCGGCGATGACTTCTATCTGGTGAACAGCACCTTCCAGTACTTCCCTGATAATCCTTTTCATTTTACTCTTTTCTCCTTCGCCTTCCTTGCAAACTCAAACAGCGACAGTGGCAGATGGCAGTAGCCGTCAGGATTCTTGTTGAGAAAGTCCTGGTGGTACTCTTCGGCCGTATAATAGTTCTCTAAAGGAAGTTTTTCTACTGCCAGAGGCTGCTGGTAGTTCTTCTGCTCCTCGGCAAACACCTTTTCTATAACTGGCAAGTCCTCTGAATCGGTATAGTAAATGCCGGTGCGATAGCGAGTCCCCTCATCATGTCCCTGTTTGTTGAGACTGGTTGGGTCGATGGCCTTGAAGAACATCTGCAACAGGAACTTAAGACTGACCACATCAGGATTATACTTCACATGCACCGTCTCAGCATAGCCCGTTGTGTCGGTATATACCTCTTTATACGTAGGGTTGGCTGTATGTCCGTTAGCAAATCCAACTGACGTTTCCACCACTCCCTCAATCTGTTTGAAGTAGTGCTCTGTTCCCCAGAAGCACCCTCCGGCAAGATAGATGTCCTTACCGTTACTAATCAGTTGCTCGTCTATTACCTTCATATCAATTCATCTTTGTCATGTGGTAGCCCATTCGTTTCAGCTGCATGGCAGCTCCCATCAAATAGAGCTGATGCAGACAGGCTACGTAGCCGTTGAATGCCTCCTTTGTGCCAGGCTCCATATGCTGGTGCATCAGGGCATTATAGACACGGGAAGCACACTCGCCAACCAGTCTCTCCATAGCGGTATAGTCTTCGCCTTGCAACAAGAGCACTTCCTCACGGATGTATTCATCCATGCTGTCATAGCCCCGCTTATCGCGCATGTAGGCATATAGGTCTTCTATCTTTGAGTATATCTCCCATTCCGTGTCCCACATCTTGGCCACGGCCATGCCGATATACATCATCCAGCCAAGGGATGCCGATGGGTAGTCCTGAAACTCCCTGATGCCATCGGGGATGTATGCCTTAGCTATCTCTTCCCATTTTTCTTCGACATCAGGACATTCCGGCAAACACATTCCCGAGCTATGCTCGCCTACCCGTAGCCTTTCATCCACCTCCTTCATCGACAGCAGGAACTGGTGCAGGTCTTTTCTCAATATCTCTTCAAAATTCTCCATATATCTTCTATAACTTTTGCTCTAATCTCTCGACAGCCTGAGTAATGTCGTAGCCGATGGGCCTGAACTGTTTCTGTTGCTCACTCCATACAAAGCCTCGCTTGTAGAGGTAGTCCTTGATGTTTCTGGGTTCCTTGTTAAAGGCATAGCATAGTGATTCCAGCGTGTCAAACTCCTCGTCACGCAAAAGCATGTTCACACTCGAAACCAATATGGCAGGGTCTTTGGGCAGGAAATCCATGTAGTTTAACTTTTTATCTCTTCCAACTTTCCCGTCTCAGAGTGAATAATAAACCCACGAACCACGATGTCCTTGGGAACAAGGGGATGGGTTTTGATGGTCTCGACAGTCTTGCGGACAGATTCGGGCGTATCTTTGAAGCCCTCCAGCCAGTGATGCAGGTCGATACCGCATTTCTGAATAGTGTCAAGAGTCTCATCCGTCACACCACGGGCTATCATCTCGTGGTGGAAATGGTCATAACTCATGTGGCAGGCTCCGCAATGCGAGTGAGCCACCACCATGATTTCCTCCACGCCCAGTTCATAGATAGCCACAATGAGGCTACGCATGGCCGAGTCGAAGGCGGAAATCACCAAACCGCCGGCGTTCTTGATAATCTTCGCATCACCATTCTTCAAGCCCAGAGCTGCTGGGAGTAACTCCGTAAGTCTGGTGTCCATACATGAAAGTACCGCCAACTTCTTATCTGGATACTTGCTGGTCAGATATTTCTCGTAGCCCTTCTGTTCCACGAAGGTCTTGTTATAGTCAATAATCTGGTCTATCATAAGCCTATTCTCTTAAACTAGAAAGTTGGTACTCACCACTTAAAAGTTGGTGCTCACCACTTTTTTGTAATAACAGCGCAAATTTTGCTTGCAAAGTTAGTGAATTTTCAGCAGATTTTGTAAATTTGCACCTTAGAATTAGGATTGTTTATGAAGTTGTTATGATTCAGCAAGTAGAAATAACACTAAAATCTAAGTCTCGCGGATTCCATCTGGTGACCAGTGAGATACTGAGCCAGCTACCCAAGTTGCCTAAGACGGGCATCATCAATATATTCTGCAAGCATACAAGTTGCGGACTATGCATCAACGAGAATGCCGACCCTGATGTTCGAGTGGATATGGAGACCATTTTCAATCGTCTTGTCCCAGAGAATCGACCAGAATATGAGCATACACTAGAAGGTGCTGATGATATGCCAGCCCACGCCAAATCTACACTAAGTGGTGTGAGCCTGACCATCCCCATTACTGATGGACGTTTGAACATGGGGACCTGGCAAGGAATCTATTTTTGTGAATACAGGAATTACGGTGGGGCTAGAAGGTTAGTAGTAACGATTATAGGAGAGTGAGTTATGGAATATAAGAAAATAGGCGAAACATTCTATGTCAGGATGGATCGTGGTGATGAAATCATCGGCAATATCCTCGAAATCTGCCGTAAAGAATCCATCCCGTCTGCCATTTTCTCTGGCATCGGTGGTTGCAGCCAGGCAGAATTGCAAGTGTTTATTCCGAAGACAGGCAGTTTTGAAACGGAGCAGTTAGAGGGGATGCTGGAACTGGTATCTATCAATGGTAATGTTGTTTCAGGTGATGACAACCAACTCTATCACCATACCCATGCCTTGTTCTCTTTCAAGAAAGATGACCAGCATGGTATGGCTGGAGGACATCTTAAATCAACGACGGTACTCTATACCGCTGAGATAGAGCTACGTCCTACTATTGGTGGTTCAATCGGTAGGAAGTTTGACCCTGAGACCAGTACTGGATTCTGGAACTTTAAAGATTAAAACACATGAAAAGAATTGCTATATTCTGTTTACTTTTCCTGCCTGTGGTTGCATGGGCGCAAAAGCAGTATTACCTGCCAACGGCGGGAGCCGCAGATGACGAGTTACCTCGGCTTCTCGGCTGGTGGCGGTGTAGCCATCGCTGCCACGATGTCTGCCGACAATATGGAACGTCCTGACTTCCTATGTACAAACTTTGGTCCATCGCTGATGCCAGTCACCGTTCCGCAGGATGCTCCTCCCTTGCTCATTATGACTCGTGTCGACCATCCCAATGTGGCAGCAGGACTTATTGCCCTGTTCATGGAATGGAAGAAGTCTGGGGCGAATGCAGAATTGCATATGTATGGAGACGGCAAAGGTCCTTACGAGTTGATGCCCAAGACAAACGAGACCACGACTGAAACGTGGAGTAGCCAGTTAATTCACTGGCTAAAAGCCAAAGGATTCATCAGCAAAAAATGAAACAATAATAGGAGAACTATGAAAGATCGGATTCTGAGCCTGTTGGAAGCCATCAACAAGGGCATCTACGAGAAGGAAACGGAGCTCTCACTATCGCTGCTGGCGGCTCTGGCTGGGGAGAGCGTGATACTGCTCGGTCCTCCAGGTGTGGCCAAATCGATGGTGGCACGAAGGCTGAAACTGGCATTCGACGGTGCAAAAAGCTTTGAGTATCTGATGTCGCGATTCAGTACGCCTGACGAGCTGTTCGGTCCGGTGAGCATCAGCAAGCTGAAGGACTCAGACAAATATGAGCGAAACACGGAGGGGTATTTGCCGAATGCCGACGTGGTGTTCCTGGATGAGATATGGAAGGCGGGGCCTGCCATACAGAATACGCTGCTGACAGTGATCAACGAGAAGCTGTTCCGCAATGGCGATACGGAAATCCGTCTGCCCCTGAAACTGCTGTTGGCTGCCAGCAATGAACTGCCTACGCAGGGCGAGGGATTGGAGGCGCTGTGGGACCGTTTCATCATCCGCATAGAATGTGGGAACATTAAGGATGTGAAGCGTTTCAATGCCATGCTACTCGATAATACGGTCGACGGCGACATAGAGGTGAAGGACGGACTCCAGATTACTGACGTGGAATACAGAGAGTGGGACAAGACGATCAACACGCTGACAGTTTCAGAAGAGGTGCTGCGTGTCATTAATGTCATTCGCAAGTCGCTTGGCAGTGTGACCATAGCCCAGACGGATGAGCGTCATAACGTCTATGTAAGCGACCGCAGATGGAAGAAGATTGTCAGGCTTCTGCGTACATCGGCCTTCGTACATGACAGGAACGAGGTGACGGCTGACGACCTACTGCCCATCTATAACTGTCTGTGGCAAGAGCCGGAAGAGTGTGAGGGTATCAGGGCCATCGTCATCCGCGCCTTGTATAATGACCTGACGATGCGGTTCGCCAGTCTGAGACAGAACCTGGAGAACGATATTCGTGTGAGTCGCCAGCATCGTGCAACGAACCGTGCCCGGCAGAACATGCAGCTCTTCGACACGAACAAGAAGATATACGACAACTATTATTACCACCTGCTGGATCACGATACGGGTAATACCTACGTCCTGATAGCCGACTACCAGAACTTATGGAGCAGCGAGAGCCATCAAGCTCGCTTGAATGGCCGAGTCACGACAGAAGTCAACAAAGTTAACATGCGACAGTCGAGCCGGGAGAATGCCGGTCAGACAGGTGTCATTTATAAAGACCCGAACAATCCGCAGCGTAGCATTATCAGGACGTATGACGGAAGCGACATGCCTAAGGGTGCCAGCTCGGTCTATCTTACCCGTGACGAAGAGTGCATCTATATCAATGGAGTGAGGTTCTATATCGAGACGCTGGGACGTGGTGAACAACAGGCGCTGCCAACGAAGAAAGGCAGTGTGTCAGGACGCGACTTCTATCAGGAACTGGAGGAACTAAGCACACTTATCCGCCAACGTACCGACGGCATCCATGACAACATCTTCGTGTCGGAGGCTGACAAGAAGGAAGTAGATGAGTTTGTGAAGAACTTATTCACGGAGATTGCCCACACCAGGCAGGACATGGAAAAGCTGGAGGATTGACGAAATATGGATGACGCGAAGTTTTCACCGACAGACTATCTGACGATGCTCGACCGCTTTGTCACCAATGGCGATGTGTTCGAGTTTGAGAATAGTGTGCAGATGGATTTCCCTCGTGCCATCAACTACGATCCCATTCTGGTTTATCTGCAGCACCTGATGAAAGACCCGCTTATCCAGTCGCGGGTGTTAGGCAGCCGACTGGCAGGAAAGGTGTTTTATGAAGTTGTGGGTCGTTTTGTCCTCGAATGTCTGCACGACCAGCGATTCATCAATCAAATGGCTATTGGTGAGCAGACACAAATGGAGAAGATGATGGAGTGGTCGATGGCGAAGAAGCAGGACACCTGGCAGTCACTCCTTCAACAGCTGGGTGAGAAATACAAGGAAGACGAGTTTGACCTTGAATTCATGAAACGGCGGTTCAAGTATAATGGCTGGAAACAGCCGGAAAACTGGGAACGGCTGAAGCGTGAGTGGCAGGGTGCACTTGACGAGAAAGCCCGAAAACAAGTCGCCAAGAAAGTGGAGTCGAAAGGCGGGGGAATACCTGGCCATTTCGAGCAGACTTTGAGCAGGCTTGAGGATCATGTCCGTAGTAATGGTGCCACAGAGGATCAACTGCTACAGGCATGGGAGATGATGGACGGCTCGTGGACGGAATCGGAGTTTGAGAAGCATCTGAGCATTGTCCAAATACAGAACCGCTATCCTGAAATCGGTGATGTGGCTAAGCGGATGGGGCGATTACCTGACGAGGAAGGACGTGCACGGCTGACAGTAAAGACGGGGGTGACCCATAGGCTGGAGCATTCTTCCGGCAGCGACATAGAAGGTGTTACCATCGGGCGGGATCTGAATGCATTGATGCCCTTTGAACTGGCACAGTATTCAGATTCAGAACTTGAAGGGGTGTTTCTTCGTAAATATCTTACGAGCCGTTTGCAGGTGTTCCGCTATAAATCGGAAATCAGCAAGCCCTCACGGCGGCTGCGCTCAGAGAGGTCCTCACGCCGAGGGCCGATGATTGTATGTGTTGACAGTTCTGCCAGCATGTATGGTGTCCCGCAGCGGATAGAAGCTTCATTGTTGTCGAAACTGGAAGAGACCGCAGAGAGGCTTAACAGGGATTGTTTCCTGATAGATTTCTCTGTGGGCATTCGTCCGATAGAGTTGCGTACCAGGCGCAAGAAGCGTTCCTTGGAGCGAATGGGCATACGGCAGGATGATGTGGAGAATTTCGAGAAAGGCTATTTCCCCTTTCTTGGCGGTGGAACAGATGCCCAGAAGATGCTGAACCTGACGTTCTACTTGTTGGATAACGGTGAAGACCGGTACATGAATGCCGACGTGCTGTGGATTACTGATTTCCTGATTCCAAGGACAACCGAGGACTTGATGAAGCGGTTTAAGGACTATCAGGCCACAGGTACGAAGTTCTATGGTTTCAAGATTGGCCAGGGCGAAAGCAACTGGGACAAGTATTTCAATAAGATCTACGAGGTGCATTATAAGCAACCAAGGCGATTCTGAACAAAATATTTTCGGCTCACATTGATATTTTTTGGTAATTTGTACGCTCATTATAAGGTAGGAACAATATTAAAGAAGGACTATGAGATACAAAAGACAGAAAAGAAATGCGCCCATCGCCACGTTAATCAAGAACTACACTAACAAGAAAAGCGGTAAAGTCTCTGATGCAAGAGAGGAGATTAAGTGGCGTTTCAACTGGCTTGACTGGAAAGACCTACCATGAATATAAATGTTTCAACTTTCGCAAGTCGTATATCTTTGAAGTTAACGAAGTTAGCGAAGCACCTGAGCACCAACGGAGCGCAAGAACTTCAGAAACTTGAATAAAACATATAATGTCCATAAATGGCCCCCTCATTGACCATCAATTGTCGGGTCATCTATCTTAGTTACTGTGAGTTTGACTTATACTGATATAGGTAGACACATTTAGTAACAATAAAAGTGTGTAATAATTATGAGTAAAAGTCAAAAGCATTACAGCGAATCAGAGAAGCTATCTCTACTTCGCGAGTATCATCAGTCAGG